>Ga0209390_10003561_pt1 | contig 25013 bp, 6 predicted proteins | sample BON01_FD_187212 | JGI IMG/M metagenome (GOLD analysis project Ga0209390, IMG submission 187212) | Freshwater microbial communities from Lake Bonney liftoff mats and glacier meltwater in Antarctica - BON-01 (SPAdes) (version 2) | ecosystem: Environmental > Aquatic > Freshwater > Ice > Glacier... | reverse complement strand
TATGTATATACATGTATACATATATGTATGTCTATATACACATATATACATACATATATATATATATATATGTATATACATGTTCTTGTATATATATATATATACATATATACATATATATATTCATATGTACCTACATAAATATACATGTATATGTACACACACACACATAGGAGCTGGGTATGCATGAAGCAGTGCGGAGCGTGCTGTTTTCTGGGTGCCTCAGATCCTCCCGACGACCCAGCTATTGCGGCGCAGCTCACTGAAATGACTGCCAGTGATGGCTGGTGTAAACACTTCGACAAGGAAACACGGGGCTGCACCATATACGAAACGAGACCCTCGTTTTGTCGCACATCAGTAGATTCCTTCAAATCACTCTACGGTGTGCCGGAAGAGCAGTTTGAAACAGTGGCGCGAGGCGCGTGTTGCGAAGCGATTGGAGATCTCTACGGATTCGAATCACCCGAACTCGATCGCTACAAGGAGACAGCTGGAGGAAGTGATTGGCCTGATTTGGACGATGTATTCTCTGCCGAGAACGCTCTGACCCGTGATGTGTAATGTTGCAACTGGAAGAGGAAAGTGCAGAGAAAGACCGTGTGTAGAGGGCAGAGTTGCGGGGGAAGAGGGGATTGTGTTGTGGCACGACTGTGGTGGGACCCGAAGGAGCACATATTGCAGACATGGCCACATGTGACATGACTTATTCACATTTGACGTGACTCATCCACTTTTGACATGACTCATTCACATGTGACATGTCTCATCATTCACATGTGATGTGACTCACTGGGACATTTGGAGCATGAGGCTGGCATGTCAAGGGATAATAATATTTACTCGTTTTCACAGATTTTCAAAATGCGACTCTATACAACTGACTTTTTCTGTCGCTCTCCCTCCCTCGCATGCATCTGAAATGTAAGTAAGTACCCTAAAGAATGTGTATACAATGCAAAAAGAAAGGAACGGCAGCCGTCGACTCAATTACTCCAATGTGGAGTAGTACTGAGGAGTGCAGCTACCTCCGTAAATCATCATGTTTAGATGCATATTACAGGCATGGTGAAAATTTCCCCGTCACGAGCTGTACGTGGCTATCATATGCTTCCTGCACAGCAGACATGCACGAGGCGTGGCACACGGGGCTGGCAGCCGGTGCATTGCTGGAGAAGGATTCCACAGCATCGACAAAGCATTTGCAATTGGCGGGGTCGGCCAAAGTACGCGCAGACATACATGTCTGAGCGAGAACCAAACACCTACCCGCCTCGTCTGTGCTGCCGCATCTCTTGACCATGTCCACCAAATCCGTTGTACTGACTCCTTTTCTTTCGTGTCCTGCCAGCTCTTTGTATCCACTGTGCCCGAAATGCCCTTTGTCTGTGACAACAGGCTTTGTGTGCAAACTCCCCGTCTGAGTGCGGCTCTGAGCAAGACGCTGCCTCAATGCTTTGAGTGCCTTTATGATTGCTTCACGACCCCTTGGTGTACGCCTCCCACTCTCTGCATGCTCACCATGACGAGCGAGCACACGTCCTCGAGTTCCTCTGCTTGCCTCTCTGGACTCCCTGAAATTTGAACGGGCCAAAGAGTATGGGTTGTGCACCCTTTTTTGATGCGTGCCATCCCCTCTCCAATCCAATCGGGAACCAACCCCTCCCTCTTTTTCTGAACCCCTGTTGTCTAGACCCTCCTCCCCGTTGGTACCAACATTACCCGGGAAGCCAATGGGAAGATGCTCTTCGATGGTAATATTTGCCGCAGAGCCGGCGGCAGGTACTAGAACCGCAACGTACATACCCCTTGTAGCACCCTTGGTTTTGCCCTCATTTCCTCCCAGCGCTAAGAACCCGAGAACTGGAACATTCTTACGCCAAATATCAAACTTTTCACCATCGTTCAAGGAAACAAGCAAGTCCGGCACCACATGGTATTCGTTCTCCATCCATGACGGAATGTCGTCTTTCTCTTGCGGCGTCTCCTTCATCTTCTTGTTGCCGCCGAGCAATGATGGTAGTTTGAAGGGCAACCACGATAGCTGCTGTGTGCTCTCTGCAGATCTTGCCTTACGTGTCTTTTTAGCAGCAGGTAAGAAGACAAACACGTCCGACGGCTCATCCACAAACAAAGAAATGAAGACTCCCTTCCACTTGTTATCTTGTACCGCCGTCATGATAACAGGTCGTCCGAGCAGCATCGTCGGCAGATGCCCCCATTTAGCCTCGTCGTCCACGTAGGCCCTCTTGCCCTGCCCAAGAGTTCCCACGTTGTATTGAAGGCTACTTGCACACTCCAGCGCTGATACAGTGGGATGAGGCTTCAAGAACGGATCACCCCGGGGACAATGTGTTCTCAATTTGTCCACAGTCTGCACCTGCACAGTCACATGCTCTGCAGATTCGTTGTCGCCCGTTGATATTGCAACTGGAGGAGCAAAGATGGATTTCGGCTCCTTGTGGAACCTGCTGGACTGGATAGGACGTGCCATACAGCCAATCCAGCTAGAGGCATCAGACTTTTCCGAGACGACGGCTGTAAAGAGACGCAGCGTCTCGCCAAGTGGCAGGGCCGTTTGCGGTGATGATGGAAAGGGGATGCCAAATGGCGCGAGCACAAGCACCCGATTGTCTGTGACACGTGTAGACTCGGAATCTACAGACTCTGCCACGAGCTCCCGTGGGACGACACTCTCATAGGGCGCTATTACGGTGGATCCACCAGGAAGGGTCAGCTGCAAGAGACCAGGGCCCGCAGGGAATGCAGTTCCAACCCTCAACAACAGCACCATTTCAGCCCCATCCTCAGCAGTGCTTTGAACCGAAGCGCGCTCGGATTCAGCAGAAAGGTGTTGCCCTGAGTCTGTCCTTAAGAGGCGAGGCTGTTGATCGCGGATGTCGCATGTCAGCTCAAAGGTTCTCACAAACTCAGGGACTGGCAGACCATCGGGCACAAACACGTCAGCATACTTGCCGTCGGGTGCCACACTCACAATAGTATACTGAAACGGAAATGCGCCGCCCGGTCCAGCACCGCCGGCAGCATCATCGGCCTCGTTCCTGTTGCCATTGGGACGATTCCATTCATGGCCTGAACGCTCGGCCTCCTCTTGCGAGCGACGTTGTCTAATGGGACGATCGCTGTCTGACGGGGACGGGCTAGCCCAGCTCAGTGATACAGGTCCATCCACCGCCACCGAAGGGAATCGGTGTTGAGGTATTGACGTGAGGGTGACACAATCGAACTCGACATCTTTCGCCCTGCGCGGGAACACATCTCCGGGTGCTGCTGTGACATGGATGAGTCTTACGTCAATAGAAGCACTATTCTCTCTACCTAGCGCAGCTTGAGTGACACGTACAGGTGTTGATTTGCCCGTTGGGTCGAACACGTTGATGGTTCCAAAGCCCTGAGGAAAAGCTAATTTGTTAGAAGGAAAGAGAGCAAGCGCCCCGCCGTCGTCCTTGACCCAGGCAACCTTGAAGGAGCACATGCTGATTGTTGCAGAGCCTGCGTAAGAAAATTGCTGCACTAACGAACCCCCATTCTCAGTGCCAACGTCGATATCCACACGCCCGGCAGCTTGGCCCATGAATGCGTGCACGAAGGCTGGTACTGCCACCGTGATGCTCAATCCTCCGCCGCCAACTGCAACTACTGAGAATTTGGTAAGATGCGCTGGGGTTGGTTCCGCCCAAGACTCCGCAATGGTCTCGGGACGCACAAGGCCTGATGGGAATGGCAGGCCAGGGTAGCTTATGAACTCGAGGGCTCCAGCAGGGCTCGCTGCGACAGCGTCCACTGGAAAGAGGTGCCCAGGAACCGCCCGCATGCTTACTACACCCGTGTCAGTATACTGTGCTGCCAGAACATGAACGCGCTTTACAAAATTCATCCTCGTTGAGACCTCGTAAATGCACGGAGCAGCGGGTACAGCAATGTCAGCTACTTTAACAATTGCGGTGCTGCCGTCCGAGGCTACCCACGTCACAGGGAAGGAGGCTTCCTCAACAGGAATTGCAATTTCATATGGCCACACTTCCTGAGTTCCATCTGGCTTTGACAGCATGACGCCCCATTGGTCACCCTTAGACCAAGCGTGTTGCGCAGCCTGGGCTTCAACACGCAGCGTGCTGTCGCCTTCTCCCAGCGCTGTCACCGGGAAGCGATCAGGTCCAAATCCAGGAGGCCATGCTTTCGAGATGGCCACACTTCCTGAGGCCAGAGCTGGCGAGAACATACCCTCGGAGTTTCCGTCAAGAGACAAATGATGCGGGGCTTCAAGAAGCAGCCCCCGAGGCAGCATAGCGACCTTGACTGTGTCTCTGGGCAACGAAACACCACGAACGAGGGTCACCTCTGCCCAGCCCTCACGACTCGGCTTTTTATCAGCTGGTCTCACTGCTTCGTAGGCCACCGGCCTAGAATCTTCGCCAGGTGCTAGGGCAAGGAGTACACCATGCGGGGGCAATGCATACCCATTGGTCTTGACATTGAAGTAGCGACCACCACCATTGGAAGTAGCAACCTCCTCAATCACAAATTGGATCTCAGGTGCTTTGGTCACTCTGTCGTATGGGAACCTCGACACAATACCCTTGGAATTCTGAATCGAAACAACCCCAGAAGGCGGGAAGGGTGCATCCGTAGTCGCCGATAAGTGCACTACGGATCCTTGGCCGCTGATACCAACAATGTAGAAGCCGTCAGATTCAGCACCAGTGTACAGGAAGCGCGCGAGTCCCACGGCAACCGCTTGTGACGCGACGTTCTCGATTGAGGGCGGGAACGAGTCACCTACACGGGCCTGCAGTCTTACGAGACCAATAGTTGAGGTGAGAGAGATGGTATCAGCAGGGAATACATGAGAGGCCTTACAAGTCACGCGCAGTAGTCCAGACCCAATTGACAAGGGCGTTGCTGATTCGTATTGGATTCGGATTGTCTCTTTCCCAGCACGGGTCACGAGGAGCGTTCCTGGGCCAGGTGGGAAGGCGTATGGATGAGCACGCACAAGGCATTGCGAGGCGTTGCCCGCGATTGCGTACACGCGGAACGGCAGAGCAGGTTCCACAGTGGCACTGGAATACCCAACATCATGTACTTGGCCATTTGAATCTTGAAGCCGAAGAATACCGCGTCCAGACCCCACAGCCTTGGCTGGCGCTTGTACACGCACGTGTGAGCCGTCAGCGGCCATGTCTACAACTGGGAACCACTTGACACGTTGGTCATCAGGGTCCGTCTCATCAATCTTTGTGTTGTAATCGACTGGGAGGCCCAGCTGTGCAGACACGGGATAACTGTTCATGCTCACTGGCCCACCAATACCAACCACGGCTGGCATCTGAGGACCCTCAAGTCCGACAACGTGCGAGAAAAGGAGGCCTGTTGTTGTCAACGATACTTTGTGCATTTTGCCAGGAAATGGCGCGGCGTGGTGTGCAAATACTAGTGCACTGCTCTTACTTCCAGGATATGGGGTGGCATGTGCATAGCTGATCAAGACACGTTTATATCCAACAGATGCAATGAGCTCGCCAGGTCCTTCTGGAAAAGCAGGAAAATGTGTACCGGGCTCGGAACCATCTTGTGGAATTATATCAACCACTATACGGTCACCAGTAGATGACTGTGATTTCACTTGGTATGTCGCGGTAGGAAGTACCTCCACAGCACCGTACGTCAACACCTGCCGAGATCCATCCTTCTTCAAATAGTCTAGCCTTCCAGTAGGGGGGAAGGGTGAGTCTGAAGGCGCCTCCATGCGCACGATAGTACCATCCAAAGACACGAATGTCAGTGGGAAGCCTCCATTCGAGGTTGCCGCTAGTGGTGCAGGTGTCACAGAGCAATCCGTCACTGGCGCCTGCGTTACAAACGTAGGGAAAGGCTGATAATCCAGAGCTTCCAAGAGCAGTGTTGAATCAAGCCATGCCCACTTTGCTCCGACGGGAAAGGGGAAACCTGTCGGTGCACGCATCACTACGTGAGAACCAACAGATTGCACAGCTGAAGTATAGACGACCTCTGCCAAGTTGCCCCCTTTGTCGCGCAGATTCAAGAGGCCTGGTCCATGAGGGATTGATGCTTTGTTGGCGATCACAACCATGACGTATCCTTCTTCAGACACGTCAACAATCTGCATTTCCACAGAAGAAGCAGGGGCAACCGATTTGTAGTTGAGCATCTCCTTCCTTCCATCGGCACACTCGAGCTTCATTGCACCACGTGATGTGAATGGCGAGTGCATCGACCCGACAATCTTCATAAATGTACCAGCACTACTTACCTGAATCACAGGGTACCTCCAAGCCTCAGCACTAGTGGTTTCTGCCCTGAATTCATCATCGAATGGAGGTACCAATGGATCTGAATCGCTGGGTGGGATTCGGGGTGCGTCAATCGGGCCATGCGAGTCGATTTGCACTGAAACAATGCTAGGATGGCCAAGACTGAGGCCTCCAGTCGGGTTGTACAGCATTACCGTAAAAAATCGAACCCACTCTCCAGATCCTTGCGGAGACGGAGCATGGGCGGCTAAAGGCACCAGAAACTCTTTGGGACCGTCTTCTCCATCTTTCCACACCAACCATCCGCTTGACTGCTTGTAATCTACCGCCTTTTTGGCTGTGCCATCCGAGGTGGTGTAGCGTACAGACACAGGGCCCATGCTTCCGCCTTGACGCACTGCAGTCACCTTCGCTGTCCAAGCCCCTGCAGGCACATGCCAAGTAGTCCTCGCGAATTCAACTTGTCCATGTCGTTCAGTGAAAGGCTTGGGCGGAACAAATGCCGCACCGGGCGGGCCATCAACGGAATCAAAATACGGACGTGCATACGAAGCACAAGGTGGAAACGATAAACCAGGACCCACTGTTAGTTCAATGCCCGCACCCTCATTCCCATCTGCTGACATTGGCTTCATTCTCAGGATTGTGTAGGGCGCCTCAACCGAGTCGCACGCCTTAATCATGATGAGTCCAAGGTCATCTTGGTCGTCAGAATCTTTCAGCACAATGTCCATGGCATCAAGTCCAGCTCCATCCTCGGGACCAGGGCTCTGGACCGCAGGGTCGAGCGGTGCACTGAAACCATCTTGAAGACCTTTAGCCGCTACTCGAATCGTGTCGCCATCATCACTCCTGCTCGTGATTGAAAACCATTTGCCAGGTGAGTGGCCAAGACTGATTGAGAGGGGTGTTCCGTCCCATGCAAGTGGCCCATTCAAGGCACCGCGCACAAGGCTCGCGACAATCACAAAGTAGTTGTGCTTGGGACTCGTTGATGGAACACCGTTGAGACCTCCCAGGCAAACCTCACCAGGCGTGGGATCTGGCGCCCTCTGCGGACTGATGCTGAAGAGGAGCAGTTTGGTGCCGTCATCTGCTTCTACAAGACCTTGCTTGCCCGTGTGAGGATCAATCCATGCTAAATAGTCACGTGAGAGCCACGTTGGCATTTGATGTTGCAAGGCGCAGCCCCCAATCGGGCTGCACACTTTTACGTAATTGGCGGTGCTGGCCACAAGAACAAGCCCTGGGCGTGAAACATAGAAGCTGAGTGCGCAGAAGCTTTTGCCTGCTGAATGCACAGAACGGCCCGGCTGATTAAGATCTTTGTCCTGGTCAGCAGTCATGATAAACTGTTCGCCAGCAAGAGATGCAGGCACCCTGGACATGACAAAACTTTCGTCTACCCACAGCCGCTTGCCTACACCGACAGTTGACACATCATACTGCAATGCAGAGGATCTTGCATCTGGACTTTCAGGCATATCCGGCTTCATTGCTCCCTGAGGCGTGACTTGTATGTTTGTGATCTGCGGGGCCCCATCAGCATGAGGGTCTGCCACCCCAGCAAACGACGCAGCAGCTGGAAAACTCGCACCATCTGCTGCCAAAACTTGCGTCGCGGTGCCCCCGGCAACAGAGTTCACCTTGCCGTATGCAACGTGAATGCGACCTTTGTGCCCCGGCACAATGAGTGAAAGAATTGCAGGAGGCTGTGGAAAAGCAGAAGCAGGACCGTCGAGGATAATGTGCCCTCCTCCAGCGCTCACTGACCGAACAGACCACACTGATACAGGCAGGGTTTCGGTGGGGCGCACATACGCAGCACTTGCTGGGGCACCAGGTACCATTTTGAGCTCATATGCAATCCAGCTTTTGAGTTCACTTGATCTCACATAGCGTGCCTCTGAATAGTGCAACACAGCGTCGGAACCGTCGGCGCTGGATATGTGCACTTCTCCGCCCATAGTCTTGAAACTTCCAGACATCGCCTGCACAGTGAGCGTGTCGCCGTTGACGGCGGACACGGGGAACCACGAATGAGTAGTAATATCCGTGCTAACGCCTGTCCACTCTGCAGAGGCTGTTCCACTGGCGCCAGATGTTCCGGGAATATAGAAAGTTGAGTGCAAGAGCCGGCGGTCGCCAGAGGCAGTGATATTTCGCCTGCACACCAGAACGTCGTACATCTTTCTGCTTCCCGCCGATGGCGCAGCCTCATTTCCTCCCAACACAACCTGGCCGGTGTATCGCTTCTTGGACATGAACACCTCATAGCGTGTGTGAGTTGATAGGACCTCCAGCCCACTGTGTTTGAAGTCTTTTGTCATCCAGAGCGGCAGCAGCTCTGTGCCACCAGCACCGCCGAGGAATTCAGGGAACCAGTATGGAACCCAAGAGTCCTTTTTCTTGGGGCTCTCGACCAGGATCACAATGAATGCAGGCTCGTTGACGTTGAAGGTGAGAAATTTCTGCGACGTGCGTGTGCTGTCTGCCAACGTCGTCTGGATGTAAACACTTCCGAGCAGGGCATCAGGCACATCAACAAATGTATCTTTGCCATCGGCATACACCCGCTTCCCATAACCCACAGTGCCAATACGATAATCGTAGGCCGGCACAGATTGAGTGCTTGCACCAGAGGCAACCTGCAGCTTAATGTCAGTAATGCGCAGCGCCGGTCCAGCTGCTGGACCTGCTAGCATGCAATCACCAGGAAAGGACTCGCCTGGGCGTGACACAAAGACAATGCCAGAGGGCTCAATATCCGTTGCTGCAACTTGGAACATGTGCGAATATGGAAGGGACAGCTGCGAGCCATCGCTACGCCGCACACTTAATTCCGAAGGACCCTGTGCAAAAGTCCCGTCGTCGGGGACTGCAATTCGCATTTTGGTGCCATCAAGAGAGATACCATTCACTTGAAATTGCGGGGAAGGGGTAGCCAACGCTGCCTCCGCGGGGAAACGCTGGCCAATTGGGCCAGTAAACCTCAGGCCCTCTTCTGTAGGAGAGACTGAGAGTGTCCCAGGTGGAAAGGTGTGGCCAGGCGCGGCAACAACTAGCACCTGCTGTTTGTGCGAAGGGTCAAGCGTCGGAATCTCTTGGAACTCGGCGTAAGGCACGTTGACATACCTTCCGTCAGCCAGCTGTACTGCAACAGTGCCGCTTCCCTGGGGCAATTTGCGGCCACCCATCCCAGAGGGGGGCAGAACCACCAACTCAGAACGAGAATTCGGCTGACCAGTCTCCACTACGTATGTTTGCCGCTGCGCAAATTCCTTCTCCGTGTATGCGACCTCAACAGTCTGACCATCCTGGAGCACAAGCTGCATTCGCCCTGGGGCGGGCGGAAATGGCGCATCAGCATCACACTGCACGACAATGGAAGTGGCGTTAACATATGACACTGGGTAAACAGCCAGATCCTTGGCTTGAGGATATGCCGTCATCTTGTTCGCATCAGCCATTGCGGGAGCGTCCGCAAAAGCAGATTGCACGCCAATGGGATCAAATGAAGGCTCGCTACGTACTGCAACAACGTAATTCTCTGCCATAGGAAGCTGGGAACGCGCCTCTGGGACCACAACAACAGCATACATTGCTGCTGCCCCAAAGTTGCCACCGAGATTGACGTCACCACCAACAGCCACGAGACTGCGCCAAACGGCCAAGCGACCAATTGACGTTTCGCATGACATCTCTGTACACTCAAATCCCGATGATAGCCAAGAGGGTTCGGCTCCACTCCACCCTGAGGCCAGCACATACACATGTGAAGGCTCGTCTACAGTGAATCGTAGAAACTGATCCTGCGTATTTTGCGCATCTGCGACAGCAGTCTGGATCAAGGCCATGCCTGAGAGTGCTGCTGGCACCTCTGTGACTGTTGGCTCGCCGTCAACATATAGACGTGATCCCGGAGCCAGCGATGCTACCTTGTACGTCACCACTCCTTTGCTTTTTACATTAGATACTGTGGCTGGATGCAACGCAGGCGCATCAAGAAGACCTTCCAGTGAAATGTGGCCACTCCTGGGGCGTTTGCTCTTCCACACGAGCATCGCGCCTTTTGTTGTCTCCACAGTCAGGCTCGTCAGCGAAAACTGTAGGGAAATCCATTCAGGAGGTTCAAAATCAGACACTGGGGTGACGCTGAACGCACCAGCAGGGAAATTCTCCCCCCAACCCGAAGATAATTCGACGAGCATCCCATCCTTGAGATTGTGCAGTGCAGATGTCTCATCCTGCCTGTTCTGACCGTCGACAGCTGCTGCCTTGCCAGTGCCATCATTCTCCAGACGGCGGACAGACACGTACCGATTGGTTGAAGTAGCCCCATCTGAAGTCTTGATCTTGAGCACCCACGGTGAAGCCGGGAAAGCGGGGCCAGGGACGTCTACATTCTTGGGAACTACAACCACAAGCTTGGTAAAATCTTTCGAGATACGAAGTACCGCAAACCAGGGAGCACTTTCTAGACTAGCATCAAGGTTTTGAATCTCGGGCACCAGAATAAAGACATCAGCAGCGTGCGCCAAATTGATTGATACAACTCCAGGACCGTGCAATCCTTTTGGTGAGGCCGGCGTGCGGATGTACTCTAGCCCTTGCAGGCTGCTGGGTAGTCGACGCATCTGTGCGCCGAGATCATCTGCGTGCAGAGCGCTGTCAATATTGAGTAGCCCAGTCTTGCAAACTGCCAACCCTCGGCATTCCACATCCTGCAACACAGACCCATATTCATTGTCATGTCTATTCATTGGCGTCACAACAATCACAGTAGACATAACCTCGCGTCCAAAATCACCACGTAAGACGAGGCCCGCGGGACACTCTCCAGATGCCGGCACTGAACTAAGGCTCTCATACATGATAACCTGATGCCGCACAACACCACCGAGGCCAGATAAAACAAGTGACATGGAAGAGGGTGCAGGTTCGAAAGAGCCATCATTCTTGGCAGTTACACGAATCTCAGTGCCATCCGCAGCAGCTTCGCACACATTAAATTGTCGAGGCGATTCTGGCGCTGCTGAGACTGCATCTAAAGGAAATGGCGTGTTCATCTGTGCTGTCAACAAGACACCTCCAGCAGGCGATCCAGAGAAAAGTCGAGCTGCGCTAGAATATTGTGTTGTCATGATAGAACCATCTCCAAGTTTGAGGCTAACTTTGGCAGGTCCTGGCCTCCAGGTGCCGTCGTCAGGTGCCTTAACCTGCATCTGCAAACCGTCATGCCTTATCGAAATAATTGGCTCGAATTCAGGGGTGACGGAGAAACTGCCACTCGGAAACGCATACCCAGAAGCAGCTACAAAAATCAATTCTGAAGGTCCCTCGCCACCACGGTAGCGACGCACAGATGAATATGGCACGAGCATAGGTCCCTGCCGAGGTACTGTCACGCGAACTCTGGCGGGACCCGGTGGAAAAGTGTCTGCGGGCGCGTGTACTATCAGTGTAGCTCTATCCACGCTCAAGACCATGTACTCGGCTTCTTCCGCGTCAGGAGCAACCTCCTTTACACGGGCTGCAGAACGTTGCGGTTCACAATACTGGGCAAATTCTGGGAACTTGCTTCCAGGTGGAGCAGTCATCTGAACTAGAATGACGCCAGAGGCTAGGCGAGGCAGCATGGCAGCAGTCTCGTACTTGACAGTGACTTTCTTTCCATCCTGCTGCTCCAGCACTACAGTCTCTGGCCCTGCGACAAAGTCAGATTCAGAGTTGGCTTGAACAACAAGCTGTGTCCTGTCTGTACTTGTCTTGAAAACAGGAAAGCGTCGCTGTGATGAAGTCCAAGCAGCCACCGGCGGCGGAGTTGCTGCCGGCCCGACCAGAGCGCTGTCATCAGGGAATGTATCTGGCGCCCTAGCTTTGATGACGAGCAGACCACCTTCCATGTACGTGCTGGTGACTGGAACATCCAACTGTACGCCTTGCTTCGTGCGGATCTTGACAGCTGCTACCCCCAACATGCCTAGACCAGAGGACGCAACAATCATTCGTGTTTGCGCACCATTTATAGCTACCACCAAGAAACGCGCTGATGGCGACACAGCTACTGCATTGGGAGGGAATCTGAATCCTTTGGGGGCGTCAAAGGCAAGCACTGGAGGTTGACCCTCGGCCTCTTTGTCCTGGCTTGCACGGTGGACTTGAACGTTGACATAGGCATACTCAGCAACTGAACCAGTGGCCTGCATAACATCCAGCCGCTGCGGGGCTTTTGCAGACGCTGGCATGAACGATCCGTCCACCCCTTGCACCTGTACAAGCAGCCTTGATCCTTGGTGTTGAATCCCCACAACTGAATATTGTGCCGGCATTGTGATGACAGGTACCATCTGCCCATACTCACTGACAGACTCGACGTGGGTCTCTTCGGAATGTGCATTCGAGATGAAAGCCGAAGCTGCCCCGACCGCCAGAGTACCTGGCGCTCCAGGAGACATATCGGGGGCACCCACTGGTCGAATAGCCACCACGTAATTATCAAGAGGGAAAGCACCAGCACCAAGAAACGAACCCGCGCCACGGCTCGGGTCACTACCTGCTGGGAGCACTATAACGGCGTAATTGCCCCACAGGCTCCCTTGAGCAGGCAGCGCAGCATTGCCACCTAGCACAACCCTATCGTCGACAGGAAGCCGTGACTTATATACGTGCATTTTGCCACGCGACGTGTCGAGAGTCATTTCAGTCAAGATGAATCCTGCAGCGAGCCACTGAGGCAACGCGTCGCGGGCTGCCTCGACAGGTCGCACCAACTCTGCGTTCACAGGGAATTGCTCACCCTTGGGAGCCTTTAGAATAATCCGCTGACTTCCTCCAGAAGGCACGTCCTGCACATGCGAGCTTGCAAACCTTACTGTCACCTCTCGTCCGTCACGCGTGCGGACAATCGCAAGACCTGGCCCGCGAGGGAAGATGCTAGAGCCTCCAACAACCGCCATCTCTGTCACAGAGATGCCAACAGCAGCCGCCGGGATCACACTAGCAGAATCCGCTGGGAATACTGAACCACGTTTCGCAACAATTTCAAGACCTCCAGGCAAGAGCACAGCACTATCCATCCACGCTGATTCAGCATCCGCGGCCTCGGAATACTCAACCTCCACCTCCCTCCCCTGTGGATTCCTCACAAGAACTGCAGCGGGGCCAGCGGGGAAGGGAGTTTGGGCATTGACGCGCATCTTTGTGCCATCCGCAGATACGAATAGCACCGTCGACGGACTTGCCGAAGCATCACCGGGATATGCCACGGCAGCCACAGGCATCCACGAGTGAGAGGGCATGTCATCGCGAACAATGTAGATGTCTGCAGGCTGCGACACGTAGAAGCTCATCACATCACCCTCGCGCCGGTCCTTATCCATGCGTGCTGTACGAACCAAGGTGGCACCCTGCAACTGCGCAGGAACTTTCAGGATGCGGATTTCTTGATTGTCGACGTATAACTCTTGCCCTACATACAGCTGCTCAATAGGTTGCTGTTCTTCCAACGCTGCAATCTCGCTACCAAGCTCCCCTTGCGAAAGATCAGGCACAACTTGAATTTGCGAAATGCCTACGCGAGGCTCGGGCAATACTGTGTTCTCAGAGTATTTGGTGGCGACACAGATGATAGAATACATACTTTCACCGCCGCCATTGCCTCCAAAATATGCATGTCCATAGAGAGGCAGTCGGCTTTGCATGATACTTCTAGGACCTTCAGACGTCTGAATTTTGAGGCCTGGAATTTCTTCAAAGCTTTCAGAGAGCCACATGGGCAACTGTCCCTGAGAGTTGTCACGCAAGACATAGCAGTCTGATGCAATGCTCACCACAACTGAGAGGAAGTGAGGGTCCGCAGAATCCTTGTCTACAGATGCTGTCTGAATCATAGGCTCATTCTGCAATTCTTCAGGAAGGTCCCTGATTGTCACAATCCGATCGACGTATAACGACGTGGATGATGTGGCGTTGGCTACCTCATAGATACGGACACTCTTGGCAACAACTGCAGAGAGCACAAGGCGTTCAGATGGCACGTCGGCATTGCCCCCAAGCGTCACAGGTCCCTGCAGGGGATGAAGACTCTCGTATACTGCCATGGAGCCATCTGTGGTCGAAACAAAGAGGTCCGGTCGTGGCTTCAAGTGCTTCGAAAACCACATAGGTACATCAGCGGTCAGATAGGAACATGTGACAGGAACCTTGGACATGTCGCACTTGGCATCTGGCCGGAGTACGTACACAGTGCTCCATCCCCACAATGTGAATGCCAGTTGATTCTCCTGCTTCGACCCTCGTGCTGCATTGTCTGTCATGATCAACTTACTTCCACGCAGTTCGTCTGGCACGGACGTGAACTGATGAGCAGGGTCGTCTGAATACAACTCCGATCCCGCGACCATAGTCCCAACTTCAAGCTTTTGTTGCCCAACAGGCTGTACCCACACAGCACGATCCGGAAAACGTGACCCACGAGCCGCCACCAATGTCTGTACAGTCACGTACCCATGTGCTTCCTGCCTTTTCACACCATCGTATTTGACGCGCACAACAGGTCCGTTGGCAATTTTCACATCAATCAGTCCACCAGAGTCTGAAAATAAGCCGTAAGGCGCCACCTGGAGTTTTGAGCCATCTGGCGACTGCATTGTCACTGTGCACGGTGGTCCGAGTGCCTCCTGAGATTCAGCGCCCGAGACTGCTTGCGAAATCAGCTCTTCGTTCGCTCCCCCAGAGCCGTCACTATGGCCAAATCCAGCAGTTGCTTGCACCATTTCAGCAGCAACAGGGAATGAAACTCCAGCTGGAGCCGTGAAGACAAGACCCCCAGGACCTATCAGGTCAGGCATACACACAGCAACACTGTCATATGCCACCAGCATCTGCATGCCACCCTGAACACGCACTCGTAACACACCAGGACCCTGCGGGAATGTGCCATCATCACGTGCATCCACTCGCATGCGCACCTCCTCTGCCGTGACCACTGGAAACGAGGTTTGCACCTCGCGCAACGGCACTAAACCAACAGCCTTGGGTGGGAACTCATCACCTCGCCGGGCTGTCAGAATCACTTTGCGTGGACCCTCTGCTGCCACCTGAAGAATATCAAGCGGAAATCGAAATCCAGGGCGAGACAGTAGACGAAGCATTCCAGCAACGTTGTCTTGTTCCATCTCAGAATACATCACGTCGACCTGCTTGCCGTCTTTCAGAGCAGCCCTAAGCATACCTGGGCCATGAGGAAGCGCAGCTGGTGCTACCACATCCATCCACGAGCCGTCTGCGGCCACTTTGTTCACAGCCATGAACGGGCCCACTGCATGACCAGGGAGCACATGAGCCGATTCGTAATTAACTTCACTGCTCCTGCCAGTGGCCTGGATGATCCGCACTCGCGAATACCCATCCGGCAAGCTATCTGGAGGTGCAATGACGACAAGTCGCCGGCCATCTTGAGACGTCTGAGTGACCTCCAAAGGAACCATATGGACAGGGGATACATACTGAGCATCATGCGGGAAAGCAGCGCCATCCACAGCCTCCAGAACCAGCTCAGCTGGTGCTCCATCAGCAGGTTTGATTTCTGACACTCTGGAAGCAGCCATCTTGACCGTCTTGCCATTTGGCAACAGAACTTGCAAGTGCGCTTCAGTAAATGTCACGTCGTTGGGAAGGACATCAAGTGTGCGGCCTCCACCAAGAGCAACCCTCAATTCGGGAGCAGGCCAATGGACATTACTTTCAGGAATATTTACGTGATCGCCATCTGCAAGTTTCACCGTAACCTTGCCTCGAGCTTGCGACACCGCATTGGCACCCACGAGACTGTAAAGACCCTTTGGCAGCAGCACCTGATACTGCCCTGGCTCCGAAGCAGCTGCCCGCAGGCTAGCCTCTGACACAACCTGAACCGCTCCACCAGCCAGGGCAACTTCAACCATTCCATCCGGCAGACCCTTGACATGGCGATTCACTTTGCTCGCTTCAACAGTCGCATGCCCCCCACCAGGCAGAGAGACACGGAGCTTCGTGCCGGGGCCAGCATTTCCAATGGAAATATCGTCGGGTAAGACTCTGAGCTTGTTCCCATCGGGAAGCTCGACTTGAAATTTGTCAGCACGTCCGTCTTCATGCGCACTATGCATGCCCGAGCACGAGCACGAGCAGTCCTGCAACGTTTCTGTACAAGAACATGGACAAACCCTTGCCTCTGGCACCTCAATGGCTGGATTGTCTGCTATTTTTACCAAATATGTACGATGGACGGGCAAGACATCTTCCGCAGGCACCTCAACACGCTGGTTGTCCTGCAACATGACTCGCACCATAGTGTTGCGGTTCTTGTCTGTTGCAATTGAAGTCTCTGGCACCTTAATCTTTTTTCCATCCGGGAGGGTCACAATTACATGGGCGGTCGCAGGGTTTCTCTTTTTGGGCTGCACCGCAGAAAGAGCAACAGTGTGCTGGGTGCCATCTGCCAGGCTGACCTTTGCATGAGGGGCAATGCGTTCAACAAACGAAGGCGGTACATTCACACTAGTACCATCTGCTAGGGTGACGGCGAAGGCCGAGGGAGAAAGGTGCGAAGAGACGTAATCTACATGCACTCTTGATCCATCTGGCAAACTCACGTCTACAATCCCACGTGCTGGAAACGAGGAGCTTGGGTGTATCGTCAAGGTGCGCCCTCGTGACCCTACCCCTACAACGCGTGAAGGCAGCAGAAGGCTGGCTGTTTCATACGGACAAGGACGCACAGCAACAATGCCTGCTGGGAACATCTTACCCTTGGCTGCTGTCATGATCATTCCACCGGCAGCAGATCCTGGTGGAAGGAAAGCCAACATCTCGTAATCGAGACGTTTTTCTTTCCCGTTACGCAACCTGGCATGGATTACACCAGGTCCAGGCAAAAAGCTGCCGTCGTTTATCGCTGCAATTTGCATTATTGTGAAATCGAGAGAAGTGGAAATCACGGGAGCGCTCTCTGGTGCCATCTGCACAGCATCTCCCGGCAATGTGGCACCACGCGGCAAGGTGAGCTTTAATAAATGCCCCCCCAACACTACCTGCTCCAATGCGCGTGTGTATGGTACTTGAAGTACCTCGCCGCCAGAGCAGTACACTTTGATATATCCTCCTGTCAGAAGAAAGCCATCCCGCACGCCGGCCTGGATGCTCACTGACGATGCAGTGACCCCTGGTACCGTGGCTTTCATATAATTCAAGATTGGAAACAAAATCTGCCGCGATCTGAACACTGTGTAAGGACGTGCAGCGCAATTGGGCTCCGCGAAGGATGGCATTCGAGGAAAGGGCTTAGTAGATTGAGCAACGAGCAACATGCGCACTTGTCCGTCTGCCTTGGATGCAAGGAGCGCCGCCGTGATGTAAGGGATCGACACGTCATCACCATCAACTGATTTCAATTTCACTTGACACGGGCCAGCGGGGAAGGATGCGGCTGATGGCACCAATACCTCCATTTGCAAGCCATTGGGTTTGACAGACAGAACAGGAAAGGCAAGTGGTTCAGCACACAGCGCATCCTTTGGAAACTCCTCGCCCTCCTTGGCTTGAAATTCCAATCCTGCTGGGCCATTGACGTCAGCAGTGACATACTGCACCGCAGAGTATCGGATTCGCTCAACCCGGAATCCACCCTGCGACACCACACGCAGGACTGAAGCACCTGGAAAGTAGACAGCTGTATCTGCAACCAGCAACCGCATGCTCGAAGAGTCAGGCGAGACCAGAACAACAGGATCCGCAAGAGGCACTGCAGCTGGTGCAGCTGATACAGCGTCTGCTGGGAACGCTAGCCCTTCCGGCGCACGCACTTCCATTCCCCCTGCCGTAGCGCGAAGACTTGCGTATGGGAAATCTGCTTGACGACCGTATGCCATTTTCACCTTGACCCGTCCAGGACCCGGGGAGAAGCGCCCATCATTAGGGCAGTTGATCCGCATAACATTCCCGTCCGGAGACTGGAAGACAATCTGGTATTCTGCTGCGGGGCTTGCTCCACTTGCCTCGGCAGGGAAGGACATGAAAGACGACGCACGGAACGTGATCTGAGGCGGCGAGTCCACATTCTCGCTCTTGACCACCTCCATTCCCACATATACAGCCTCAACAATCGCACCATCCCTTTTCTGAACTTGCAGTATCTGTGGGCTTTCATCCGAGGCTACCGGAAACGCGCTGGTGGGGCGCGCCATGATTGTGAGAGAGTCGCCTCTTGGCGACACACGCATGACAGGATACTGCATGCTGGACATGGCTGCCGCCGCAACACGAGATGATGGCGGTCGCGCACGATGCGACGCCGCTGGCAGCACAACAATCGTGTACATCACGTCTTCGCCCTCAGCAGGAAAGGCTGCGTTGCCGCCCAAGGAAATCGAGCCAGTGACCATGAGCTTTGTTTTCCATATGGCCATCGGCCCTCTGTTTGTCTCCACAGCGCCACCTAGTGGATAACAGGCACTAGACAGCCATTGCGGCGGCTCTCGGGCACGAGCGTCGTAGAGAACATAGATATCTGCAGGGCGATTTACCATGAGCGTGACGAAGTTGTGTCTCGTGTCCGCCCCAGCATCCCCCATTGCTGATTCGATGTAAGTATGTCCCCTGAGCGATGCTGGCAATGCCGTGTACACAAAATCTCTGTCAACATATACTTTATCCCCCACACTGAGATCCTTGCCGACCCTGTAAGTGTACCCACCCTGAGCATCAACGTATTCTACACTCAAAGGGGCCACGCCCTCTGCAAGCACGGGCCCACTTTGTGAAATCTGCACGACATCAGCTGGAAACTTGATACCAGGTGCAGCAACAAGCAGTATACCCTCAGGTCCGTCGGCATCTGCGATGTGACGCTGCGCACTCCTGACACGATACACGGCCTGCTCACCGTTGACACCTGTCGCCACGACGACACCCCCATTCTTGTGCAACGAGCCATTGTCTGGCGCCTGCACGCGAACATGCCCCCCGTCCTTGGATCGCCAGTAGACTGAAAACGAAACCACAGGGTCGTGGGGAAGAATAATATTTTTTGCACTCTTGGGAAACACAGTCCCAGGCGCGGCGACAAGCTCTGCCTTGGCAGTTCCTGTGAGCATAGTAGCCCCTCCCATCCCCTCCAGGCTCGATGAGCTGAAGTAGGCACTCAACATTGCACACGTATCCCGCTCCCGAATCACAACGCGACCAGCCGGCTCCAAAATTTCTGCCAGCCTCTTGCCCTGAATGTGCATCCGTTTGCCATCAACGCTGACAGAACTCACTTCAGCAGCGAGGCCTCCATAATAAGATGCACCAGAAGCACTGATGGTTCCTTGGTGGTAAGGGCTTGCCCAAGGGCTGCCGGCCATCGGCGAAATATAGGCCACTTGCCGAGGAAATACGCAGCCTTTTGATGCATGCAGCGCCATCATATGCTGGGGCGGCGTGGTCCATCCGCCTCCGCCTCCAATCAGGCTGCAGCGTGCAAACGGCAGCGTGAGAACTTCTCCTGACGCCAGCTGTGCACGCACAAACCCTGAACCCTGAACTGGTGTTGTCCAACCATCGACGTGTAACTCCTCATCGGAGATCCACTTGACCAAAAAGCGAGCCTGGAGGGCTGGACGCACGTAGGCAGCATTCATTGGGAACTTGACTCCACCTGCTGCAACCAGAAGTAGCCTTTGAACTGCTGAGGCAGACACGCGAGAATTTTTTGCGTACGCCAGCACTTGTTCGCCGCCGTCGGAAAGCGTAACAATGACCATATCCGGGCCCGGAGGAAGAGCCGCACTATCCTCTGCTGCTATTGTCATGGTCCTCCCCTCGTCGCCAACATTGAGCACTGGCAGCCCCAGCATTTTGCTTGGAACTGTAGCCAACCCGGAGTACTTGACCCGAGGTTCTCTGAAAGGATCGCCCGGCGGCAGCACTGGCGTTTCCTCATCCCTATCAAGGTCAACCCCCCCCCTGACAGAGTCATGACTCTGGCTCCGTGTTTGATGTATGCGAAACGATCTACCCCGCTTCCCCCTACGCCCCCGCCGTGCAGCGGTAGCGCCTGGCGGGAGTGCAATTGCTGGCAGAGGACCCAGGGGCACTTCGTGCCACCTTGGAATCACCTCTCTTGCAAGTGCGATGCGTTTTTCGTTAGCCGCAGAGATGCGCTGAGACCGTGCTACTGACATTTGGTGCTTGATCTCGTGAACTTTCTTTTCCAGCTTCCCTACTGTCTTTTCCATGTTCCTGCGGAGCACTGCATTCGTCCGCTCTGCTTGCCTTGCACCTGCCACAGCTTTTCGGGCGGCCTGAACTGCCGCCTGCTCCTCAACCTGTCAAAAGCAGCATGCACACATCGTGTTTGTGTGTGTGTGCGTGTGTGTGTGTGTGCTTGTGCGTGCGCGTTGTGTGTGTGTGTGTGTGTGTGTGTGTGTGTGTGTGTGTGTGTGTGTGTGTATTGCAAAAATGTCAGTCATCCGGCAGGACACAGGGAATATACAATCCCAGAGAGCACACACTACCATACCGTATGTGGCTTCAGCTTGGTGGCGCCCTGATTTGCAAAGGGCGGCAGATAAACCCCCGATTCGTCCGCCTGCCGCGACGCCACCTCATTCTCGAGGGTGAGGCCAGTCGAGTCGTGCCGCGCCTCTGTATGTTGTGCGATAGCGACGATAGCTAGAAAGAACAGCACTACACCTGCACCCGATGGTGCGGTGCACCGTCTACTTCTTCTCACCATTATCGGGGCGCCGTGGCATCCATGTGGTTCGAGGTAGATCAATGGCAATCGATGTGAATGAATCGCTGCAGTGATTGTTTTCGTTGCTTTTCGACGAGCGAGGCACGCACGATGTGCCGCTCAAAAAGGGCGATGCCAGCGACACATTCGAGTCATATTCTCCAAAAAGAACACACTTTGGAAGTTCTCGCTGGCGACGCTGCCGTGTCTCCTCGTATCAGTCTAGTGAGTTCGTGGAATGAAAACCCTGTTCTTTATATCAAAACCCCATTCTACCGAAATAGGTTGTTGGCATTGCGATTGAGGAATTCCGCCGCCCCAACAGGGGTGCCGCCAGCAGCCAGCTATGTTCGAGGTCTGCCGGCATGTGGTTGAACAGCAGTCGTCGTCCGTCCTTGAAATGCTAGCGGTGAGTTGGGCTGTACTGCCAGGGCAGGACGTTGAAAGCAAGACTCGGCTGTGGCTTCTACCGTCGAGGCGCGCCAATTGTGGGATTGCCACTTTGCCTTTCCGTGCCTGCTGAACGCAATGGCACATTATCGCATGTTACACTTGCAGCAATGCAACCTAAGTACTTTTCTGCATTCGTAAATACAATTGCAGAAACTGCAGCCTAACTGCTCAGTGCGAGTGCGAGACGAGCCAATAAGAGAAGGTGGGTGGTAGTGTTGGGGGGGAATTTGTGGGTGGACTTGGTAGGTGTGGACTGACATTGATGTTGGGGATTGACAGGGCAAGTGGGCTTCGCATGTTTCCTACAGCAACGACGTGATGCTGGTGGACGAGAAGACCAACAACCCCGTCGAGTACATGTCTGGCAAACCAGTGGCTGAGCTGCCGGATACAGCACCGTACTAAATGTATTTGGATATTGATATGTTGTGCTTGATGAGCTGCGGCGAGCTTGGCCACGTCCTGTCCTTCAAGCTTGAGTGAACATGCAGACGTTGAAAGTATTGGGGGAGGGGGTCTTGTGTTAGAAATTCCCCATTGAATGTTTCTGATCAAGGCCCCCAGGCGACAACGAGGTACCCCCATCATGCCACGCACACGAAGGAGTGGCTGATTCTTGTGCGCCCGGCGGCGGAGGGTAGCTGCCGTGCGGCATCAGGGTAGGTCCCAGATTGAGGGCCAAAAATTGGGGTCTTCAACACCTATTTAGGTGTCGATCTACTATTTAGGTATTTATCTACCCAATTGAGGTGGTTATCTACCCATTTTAGGTGTTTATGTACTTTGTAAGGTGTTGGTCTACATTTTGGGTGCTTATTCACTTATCAGGACTCCTTAAAAAGTGGATAAACACCCAAAGGGTGATTATTTTGGATCATTTTGGGTGTTTATCCACTGTTTGAGATCACGCCCAAATTTTTCCCCTCCCTGATTGGGACCTACCCTGATGGTGCGCGGCAACTGTGGGGCTAAAGCCCCTCCGCCACCGTGCGCTCAAAGCAACTGTGTTCTCAAAAGCCACTCATGTCCTCATGCAGGCATGAAATGGAGTCGGCCTAGGCCTTGTGCTCGGCGATGTATTTGGTTGGACAGGCGTATTTCGTTTATCCAGAACAGGCGCCATTGAACTGACTGCTGCACGGGGTACAGAGGTATGCATATTTTGTAGATATCAGTGGGCGACCCTTGAACAGAAATGAACTCATGCTCGAGAATGAAATGGGGTATCGATTTTGTCCTCGTGCACGTGTTCTTGAGCCGTTCACTTTTCGCAGCTTCCGGGTTTGATGGTGATGAGAACGATGCGCTTCCTGGAGAAACAAAAGGTATGCCAGTGGCAGGAAAGCTGACGATTCCGACACCCACAAATAAACAAATCAGACGCCTTTAGATACGAGCGCTAGAAAGCAAACGTCTGACTCGGCGGCACCTTCTCGATGAAAGGTCACCAATTTTTTTGTAAGCGCGCCCAAACAGGATGTCGGCACCGTATTGTACGTGTGGAAGGGTTGTCGATGTCGCAGACTCGCCTCTCAGTTAGTATCCGTAAGCATAATTCCCGCTGGCATCTCTGCCAGCGTGTGCGCGGGCCACTGTTTTGCGGCGTGGAGCGCGCCGATTTAGGGACCTTCACGCTAAGACGGAATTCACGAGTCTGCAGAATGCCACAGGCCTGAGGATTTAGAAGCATCCAGGATTTGCCCTTTCCGAGGATTTGTCGCCGTCGGCCATTTGGCGCCGCCGCTGACGGATCTCTTCCGTCGGTGCTGTTTTCTCAGTGTCGACTCGGATGTTCCAATGGGCTGCTTTTGACCGTGACTTGTCAACTACCAAATGTCTTTCCGATGATGCGCAGGGACCAGCAGCACTTGGAAGGCGTGGAGTATTAGAAAGAACTTCAAGCCCGAGCCATACTCAGGATAAATTTTGAATCTGTCGTTACAGTTACGATCTGCGGGAATGGCTGGGTGTCACGGTTGTGTTCTCTGCACAACGTAACAGCTTTTTGTAGATTCGGTCCTACCCGGAATATTCCATAATCCATGATCCGTTTTCCTCACTGAAAATGTCCTATGTGTGACATTAGATGTGACATTTGTGACATTTGATGGAATTTAACGATCGCTAAAAAAACCTTTCTCGATTTATAATCATCATCAGACAAATTCTGAGGTTGTCCATAAATGTCCCACCGTGACAAGGGATATAATTCCAAGGTCCCCATTCGTATCCATGAAAGATATCATCTCCAGATTATCTTGAAATTCGCAAAATGCGGACCTCCGTCACGGTGTGAGGGAAGAGGAAGATGGATTATGGATTATGGAATACTCCGGCTAGGAGCCTAGGACCGACCTTTTAGACACAGCAGGCTTGTCCGAGTCAACATGCACTGGACTGTCACGGTCGAGCAGTGTCCCAGTCACTCCAGTCTGTAGAGACTACCTGATAGAACTTGTACTGTACCACTACTATAAATATAGTAGGTTTGGGACAGTTCCTGCATTGCCAGTGCGACGAGCCTAGTTAGCTGTTTCAGAAACAGATATTCAACTTGAAAACGCCTGAGTCACGGCCAGAAATTGACTTTAGAAACAGGACTACAAGCCTGAGCAGCTGGCAACCGGGGGGATTTCAGTCATTCAAATTTTGGGTTCAGTGATTTCTCAGGAGGGCAAAAAAATTAAAAACTTTAGTGTAATCAATCTTCAAGTTTACAATGCTATTGTCACGGTTCTAGTAAATCACTGGTATAAGCGATAAAGCGCCCACGAACAAGATCTGCCGCCGCACGTCAAGTGAGCAACGCCCACGAAAGAGATCTTGTCACGAATCAGAACATTTAGTTTAGGCCCTTCTTAGGTCAAACGTACCTCAGGCAGCGATACACGCTGCCGGGAATCTCCGTCAGCATGAGGGACCGAGCACAAAAACATGTGCATGTGAGTTTTATTCTCAACAACGGTAAACTCTCACCTTGTCGACCACTCCTCTTGTAGCTCTGAGATGATTGATCCAAAAAAAAATCCTTTCAACTGTACTTCTAAAAAAGATGTAACCTTAATCTAAATTTCTAAGGTCCTGAACTTTGTTCTAAAACAACGAACTGCTCGCGAACTCCCTTGATAGCTAAGTGGTATCTAGGCGATCCGCTCACGAACTCTCGCATGTCTAAGTGGTCGATGGATGATATATCGCTCTCCCCCATGCACAATGTGGGTATTTATAGAACACATTGTGCAATCCAAAAAAATATCGTCCGGGAGAAATCATGAAAAAAAATTATTTTGCAAGTGCAAAATAAACACATCAAGAGTGTAAAACTTCAATGCAAAAGGCGTTTGACCCATCATGACGCGGCGGTGGCCGATGAAGGCGGGTGCAGGTAGACTCTTGGTAAGGGCGTCAGCGACTATTTTATGCGTGCGCAAGGGGATGAGTTTGACAAAACCAGCTTTGACCAATTCGCGCACGAAATAACGGCGAATGTCGATGTGGCGCGA
>Ga0209390_10003556_pt1 | contig 25061 bp, 15 predicted proteins | sample BON01_FD_187212 | JGI IMG/M metagenome (GOLD analysis project Ga0209390, IMG submission 187212) | Freshwater microbial communities from Lake Bonney liftoff mats and glacier meltwater in Antarctica - BON-01 (SPAdes) (version 2) | ecosystem: Environmental > Aquatic > Freshwater > Ice > Glacier... | reverse complement strand
CTCCCCTGCCCGCCAGTGACTGTCAGGTTGGACTCTATAACCCGCGAGTGACTATGTCAGGAAAGCCTCGTGGGGACTTCGTCTGACGCATGACGTTTCGAACAACCTGACGCCCATCTGGGGTGTACTCGAATGGACATACCCAAAGACCGAGGCGACGGGCACCGACGCTCCTTCTAGACCCGGCGCTCGGGGGCGACCGCGGTTCGCACGAGCCAGATTGTGGGTCGGGTTGCTGGGGTCGCTAACCGGCAGGCAGATCCCGCGTTTCGACTGACGCACCTAGCGGATTTTTTGCCCTAGTACGATCCGGGAGCATGCGTTATGATCATGGTATGGGTACCAAAGGAATGGTCCGTGTTGCATCTGTCGTGGTGGTCGTTGGATTGGCGGGCGGCGTGATCGCCCCAGCTGCCAGTGCGCTGTCCGTGCCGCCGCTGCCGAAGCAGGGAAGTAAGGACGGGGAGAGGGCCTGGTTCACCAGCGACGAGTTGTATGCGGGAGCTTGGTTCGATGCCGATGGCCAGACGTGGGAGGTCAACCGGTACTCGATCACCGCGAAGAAAGGCAAAAAGGTTGTCGCTCGAGGGGCGACCGTGAAGTTGCGGGCAGGAACGTACAAGTTGACACAGACATTGACCGCTACTCCCCTTGACTACTCTTATACGCCCGCCGGTCCAGCGCAGACGATCACGCGCACACAGAAAATGAAGATCCGCAAATACAATCCGCGGTGCATGACCTATACGGACACCAAGGCACTGCGCCGCGGCTGGACGAAAGCGCAGGTCGCCCAACGGTTCGGCCATCGCGGCTGGCAGGAAAACGTGTTCGGGGCCGTGGAACAGCGTTCATACGAGTGGTGCGACTACGACAACGACTACTACTACGTGTATTTCGTCAACGGGCGGGTCAACGGCTGGACCGATGCCGGGGACTTCTGACAAAGGTGCTTCTCACTGGTGCGGGCGGCAGACTATTTGGAGGCGCCTCGCGGCTGACTTCATAGGAGGACGACTACGCGCGTAACTCGGCGCTGGGTCAGGGCCCCGCAGCTCCGGATAACGGTCCGGTGAAAACCGACGGGTGGTACCAAGGACCGATTCTCGGTACCACGTGCCAGTTATTCGACAACCCGTGAGTTCCCAACTGAACTCACGGGTTGTCGAATACAAGAAACGACCGCGCTTTTCACTCAAGCCGCTTGGTACAACCCGCCAACGCAGGTGCCGCCTGGCCCAAAGTTCGACCACTGCATCCACGACCAGTTACGTTGTCCCTATGACTGCACCCCTAGGCCCGTCGATGCTCTTGATCGCGGCGGTGGGCGACTGTCAACTATTTTTGGTCGAGGATGACCCATTCGTGTACGAACTATTCGGTGGTGGACCCGATGCACGTTTCACCAGCCTGTTACCGGCAGCCGAAGAACTGACGCGCAGAACCCTCGCAGAGCCCGAAAAGCAATCAGCCAGGCCAACGCTGCGCAGCGTCTAGGCCCAGCACTTGGGAACATCCCGCGCTTAAGATATGACCGCTCAATGCTGCGACAGTGCGAGATATATGGCGGTCTTTTCGGCGGAACTGTTTGGAGGTAGGTAGCCTTCTGAGATGGACGAAACGTTACGCGATGAGACCCCGGCGACTGTGGAACAAGTCGGTGCGGCGATGGCCGCCATCGGCATGTATCACGGATCTAACACTGCCCAAGAGCACGCCGAAGAGGCCCAACGCCTCGGTCACGGGTCAGACGCCTACCGCGTCCGCATAGTCAACGCCCTACTGGGCGTTGTGCAGATTGAAGCGCTGCTGGCCGACACCGTTGAATTAGACGATGAGGCCAAACATGCGGCCTGGGAAGAACAACTCGTCGCCGCCGGGGCCGGGGTCGAGCACCCGGTGGCGCGGGTGGAGTTCATCCGATGGCAGGTGCTGCGAGCAGGCACGCCGCTGCGCCTGATGGCCCAACACCCAGAGACTGGGCCGATCCCGGTTGCCGCTGCTAACGCCGCAACCGGCCTACACATTCTCTTGGGCGTCATCGCCGCCAGCCAGGGCGCGGTAGCCCTCGGCGCCGTCGATACCCTCGCCGAACAATCCGTGCAGCTCACTGAGGCACGCGAAGCACTACAAGCCGCCATCGACAACACCGACCTACTACTCAACATGCTCAAGTCCGTGGGGCTTTAAGGAGATCGACTCACGGGCCGAAAGATGGCAAAGATTGAGCCGCTCAACACCGCTCCACTCGTGACTTGACTCGGAATAGGCTGCAGTGTTCTGTTTGACTTAGTTGGCGACGCGACGCCACGTCGCAGGTTCCTTCCATCTCGGCCTCCCAGTAGTTTCCAGTGAATCCGCAATCCGCAATCCGTTTCGGACCCGACACTGTTTCCGTAAATATCCGGGCGCAGATGGCAAAGGAGTCAAGCTGCAGCTGCTGGGTCTGCATCTCCGTGCTCGGGCGGCATGTCCAATGGTGTGCTCGGCCATGACGGCATGGCATCCCAATTACCCCCGGTATCCGTTTTGATCTCCACAGGACCGTGGGGCGGAGTTTTGGGACGGTCCGCCCTTCGTGCCGACCTTCTGGTCAAGATCGGCACGGACGCTTCCTGAATACAGGTGTTAATGACACCGCCGGAAAAGAAAGTGGAAGAGTCCGCGGGAGGCTGAACGGGGCGCCTGCCGTTGGGGTGCCCGGGTCCCACCGGTAATCAGCGAGTAGCTCCACGCATGCGAACTACTAGGCCAACAGAGCGGACGGATTGCCCTTCCACGAAACCACCAACGCGTCGCGTGCCCGAGTCGCTGCGACGTAGAGCAGCGAGCGCTCCCGAAGCAGCGCATCCGAGAGCTCCTCGGGCGCAACGTTATGCAGTGCCCATTTGTTTGGAATCGATCCTTCAGAGACATCGAAGAGAATCACGCGGGAGAACTCCATCCCCTTCGCCGTATGCATGGTCAAGACGACTGGGTTCTTTGATTTTGAGTGTGCAGACGTGAGCAGCGTGACGGGAAGTCCATGCTGCCCCAAGACATCCTGGAGTTTTTTGGCCTGACTGTTGGACCTTGCCAAGATAGCAATCGTTTCCGGGCGGACTGGCGCAGCTGGATCGTTGAGCCAGCCCTTTACAAGCTCCGCGATGTTGGCGAACTGTTCGGCATCGTCCTTCGCTGGCAAAGGTGTTGGCACTGGGCCAATCCGAGATGAACGGTAGCCAGCTGCAGTCTCCGCCTGGTTTTCTGCGTCAACGTACTCGCCACCTCCAAGGATCCGAAGCGCGAAGGCAAGATTCTGCTCAGTAGTCCGGTAGTTCAAGGTCAATCGGCGCGACCGGCCGGTGATCTTGATTCCGTATCGTGAGAGCACCACGTGCTGGCCATAGATCCGTTGATGAGTGTCTTCAGCTAAGAACATGTCGTTCGGTCCGGGTCGGACGAGCGCGCGTGCCAGCTTCCAGTGCGATGGTGAAAAGTCTTGGCCCTCATCAATCAGGATGTGATCAGCAAGCGGGACGGACGTTGCGGCTCGTTGCTCCAACCACACGGCACCGATCTCCGCAATCTCCGCGTAGCTAATATCTCCCATGAGCCGTGCTGAACGTCTGTACGTGTCGACAACCGACCAGACTGCCGCACGGTTCTTCCGGTTTAGCCCAACTCCTCGGCCTGGCCGCTTGATCGCTAGATAGTCATCCTTGCTGGACAGTCGGTTTGGCAGGATGACTTGTAAATACTCTGCCTCGAAGAATGACGGATTCAGAATCGTGTCCGGCAGGACTGCGTCTGAGTCTTCGATTGCGTCACGCCACCCGTCACTCGTTCCGCGCACTCGCGCGGACGATTCAACAGAAGCACCAAGAACAGCGAGCGCGGCCACGTTGAACGCCTCCCCGGCCGTGCTCCTTACAGCGGATGCCAACGAATCGATTCCCCTAACGAGGACACCGCCCGCCCCGAGCTCATCAGCAACATGGACATCCGGGTCCAACCGTTCAAGATCGCGTTGCAGATTGCCCGCGAGTGCTTTGGTGAACGTCGTCAACACGATTCGCGGGTCCACACCACTCTTCGCAAGCCGACATGCACGATGCAGGAGTACCACCGTCTTTCCTGTTCCCGCACCACCTGATAGCCGAAAGGGTCCGTTGTAGTTCGCCGAGGCGTATTTGCGTTGTTCTGGATGAAGGAAGACTCGCCATGCTCCGAAGTCGCCACCATCTATGACCCGGCGCAGTTCATCGTCGTTGTCGATCATTGTGAACTGCATCTGAGATGCCGGATGCTGCAACGAGGTGACGATCAGTTCGTCCTCAGTGCGTTCCGCTTCAGTCTGCTCCGCTGGCTGCTCCGCCTCGTTGGCGGTGAGGTCAAGCTCGGCACGAATCTTCTCAATAGGGTCACCCACAGCAAGACCCAGAACTGCCATCGACTGCCACTGATTCTCAAGACTTTCGGCGACCCCGAAGACCTCATCTTCGGTCGATGCGCGGAAGAGCCCAGTTGTCAACGCTTCAGGTAGTCCCAACTCATCAGTCAGCTGAACATGGGTGTAACCAAGGCGCTCCAAATACGAACCGGTCTCAACAACGGGCTCGGCGCCGACACTTGGTTCGGTAACCGCCGGGGCTTGGTAGGCACTTGGCGGTGCCACCGGCGCTGTGGCCTCAACCAACTCAGCGATGCCGTTGATCGGATTAACCTGCAGTCTGCGGGTGCGGGCTCTCTCAATCGCAACGTCGTGTGGCCATGTACCCGCATAGACGTACACACGTTCAGAATCCGACGTGTCCAATCGGTACAGCACAGCCCGCAGCGCCAAGTCGACGCGGCCGGTCCTGGCGCGGGCGTCGGCAGCATGTGCCATGGGTTCAATATGCAGGCCGCTAGTCGTGTCGTCGTCAGCAAGTTTCGTTAGGAAGTTCATGATCTTCGCCTTGATGGCTTTTTCATGGTCTTGATTTTTGAGTTTGGTCATCACGATCTGAGGCATTGAATTCTCCTACCCGATTCCGAGGGCGTGGGTGATTGCGGCGGCATTCATATCAACGAGGGTCCAGCCGGACTCTGTCAATTGATCAGCATCTTCGGGGTCGAGCCCTCCGGTCGCAATGACTCCAATTTCGGGCCACGTGAACGAGACGGGAATTCCGTCACCGTGCTCCTGGCCCATCTCCGGAATTGGAATGCCCGCGTTCTGAGCAAGAGTCATGATCAGATCAGATTCGAGTTCCGTGGCCTCGTCAAGCAGTTCCGCCCACCCCGGCTCGATTCCTGCCCCCGCGCGTGCAGGCGTGGACACGTCACTTTGCGGTGACACGGTGATCTCGCTCAGTGCCATGATCTGTACCTGATTTGCGGAGTCCCTCATGCCGAGCAGGTTCGACATTCGAAGCCATCGCCGCCACGCGTCTTGGAAGCCCACGTTTTGCAGCACTTCTTGGCGATCGTCGAGCACGAGTGCAGCTTGCGTGGAGCCCGGCACGTCCGGACGGTATGCAGCAACCAGCACAGCTTGGTCCCAGCGGACTATCCACGACGAGTTCTCATTCGTTAGGTCAGGCGTGCGACCAAGCAATACGGAACTGGCAGCGTGCTCGACGGTCACTGCGTCGAGGTCGATGAACTTCCCCCCCGGTTGAACCAGCAACACGGGGAGGGCTTCGGCAATGCGTTCCCAGCGAGTGCGGGCCCTCTTCGGGTCCTGCATCCAGTCCATCAGCGCAGTGATCGGGTTGGCGGTGACGTGTTCGAGATCGGTGAGGGACAGTTGGTAGCTGCTCGCGAAACTGGCGGCGAAATCCTTAGAGAACCAATCGACGGGAAGCACTTTGCCGCTGTCTGCTTCCTGCAAATCCGCCCAGGTGATCGCGATGACTCGGTAGCCCAGGTCTCGCGCAGCGCGCCGTTTGGCGGCATCATCAGCGATTCGATTGTGCGCGGGCGTTGCGTGGAATGCGAAACCATCTGTGTAGATAGCGATCGGTGCCGTTCCGCCCCCGTGGCGCTCAAGAACGAAGTCCGGGGTCGTGGGCCCCAAACTCACCTGCGGTCGCAGCATCCAAATACTGCGAGACCCGGGGAACGTGACCTGCACCTTGTTTCCCCAACTGCCCGGCAACTCCTTGACGGTCGCGCCGAGCGCCCGGGTGCGCTCGATGAATAGCTTGCGGAAGTACTGCTCGATGACTGACTCACCGGAAGGGGCACCCGGGTCTGTCGTTTCGATTGCCCATGGTGATGCCTGCCCGTCAGCATCAACACCGAGCAGCAGTCGCAGGCTCCGGTCAGCGCTGGTTCGAGAGACGAGATCGGCATTGCCGCCAGGAGCGTAGGGAAGCAGACAGCGGTGGCATGCGTTGCGTGCTTCGGACTGACATTCGCAGTCGCGGATAATTTCCCACGCCCGCTCAAGCACAGATCGCAACTGCTCTGGTGCGGCAAGTTCGGCGAGGTATCCCGTCCCGCCCGGCACGGCATCATGAATCAACAGCGACTCCACGTTGCTGCCGCCGTCGGAGAAGACCGGGTCGACTGTCGTCTCCACCCGCAAATGGTCCGGGTGGCCGCCGAGCGCTTCGGTCAGCCCGAGGAGCAACGCTGCCTCCAGACTGGGCAGCGCGATGCTGTCTCCGATGGTCAGTGCTTGTGGTAACCGCACGACCAGGCCCTGGGTGCGCAGAGTCCGGCTCAGCCCAACGGTCACGACATGTTCATCGGGTGAAGTCCGGAACCGACACCAGGCACGGTGCTCATGGCTGCCGTTGGAATTGGACGCGGTGTCGAGTTTGCCGCAACTGCTACACACTCGGAAAAGTTGGCTGGGTCGATCTTGTCCGCTGATCATCCTGGCAGCCCCGGAGCTGCCCACACGTCCGAGGTTTAGCCACCGAATTGTCACGTCGCGCAGGTATTTGACTCCCAGCCCGGTGTCCGGGACGTACCACTGCCGCGCAACATTGGCTGGGTCAATATCGGCAGCGATTGCCATCGAGAAATGCGTCTTTGTTCGTTCATCTCGTCCGTCGCCGATTGACGATTCATCACGGCGAACCTCCGCTGACACGTGTTCGAGTTCCACGACCGACAGGCGTTGGGCAGTGTCAGCGATCGCTGCTGACCCGCACCGCGGGCATGCGCTTGGCGATTGCTGCCCTTCGAGTTCTTTGGCGAACCCACAAGCCGGACAGAGCACCCAGGTACGAACCGCTTCCCCATCCATTCCGAGATCAACAGCGTCAATCTTGATTTCGGATCCTTGTGCGTAGAAGACAGCACCAGGTGCGAGTTCACGGATCGCGATGCCGGCCCCACGTTCGTAGGACACACCTTCGTGCTCGAATTGTCCGGTGTCCGGATCAATCCACGACAATGCCACATCCAAGCGCACCGAGTCGTCGAGCAGCGTGTAGTTCGGTAACACCCCATGTCGTTCCAGTCCGCTAATCCATGATTCTTCACGATGCTGGGCGAGCAACTTAGCGACCATCCGATTCGCGGCCTTCGCCGAGCGGAGCTCGACCTTGGCCTCTTCGGTAGCGGCAGGGTGAGCGGCAGCCGTCTCCAGGTCCACGAGCGCGTCGGAAATCGCTTTCCGCCGGTACTTGAGTAGGTCGAGGTCGGTGTTCCACCGCCGCACGGCATTGATCGCGCTGGCAGCGACACCGCTGGATCCTGGTAACTGCCCCGGGTCCGCCCAGTCACGCAACGACTCAGCCGCCTCATCAGCCAAAGCGGGAAATGCCGCGATGAACTCGGCAGTGATCTCGATGTGATGAGTTTCGGCATCGGTGATCACCTCGCCAAGGAATGAGCCCGGCTCGCTAGACATCAGCACGTCGCGTGCTTCCCGCGGTGGGTTGCCCAGGTTCGCGGCCCGCCGATCAATCAGGAACGCGAAGTACTGTCGTCGCAGAATCTCTTCGGCATCAAGATAGGTAGCAGGCGCGCGCACCCGCCCATTGATCACCGATAGTGGCTCACCCAGCTTCGGTAGCTGAGCTCCTCGACCTCTGACGAATGCCAGGGATAACGAGTTACCAGTCAGGCGGCCCGCGCGCCCGACTCGCTGCAGGTATGAGGCCACCGACTTCGGAAGGCCAGCCAGCATGACCGTGGACAGGTCCCCAATGTCGATACCCATCTCAAGCGTCGGGGTCGCTACTAGAACATTGGGGGCATCGGGTTCCTGCGTGGAAGCCTTGAAACCATTCTCGAAACGGAGGCGCACATCGTCGGCAAGCAGGCTCGTGTGTTCGCGCGCAACGACGCGGCGCACGTCGCCCTCGTTGTAGAGCCTCCGGTAATAGTTGTCCACCCCCTGGGCGGCACGCAGGTGTCCAGGGCAGCGGGCAGCCAGGCACGGACCGTCAACGAGTTGCCCGGCGACCTGAACTGTCCCGGTCATTGGGCTCTGGCACACGTCACACACGAGCAGGTGCCGACCAGCCTCCCAGTCGGCCAGGTCGATCGGCGAAACCGTAATCGTGCTGGGACTCAGTTGGTAGGCGATGGCTGTTGACCCAGACGCGGTCGTGATGCCGACCGACGTGACGATCCTGCTCTTCTCCAGTTCCGCGAGCAGCACTTTACTCAGCCGTGCACCTTCGTTGGGTGTAATGCCGAACGCCTTGCGGGTCCACGCAGCGAACCAACTCTGGGGTGACGTCACGACATCGAGCTGGGTCCGATTGTTCTCGTTCCCAGCCGGAGCTGGACCCCCGACCCGGGGGAAGCCAGGCGCATCTCGCCCTGGCGGGAACGCTGGCATCCCCACGCTGCGTGGTCTGCCACCACTGACGAACCACCGCTTCCCGTCGTTTTCGATGTACCTGCGGAACCATTCGTGTTCGATCGCGCCACGGTCACGCATCCGTTCCAGAACACCGCGCACCCACCGCACCACGACATCGGCGGAGTAGTCCACCACCTGCCCGTCAGCAACTTCGCCTTGCAGGTAATGCCCAGCAAGTGCCGAGCGCCCGATCGCTTCCAGCTTTGCCGCAGTTCCTGCCGCGACCTCGGCGGCAAGACTCCCCGTGAGCTCTAAGGTCCGGCCGAGCCGAGACTGCAACCCAAACTCCAGCTCAACGTCGAGTTGTAGTCGTTTACGCACTCGAGTCCTGACCTCTGGCGGGATGGAGCGTGCCGTCACCTTCTTCCAGAAAGGGGCAAACTCACCCCGTTCCACGATCTCCGGGGAAAGCAGCCGGTAACGCTTGAACTGATCATCACCGGCCTCCTGAAGCAGCCGGTCGACCAGTTCCTCCAGCGATGTCGGATAGTCACCCACGGCCTCGCGGATCGCATTGCGCAGGCTGAAAACATGAGACCGGCTCTGAACAAATCCGGCACGGTGGGCCGCATCTTGGACGCTATCGGTGAAGACGAGTGCCTTCTTTTCGATACTATCCAGATCGCCGTCGCCGAAGATCGTGGTGACGGCAACCGAGAGCAGTGTCGCAATCGCGCTGCCGAGGAAGCGGATGCCGTCGGGGCGTTGGCATGACGGGCAGGTGTCGGCGCGTGCCGCGTCGTCAGCGCCTTCACCCACGTTCGTCATGACTGGTAAAACCAGTCCGTCTTGCAGTTCCGGATCATCGAGGTCAGGGGTGTGGGCGCTCAGGTTACGGTCCCGGGCCCATAGCCATTGGAGCCCCTCGACCGTTACTCCGGTGGCGGCCAGTTCGGCTTCGATCGGTGCATAAAGCAGCGGCCGGAACCGGCCCTCTCTAGAAGCGTGGTTACGTCGTATGTCGCCGTCGTCGGGAGCAAGGTCAGTTCCCGTCGGCGCCAGCTCGACACCCCAGCCGCTACGGCCACAGTGGCGGCAATAAATCGCCGGAAACTCCGTCTGGCTGATAGCGCTGATCGGATCATCGGCATCGACGTCTTCGGTGAGGCCATCATCGTCCCAGCGAAACGCCACCGTCGGGCCTGCGATCCGGTTGATCCGGGTTAGCTCACGAGTCCAAAGGTGCAAGTCGACCGAAAGCGCTTCACGGCCAGCAAGGTGGCGGATATGACTGATGACAGCGAGAACCGTGCCGATGAAGTCGCGGCGTTGTTGCCCGCGTTGTTCGTAGGTTTGCGTTGCGGACAGTCCGGCAGGCATCACAGCATCAGCTAGATCGTCGATTGAGATCGCGGTTTCGGCATGGCGCGCGAGTTCGGCAATGAAAGGATGAGCTTGCTCAAGGTCGAGCAGTTCCTCCGGTGTTGGCGTGGCTCCAACGACTGACTCCCCGGAGGGCTGGCTGTAGAGCTTGTTGAACAAGGCGGCCGTCAGCTCGTCAGGATTAACCGAAGCCAGGCCGTTGATCTCCGCAATGATTTCGTTGCCCACCGGGACCGCAACGAGTCCACGCTCACTCACCCGATCGAGCGCTTCGATTGCCCACTCGCCAAGGCTGAGCCGCGTTTCTGTGACGACGCAATCCAAGCCAAAGGGTTCGCCGAATACTGTCTCGGCGAAGTCGATCATGGCTGCTGGATCGCTCTTGTCCCCCAGCGTTGCTGACGTTGCGACTGGGGTGAGCAATCCGAGCGGACGCGCTCTAGCGTCATCGGTGATCACTTCACTTTCGGAGGGCCAAAATCGTTTGAGGGTCAAGCCAAGACGTCGCAGCAGCATTGAGACGTCGGTGCCCTGTGCGCCGTCGTAAGTATGGAATTCGTCAAGCACCAGGTACCGCAAACTTGTTGCGCTTTGCTGCCAGAGGACCTGATCACTGGTCCGCAGCAGCAACTGGTCGAGCATCTTGTAGTTGGTAAGCAGAATGTCCGGCGGCGTAGCCCGAATCGCCGAACGATCGGTAATAAGTCCGTCCGGCGTGACGACCGTTCGCTGGGGGCCCTTCTGACCTGTGTAGAGGGCGGCGCGGATACCGCTGAGCGCTGGGTGCTGAGTGAGCATCGAGGCGAGACGCCTGGCCTGGTCATTGGCCAGTGCGTTCATCGGATAGAGGATCAACGCCTTAATGCCCGGTTCACCGTTGCGCTTGGCCGTAAGAACATGGTCCAAAATCGGATACAAGAAGGCTTCAGTCTTACCCGAGCCTGTGCCCGTCGTCACCAAGGTTGGCAGCGGGCGCGGCTTATCTGGAGACAAGTTGGAGCTGCTGAGCCGCTCGAAGGCGTGCGCCTGATGCCCGAACGGAGTGAAGCCTTCATACCAGCCGAGGCTGTCTCGCCAACCGGAGTCCGCCGCTTTGAAGGGCAGCCGTAGGCGCGCGTAGGGGCCCTTGAAGATTCCGCGGTCCGGGTCCGTGAGGAATTGCTGTAGGGCCTCACCGGCGTCCGGATCAGCAAGCGCGAAAGTAGTCGTCAAATAATCGACGACACCGGACCGAAGATCTGCCGCTTGCAGGCTGGGTAGCAGCTCGCTCATGACCGCTCCGCCAGGATCCGCTCGAAATGCGTGTACGCCTGGCGCATGTCGGCCTCTCGGTCCAGCGTCACGAATGGAAGCTCGTATGTGTAGGTATTGCCTGCCGGATTGGTCGCCGTGCGCTCAGCCTCGGTGATCCGGTCGCCCTTGGTTCGCCACGTTTTTAGCACCGAGTTCGGGACGAGGCGTCCGTTAATGTCGTAGTAGTACGAGTTGCGGTCATACCCGGACAGGACCGCGAACTGCGTGCGATAGACCGTGCAGAGTTCGTCCGCAGTTAGGCCGAGCATCAAAGCAACGATTGCGTCGATCTCCACGAGTGCCTGACGACGGTCGGACGCGCGCCGCAGCGGCGTGGCCTTTGACCATTTCGCTCCGATGAATATCGGTGCACGCCCGAGGTACCCCAGCCCCCCAGCCCACGTGCTTTCGGCGAACGCTTCTACATCGCAATAGTCCCAAAGCTCGGACCATGCTTCGGTTAGGCAACTAAGGCGCAGAATTCTCAATGAGAGTTCGGGAACCCACACAAGGTCTGGTCGGGCCAACCGCGAAACCACGCTCTCGAGGACGTGCGCTTTGCCGGTAACACGCACAGAGAAATCGGCGATCAACGAACCCATCAATGCTGCCACCGCGGGCAGCAACTCAGCGCGCCCAGCGACTCGCAGCGACGAAACCGCGTGCACATGAGACGCCCCAGGAGGTATCAGTGCGGGAATCAATGTTCGCTCACCTGTCAGAGCGGCCATGTTTCGCCAGGCGACGCGGTAGAAGTCTCTGGCGGGGAGTTTGTCGGGGCCCCAGTGGGTGTAGGCGGCGTTGTAGCGGGCGGGGTCGCCTGCGGGTTTGTACGCTGTGACCGGCAGTGCGTCGGGTGCGAGCGTCTCCAGGTCGATAGCCGACCAGTCCTTATTATTGAGCATCGTCTTGTTTGGTGACTTGTAGAACGGGTTCCCCACGAAGATGTGCGGCCCCTGCAGAATCGCGTCGTCCCACGACTCCACCGGCCCCCACGAGACCTCAAAGATACCCTTCTTCCGGTCGATGCTTTCATCCCATCCGCGAGAGAACTCGAGACCCAAGTCGCCGAGACGTGGGGCGAGGGCGAGTTTGTCGAGGACTGCGGCGGTGGCCTGGTTGACGGCGTACACCATGCGTGTCTGTCGCACCGGGACCGTGTCATCTTCAAGCACCGCATGCCAAGTCCGCAGCGTCTCGTCGTCAACCGTGATGATCCGCCTCCGGTGGGGCCGCATGTCCCAATGGCCATCCGGATCCTTTAAACCGGGCTGCTCCCCCGAGCCGTCATGCTGATACGAGCGATCTACGGTGTCCGGGTGATACAGCGACGTAGCCATCTCGAAACCGACGTCGCCGGACGCTGCGTAGACGTGCACACCGTAGGACACGAGATGATGGATCTCGAATAGCTTCAACTCGTTGACAAACTGCCAGTGCCGCCTCAGATGCGAATACGTTTCTGATCGAAGCAGTCCCGCCTTTTCATCTGTGAAGTGGGACTCGGGGTGGATGAGTCCGGTGATCCCGCGAAGGCTCGAGTGGAGCCAGGTTTGTTCCATGAAACAGCGGTACAGATCTGGTTGCAATCCTGCAAGGTGCGGATAGTTTTGTGGCGCCCCCACGAATGCGGCAATCGCTGCAACGTCGGCAGTGCCGTCGACCAGCAGGTCACGGACACCATCGATCTTCAGAGTTTCGATTCGCCGTGCCTTCACCTCATCCTGTGTGGGTCTAACTGTGAGCTGCCACCAAGGGTCACCTTCAGCCAGCAGGGCATCCACGTCTGAACGCGGCCGAACCCATGGCGGATTACCAACCTGCAGATCAAATCCGCCTGCCGCGAAGACTGTCGCGAAGTCGAGTTCCCAGTGGAAGAAGCCTTGCTGCTGCGCGATTCGATTGGCAGCTGCCAGCCACGGATGTTCGACGAGCACGTCCTCGACGGGCTGCACACCGGCTAGGCTCTTGTCGAACTCTTCGGCGGCACCGAGGCGTTCCCAGTTGGTATCGAGGTCGAATCGTGACTGGCCTTCTGCCGTCTTCTTTTTGCCTTCAATATGTGTGCCGAGCACTGCGGTGAGCCCCGCGATCCACTCGTCCAGAGTTGGTGGCGTGACGTCGCCGATGAGTGTGGGTGTCAGCGGCCAGAACCACATCGCGTTCCAGGCATCCATGACAAGGCGCAACCGTTGGAAGGCGCCGCCTGGGTCGCGGAGTTTGCGTTCGATTTCGTCGCGGCTGACAGCTGTGCCGTCTGTGATTTCGGGGGCTGCGTCTCGGCCCCAGATCGGGATCGCCCGCCGTGACCCGTCCTCGGCGGACTGTAGGCGGCGAAGGGCAAACTGCCATAACCGCTCCACTCGGTAACTCAGGTTCACGAGTTGTGCGACCTGTGTTTTGGTCGGCTTGGTCTTGAATTGGGCGCGCCACTGCTTCAATGCTGCCAGCTCGTCAGGGGCCAGTGCCTTCGCTTCCTTCCCGTCAACGGCACTTCCCCACCCTTCGGCGGGTAACAGGAAGTGATGAATGGAACCCGACGTTTCTCCGCTGATCCGACCGGCCTCGATGTTGTCGGCGAGTTCGGTCAGTGCAACGTTTCGGGGTGTGTCCTTCAGCCACGCCTTGCTGGTGACTTGAGCTGGTGTGTAGACGGCGCGACGGGCACCGATGAGGGAGTTTCCACGTTTGAGGTGTAACCCGAACCAAGGTGCATCCAAACCGCTGACCATGGTGTCGAGCCAGAGTGAGATTTCGGCGAGCTCGACGGCGGTCGCGTTCAGGTCGACGCCATACACCTGATGCAAGGCGATGGAGGCCTTCACCTTCTGCAGCTCGATGGGATACTGATCAGGATCAAGTGAGTCTGCCGGGTCGTCGGAATCGGCAAGTTCGCGCCTTCTGCGCGACAGGTATTCCTCCGCTAGTTGGCGGACTGCTTCGATCGCGAACGCGCCTGATCCTAGGGCCGGTTCACAGACCCGCATCGTCAGAATGTCGGCGGCGCTGGTGAGCGTGTCATCCTGATCCAGGAGCTCGGCAAGGGCCTGCGACACCACGAACTTTGTCAGGACTTCGGGGGTGTAGTAGGACGCCGACTGCTGGCGTTCGCGGCCCGCGAGTCGGAAGACGAAGCTGCCCTTTTCGTGGAGCACCGCTTTGGACGCACCGGATATGGGGTCGACCGCTTGAACGAAGTCCGTGCCATCAATTCCGGTGGCACGGTCGACGGGAACGACCCAGGACCCCTTCGAACTGTCGCCGCCCTTGGCGACTTCATACAGGTCCGTCTCGGCAAAGAAGCCGGTATAGGACATGAGGCCTTCGTACACGGCACCGAGCTGGTTGATGCCCAAGTTGGCGTAGCTGATGAAGCCGCGGTCGCTACCGGTGCGCTCCTTGCTGAGCAGTAGATGTGCCAGCACTTGCTGCATCGCTTCGTCACCCAGGCCGGTCTCGGCGATCAACGAAATTGCCTCAGGCAGAAACAGGTCAGCTTTGAGGCTGTTAAAGGCCAGGCCTTCAGGAAGGTGTTCGGTGTTGTCTCCATGAACCGGGGCCGGTCTCCCGTCATCAACGAGGCGGAACAGTGTCGCGAGCGAGTCGTAGAGGTGGGTCCGGCTCGCGGCGTCGTGGCTCAGTTCAACCTGGACGAGTTCGCGGAGCCGGTCGAGGCTGTAGCCCTCCTCGTACTCCCCCACATTGGTAGGCAGTACGTCGAGTTCCGGCGATGCCTCAGCAAAGAGCAGGAACAGGATCCGATACAGGTAGCGCAACGATTGCTTAGCCAGCGGCTGCGCCTGATCGGCCGGCAGCGGTTGCCGGCCTAACTCGGCACGCCGGGCGACAACTTCGTTGGCGATGATCTCGATGGATTGGCGGACCCCTTCGCGCAGGTCCTGCGAGACGCCAACGGTGTGCTTAATGGCCTGGTCCAGAATCGTCTGCCACCACACCGTCCCGTCAGCCGCCGGAACGAGGGAATCTGCGGACAAGCACGCGACCGCCCGGTCCAGCTCACCTGCCCTGGCGGTGTGGTTACGGTCGGCAACGAGCTGCAGATCAACCGCCAGGTAACGCCCCTCGGGCCAGCGCTCCTTCTCAGCCAGCAGCGCCCAGCGGCCGGCCAGCACGATCGCGAAGTGTGGGCCGTCATCGGCGATGAACAGCGTTGACAGCAGCCTAGCGGCCGAACGGATCGGGTGGTTTTCGTCGTCAACGGGCACGTACGGTTCCATCAGCGTCTTCTCGTCGCGGGCAAGTAGCTCGTCAACCGCTTCGACCGCGCGGGCCTCAATGATCGCGACCGCAGAACCCTCGATCTGACCGCTCGGAGCGATCAACGTGAGTGGGCCGGAAATCTCGCGTTGAAGCGATTCCGCGTCATAGCCGAGCGCTTGGACGATCGGCGCATAGACGCGGCTCCGCAGTTCCGCTGGTGTCAGCCCTTCACCGAGAGCTGCGAAAGCTCCGGACAGCTCCCCGCGAATCGCGGTGAAACGTGACTTCGGGGTGGCGATAGCCTCCTTGGCCAGGTCATCCCATTCCTTGCGCAGTTTGACCAGTTCCGCCTGGAACGACTGCGATTTCGCGTCAGTGGTGAAGTAGTGCTCGCTAATCCACTCTTGACCAACGATGAACGCCTCGGATGCCATCTAGCTCGCCTTCCCTTCACCAGCGCGCGGAACAACAACGACGAGCGGTCGAACCAACGTCTGCTCAGGCAGCATCGATTCAGCGATCTTTCTTTCATCGTTGACGGTTGTGCTTCGGTTCTTCAAACCCGCGACCTGGGCCATTCCCGTTGCACGTTGCTGCCACTGGTCGACGCGGTCTGACCATTCCTCAACACGTCGACGGACATCCGCGGATGCCGCTTGCGCCAGCGCGGCCATTTGTCGGTTCGCGTGATCGACGGCGGGCGCGATGACAGGTTGCAGCCTGGCCAGATCCGGCGTAATGCCGGTATTGATCAAATTGCCGAGCAGTCCGCACGCCTTCAGCGCTTCGCGGGCCGATTCGTGAGGCGTGATCATCATCAGCTGGTTCGGGGCATCGACATCGGCGACTTCAGCAGTCATGAACGACGCGGCGACTGTCTGCCCGCGTCGGTTAGTCAACGTGCCAACCAGTAGCACTGTGACGCTCTCGACGCCAGTCTCGACCGCGAACACTTCATTGCGGCCAAGGCGGCCCAGCGCACGATCACTCGCCCATTCCAGGATGGGGTGCAGCGGGCCCAAGTAGTGGGCTTCGGGCCACAAGGTGGTGCCGTTCGGGTCATCGATCGCGGCTTGCAGCTCGGCTCGCGCCAGCTTGGTGGTCGTCGCGAGGGTCAGCTTGTCGGCGACCTTCCGTTGGGAGAGGTAGCTCTGCGGCAAGACCGACAGCCGCTGCATCAGGTCTTTGCCAGGTGCAAGGTCGACCGACCCATGCGCCAGGTGCTCACGCCAATTGACTCCCCCAGCGCTCGGGCTGGCGCCGGGGGTTTCATACACCTCGGTCAGGGCCTGCGACAAGAAGTCGACCTGGGTATCGAACAGGCCGGTACCCGCATCCAGCACAGCTGACTTGGTGGCGGAGGTGACCGGTGCTTGTCCGCTCGCGATCCGGGCCAGCATCGCAGCGATCGGGTCGCTGCCCGCTATCGCATCATCGACGCTCGGGATCACCTCGTCGATGTCAGCCCCGGTGGCCAGTGCCTTGCGGATGGATTCTTCCTCGACGTCTGGGTCGTACTTGCCCATCAGCGACGCTGCATCACCGAGCGCGGTGTGAGCTTCCTGCTCACGCTCAAGCACCCGTTTCAAGACGCGGACGTCGCCAGCGAAATCAGCGTCGTCGGGGTCCAATAACAACGTCGTGATCTGCGGGCGCTTGCGCTGGCCGTAGCGGTCAATGCGTCCGTTGCGCTGCTCAATACGAATCAAGCTCCACGGGATATCGAAGTGAATCAGTTCGTGGCATTGCGAGTGCAGGTTCACGCCCTCAGATGCCACGTCCCCGGTGATGAGCAGGCGGATCGGAGATGACGATTGTTTGAAGCTCTCAACGATCTCTTGTTGCTCAACATCGGTCAGGCCACCGTGCAGGACTCGGACTTGGTCTTCCTTGAGTTTGAGGTCTTTCTGGAGGCTTTCGCGCAGCCACTTCAGTGTTGCCACACGCTCGGAGAAGACAACGGCCCGTTCACTGCTTCGTGGACCGACACCGATTTCCTTGAGGTAGGCGAGCAGACGCGTGTACTTGGCCGACGGCTGCTGCAGCGATGCCTCGTTCAGATCGGACAGGCGTGCAAGTGCGTCACGTTCGCGTGACTGTTCCAGCGTCGGGGTCGGTCCCAGACGCCGGATTCGCGCGTTGATCGATTCCTGGAGCGCGACCGGCGATGAGAGGAACGACTTTGCCAACGTCCAAGGGAACAGGCCCTTATTAGACCCGGAGTACGGCGATCCCCCGGTCTCGGGATGTAGCCAGACGGCCGAGAGCTCGTTCGCGACGGCATTCTCCGCTACAGATGCTGCGACCAGGAAGTGCTGGGGGTCAAGGCGTTCCGCCCAGTCGTCGCCAACTTCGCGCTCAACCTCGGGGCTATGGCGGTGACGCCTGATGATCAGGCGTTGTACGGCCTGTTCATCGATGTCCCCGGATGGGGTAACAGCCGTCGGCTCTAGAAGGCGGATCAGCTCGGCGAAGCTCTCCGGTCGGCCGTTGTGCGGCGTCGCCGAGGCGAGGATCAGCGCCTCAGTATTGGGTGCCAACGTCCTGGCCAGCCGGTTGTTGAGCGTGGCCCCGGTGATGTTGTGCGACTCATCAATGACGACGGCATCCCAGCGCTGCTTGGCCAAGTGCGCCCGGTACTTTTCCTGCTTCAACGTGTCGATTGAGATGATCGCCCGCTTGTAGAGGCTGAACGGATTGCGCGTGGCCGGGAGCTTCTGGCGAACGCGCTGGATGCCGACTGAGTCGAGGCGGACGAAAGGCAGCGCGAACCGCGTCCACATCTCGTACTGCATCTGCTCGAGCACGTGACGAGGTGTGACGATGAGGATTCTTTCGCCGCGGCCGCGGCGGGCCAGTTCGGAAAGGATCATTCCGATCTCGATGGTCTTACCCAGGCCGACCGCGTCCGCGATGAGGATCCGCGGGCGCAGCATGTCGGTGCTCAGCGCCTGGCGGACAGCAGCCTGCTGGTAGTCGAGCGGATCATTGAGCATCTGCGTCGACACCGTCAGCGCATCAGCGCCCATCGGAACCGCTGTCTTCCTCAGTGTGGCTTCCAGCCAGAGCTTTGCGCGGCGGTATCCAGGCGAGCCATCAGCAACGAGCCCAGCTTGGGATGGATCTAATACCTCTACATCGTCGAGGCTCTCGTAGAAGGCCGCAGTCGTGTCCCGGACGAGCTCGGACAGCCCCTGGACTCTCAGGAGCTGGCCGTCTGCAGTCGCTTCCGTCGCAGTTACTAGCCACTCCGTGTCGCGGACCACGACGATGGATCCTGGCGCGATCGTCACCGAATCTGCTCGCGCAGTGTCGGTCCGCGCCGGAAGCGAAGACATGGTTCCCCTAACGTTGTTTTCGATCTCATCCGACGCTATAGCAAGTGTCGGACATTCGCCGTGTTCTACGCGAGTGGGTGCGCAGTCAGACTGTACGAAACCATGGGAGGTTGACCGGGCGTCTGCCCTGACGAACGAGTTTTACGCTTGAGGGAACCAGAAACACTCCAAAGAAGTTGCCTCCACAAGCGCACGGGAAGCTGCGCGCCGACCCCCGACATCAGTTCGAGCACGTTCGAATACCTACGATTCCGTTACCTCCCGCGGTTTCTTGCGCGCTGTTTGCGCGGTGATCTCTACGGGGAAAGTGTGAGCCGTGGCGACCCGTCACTTTCCGTAACCGTCCCGGATACTGAAGCTAGTTGGGGCAAATCCAACGGATCGTGATTATGTTGCCGTCAGTTTGCGCATTTGCGCGGAGTCGCTTGTTTCCCAATTTCAGGTCAGCGATGGCACGCTCCGGCTCGTTCAGCTTCTTGTGCAGGGCCTGGACTCCGTGCAGTCGCTGAGGTGGGTCGGCCTTCCAACGCTGTATTTCTAACTCGTGGCCGTCAGCCAGTTTGCGGATTGTCGAAACCTGCTCTTCGAGCATTTCGATCCGCGGTTTGCAATGAAAAGTCGCTCCATTCCCAGGGGGTGAACGATCAAAGTCATTCGGGGAACGGAGCGACTGAAAAAGTGTCGGCTCCCGACCTGCAGCGACGCAAACCGCTGGGTCCACAATGTGGACAATCACGGATCGTGGATGGGCCGGAGCACCCTCGGTGTTGGGTGTCGAGGAGGAACCGACCGGTGGTTAGCGCTCGCGGTGTTCTTCGCCAAATGAGTGCTGATCTGTGAGGAGATCACACTCGTGGTGACGATTCCAGCGGCCAATAGAAGTGCTGACGTCGCGGTGGCAGTGTCGTTAAATTCCTGAGGAGATCGTGCCTCGTCAGGTGCGATTAGTCGACTGAGATCATCTCTCGCGCGAGTGGCTGCGCCAATCCTGCTCACGCCTTGTCGAGGGTGAGGCTCGCGAACGCTTTCGGGTCTTCGCCCCGGTACGCGGTGACGGTAGCGAGGCGGCGTTCGGTGGAGGGGTGGGTCGCGATTCGGGCGAAGGGGCCATCGGCGAGACGTTCGGCCGCGCGCCCGGGCCGGGTACGTGCCAGCCGCGCGGTCGTTGCCGCGACGACGGGTCCGTGTCCGACGAGCCGGACCGCGGCCAGGTCGGCGGCGAGTTCGCGGTGGCGGCTGGTCGCGTCGTCCCATCCCGGCCGTGATGGTGGGGTGCGGGTCCACGTGTACACGGCCAGCGCGATCAGTGGCGGCGGCGTTCGGAACTTATTCACGCGGGTACCGTTTCCGGGCGCACATGCCCGAGGGCGATGTGGGCGACCTCGTGGGCCAGGACCCCGCGGATCTGCTCGTCGCTGTGGCTATGGGCGCGGGTGGCGGGGTAGCTAATGCAGAGCTGGCTGACTGGCCTCGTCGCGGTCTGCGGTGTTGTGTCATCGCCGCGGATCGTTCTTGCTCAGACGTGATTCTTGGTCTCGTTCGGCTGCACTCCCCCGACGCGTGTCAGGGCCGGACGTCATCCTCGCTCGCAGCGTTGGCCTCGGGAAGAATCTCCCTGAGCCGAAAAAATATCCTTTGCTGTTCATCGCGATCCCCCGGTGTAGCGAAGTTATCTGCGACCCGTGCGAGTTCGTGCAGCGGCAGGAACCCGTTAAGCCGCTCAAACGTTATTTCTGCCTCGGCTAATGCCAGCGCAACGCGGTCGTCAAAAGAGAGTTCTTCTATTTCGTTCATTGTGTGTCCCCCCAATGTTGAGATCGTGCCCCTGTACCGCCCCAGGCACGGTCTGAATCCAAGACCAGACTGGAACCAGAACGTCTGGCTAGTCGTGGCCTAGTACGAGCTCATATTTGCAGCCTGATCTGACATTGCGTCTTTCCACGAGATCGGCCACTCCTCACTGGACGAGCAGCACAACTCGGGGCCGTGTCCGCGCCCCGGAAGCGAGTAATATTGATCATCAGGTCAGCTAGCTGCCCTGCACCACCTGGACTCAAGCCTGAGCGTCGCCGCTCTGGGATGGAGTACGCCATAACCCCAACAGAGTGTCTGCAACGGTTCTACGCCAATGTGCATTTCCCGGCGAGCCGAAGAAACTTGTGCCGATCACCGATTGGGGCGAAGAAATCCCTGATGCAGACGACGAACCGGATGAGTAATTCTGCAACCGGTGACCGACCTGATCGTCAAGATGATGTGACGGGCAGAGTTCCACTTCCACGCCGTTGAAGTTGAGGTTGATCACGCCGCGATCGCCGCTATTTGAGGATCGACGGGCCGAAACGTGGGAGGGTGACGAGTCTGGACGAAGCGTTCGAGGGGTCCAGCCAAGATACGGCGAAAAGCCGTCGTTCACGCTCGATACGGCCCTACGGCTATCCATCGACGATCAGCGGATCGAGAACTTTCAGTCGGTCGTCGTAGGGCGGTGCGGGTGTACCCGCGAGTGATCCATGCTCAACGGCGGCTTTTCGCCGTATCTTGGTTCTACCCCGGATTCGGTTACGCCGCCCCATATCCCGAATCGCTCATTGTTGGTCAGCGCGAACGAAAGGCATTCGGCTTGTACCGGGCACTGGGAACATATTCGGTTCGCAGCACGTACTGAACCTCCTTCGTCGGGGAAGAACGCCTCGGGATCGGTCTGTGCGCAGAGTCCCGAGAGTTTCCAGTCGGTTGTTGCTGGCGCTGGTGTCCTCAGAGTGTCACTCACGCCTTCTCCTCGTCGTCGGCTACGGAGAACCCGACTGATTCGACGTTGTAGACGCAACCGTCGACAACGATCTGGTCTCCGGTGGTGATCGCCGTGCTCGCCCGACCTGGGTGAAGGCCGGGTTCGATAGCGGCCCATAGGTCTGCGTCCAGTTCGCCGTAGGTGTTGGTCGCGCGGCTGACCGCAGCGAGTGCCTGCCCGGGGTCTTCGAAGTCGTAGTCGAAGCTGCTGGTCGCGTCCGGGGTCAGACCGTCAAGTCGAAGTAGTGCGCGGGGGCGGTCGGTATCGGCCTGGGTCGCTTTGCCAACGACTCGAAAACCGTTGAATGCTGAGGTGTGTTTGATGGTGATTCGCATAGTCCTTTGGCTCCTTTGCTTTGAAAGCTTTTCAACCCTCATCCCCCGGCCCATCCGGGGAGCAATCAGGAAGGCCCCAAAGGAGGCGCAATGCACAACGGGCGAGGTCCAGGACAGACGATCACTGACGCGAAATAAGCGAACAGCGTGAGCGCGCGGCGGTGATGGTTTTCTACAGACCCAACCCGCAGGGGTGAGTCCGTTTGCGTGGAGCCGACGGCGGGTCAATCTGAGGCGAACGGAGGGGCAGGGGTGAGCACCGAAGGTGCGGCCACAACGCAGTTGCGCGGCTGGGGCTGGCGTCCTCGAGGATCGGTTCACTCGAGGTAGGCAGGGTCAGGCGCGGCGACGTGTTTCGTATGTGGGTGCCGCTAGTCCCAGCCTGTTGGGGCTGGGAGTAGCGGCAGTGGGCCGGTGACACCACGATGGGCGGGGTGTCTAGCCGGGTTCGGTTGCTGGTGTGATCAGTTGCTCGACGTCGCTAAGTGTGTAGCCCCACGTTTGGATCTGGGTGAAGTAGCGCTCGTCGCGGCCGCGTTGTCGAAGGGGCATCTTCCAGGTTTCGGTGCTGGTGTCGGCCTCATGGATTGACAGGGCGACGACCAGGGCGATCATCAGCGCCCGGTCCTCGGTTGCTCCGGCGGCGAGTGCAGCGATATCGGTGTCGGCGCTGCGATAGGCGTAGCGGCCACCGTTGAGCGGGGCGTCACCTTCTTCCTGGTGGTCGAGGCCGAGGTAGTCAGCGGCGAGGTCTTTGCCTCTGTTGAGGGCGTAGGAGAACCGGGTTAGTTGCCCAGTCGTGAGTGAGTCGACCAGGAAAGCGGCCGCACCCTTGGGGGCCTTCTTCTGGGTGGCGAAGGTTGTGAGCCAGTCGCGTCGCACGGTTTCGGCTTCGCGCCATGCTTTGTTGTTGGCGATGGTTGTTCGGCGTTTCTCGCAGAGTTCTTCTTTGCTTGGTGGTGCGGGGGTGTTGGATCGGCCGTTGCTGTGGGCCCAGCCGCTGTGTGTGGGGCAGGTGTGGCCTCGCTCGTTCCAGTACTGGCAGCCCAGCACGGGTGTGAAGCGCATTTCGGTGTGGATCTCGTTGCCTTCGAGGGTGTCGAGGGCGTCGTCGTCAAGTTCGTTGCCGTCCGCGTCGACGTAGGTGTCGTCTTGTTCGAACCATGCGACGTGGCCAGGGCAGCAGCGGTGGTTGTCTTCGGTGATCGGGTCTCCGTCGCTGTCGCGGAGTTCGGTGAGCGTGGTGGTGTCGATGCTCCACGACTTGTCGATGATGGTGACGTCGGGATTGGCGGCGTGGAATGTGTCGGCCGCGCTTTGGCGGGCCTGGTTGCGTTCACGGATGGCGCGTTCCCTATTCACGGCGTGGGTGAACTCGGTGTCTCTGCCCCACTGGGTGGCGCGAATGAGGGTGTCGGTTGCTCGGTCGTCGTCGGCGAAGTCAGCGATGATGGCGGCTTGTTCGAAGGTCAGCGCGTGTTGTTCTTTCATCAGGTCCAGTGCCCATGGATCTTTAACAACTTTGACGGCGGCGTTCACTTCCTGTGTGGTGGATGCGGTCTTTCGGGTGATGTCGTTGGTACAAACTCCGAAGGCCGCGAGTTGGGCGATTGCGCGCCCGCGTTCGATTTGTTCGAGTCCGGTTCGGTGCTCGTTTGAGACGTACTGCTCGATGAGGCGTTGGGCGCTGGTGGCGTCGTCGTCTCCATCGTTGCCGGTGACGAGGACGGGAATCTGCGTGAGTCCTGCCCGTATTGCGGCCACGGTGCGGTGGTGCCCGTCCCGTACTCGCAGCGACCCGTCTGCGGTGCGGACACATCGTGGCGGGTCTAGGAGCCCGTTGGTGGTGATTGATGCCTGCAAGGTTGCCCCGACGTTGATGTCACGCAGGTTTCGATCTAGCAGTAGGTCGCCGGGGTTGGCGAGCTCAATAACGGGCGTTGGCATTGCAGGCTCCTTGATCGCTGGGTTGGTGGTGGGCTGGTTGCTGGTGGGGGTGCTCATGCGGTGCTGCCCTGGGTTGGTGCTGGGGTGAGGCCGCGTACGCGGTTCCATTTGGTGATGGCTTCGTGTGTTGCCGGGGTGTCGATGTCCTCGACGTTGACGACGAGCTGGCCGTCGATGTGGTTACCGATGAGGTGGTTCTCGTCGGCGTACATGTGCAGCAGGTTGGCGTCTTCGCACTCGCTGGAACATGTGGCGTACCAGATGGCTGTGGGGTCGGCGTCGATGAGCGCGTGGGCGTCGAGCCAGTTCACGTCGTCTAGGTCGATCACGTTTGCGGGGGTTGTGTCGTCTTCGTAGCCCAGGTAGTCGCCCACGGCGTCTCGTAGTGCATCGATGTCCCCGCAGACAATCCGCAAGGTGGCGGTGCCGCGTGCGGTCATCGGGTCACCGTCACGAAGCGGCCTGCGCGGGCGTCGAGCAGGGCGATGGCGTCGGCCAGGGGGCACGGTTCCCAGTCGGTTTCCATGTCCACGCGCAAGCCTGGGCCGATGCGTATGGCGTCGAGTTCGGCTAGGTCGATGTAGCCGAGTTCGGCGTTGGTGCGCTCACCCAGCCACGCCCAGCCGAACGCGAGGGTGGACTCGGGGTCGTATTCGGTAATCAGCCAGTCACAGCCACCGATGAAGTAGTGCGCGTAGGCGATGGCGGCTTCGCCTGCTCCGTCCGTTTCGAGGATGCGTGGTGTCACGACTGGCGGTGTTGCGATGGATAGTTTCCTCAGAGTGCTCATAGTGCGTTGGCTCCTTTGCTTTGAGGGCTTTTCAACCCTCATCCCCCGGCCCATCCGGGGAGCAATCAGGAAGGCCCCAAAGGAGGCGCAATGCACAACGGGCGAGGTCCAGGACAGACGATCACTGACGCGAAATAAGCGAACAACGTGAGCGCGCGGCGGTGATGGTTTTCTACAGACCCAACCCGCAGGGGTGAGCCCGTTTGCGTGGAGCCGACGACGG
>Ga0209390_10003555_pt1 | contig 25062 bp, 17 predicted proteins | sample BON01_FD_187212 | JGI IMG/M metagenome (GOLD analysis project Ga0209390, IMG submission 187212) | Freshwater microbial communities from Lake Bonney liftoff mats and glacier meltwater in Antarctica - BON-01 (SPAdes) (version 2) | ecosystem: Environmental > Aquatic > Freshwater > Ice > Glacier... | reverse complement strand
GTAGTTTATCCTGAGCGAAGTCGAAGGGTTCAGCTCATTGTATTCGTACCTACAGAAATCATTGTTTCCGTTTTTCTTTGTCGCTCACCACAAGATGATTTCGCAATCCTGCAGCACAAAGTGGTTTAATGACTACTCCTGAAAATCGTCATTGAGAGACCTACTCTCATCTGTTTTAAAGCATTGATAATCGGACTGATTATCATTCAAGTCACACACGGTTTGGCGCTTGGCGAAGAAGCGGATTTCGAAGTACTAAAGTGTCAATCCAGCACAAAAGTTGATACGAGGTAGAATGTTCAATTAACTACTGAACACGCCATTGAGCCAAACGCCTGTTGTGCGATCGCTCTTTCTTCCATCATTAAGTTTGTTTTTAATTCCTGTTCATTTTCATTCATTGTTTTAATAAATTCCTTAAAATTATCGGATGTGCTTGGAATCGGGATTGTCCAAGTTTTTACAAAACCGCTATAACCGTTTAACAGACCAATATTTTTACATTCCATACTAGAATTTTTTGTTGGATAAATAAAACCTCCAATACTTGCCTGTTTTACATACATATATGAAATAATTTGATTTATATCATTTCTATCTATTGGCTCGGTGAAGTTTTTATATTTAGCATCAAGAATAAAGTTTTCTTTCCAAAAGTCTGGATAGCGTTTGTAATTTCTTGAGTCAGCAAATAAATATATTGCACCTGATGAGGTTTTGTTTGTAGGATGTTCAAAACCACAATCTTTTAAAACTTTATTCAAATACTCTTCCCAAAGCCAAGCACCATCAAATAACAATCCGTAAACCTTGTCCTTTTCTTTACCAAAAGTTATTTTATCGTGTCTCAAAATTTTCAAGCAGATTTTTTGTAAAGCCGCATATTCTGTGAAGTATGGGTGTGAAACAGGCTTTAAATTAGCTGAAATTATTTTTTGGCGTGAATTATTGTTGTAGGTTTTATCAGTAACAAAAATAAATTTACTTACAATGTCTCGGACTTCACTGTCATTTGTTATAATACCACTCCCGAAAGAATGGGTTTTGATGTGTTCAATTGTGTGTCTAACAAGTTGCGTTAAGTTGTTATTGTAGCTATGTTCTCTTGTTGTGTATGCAACCTTACCCGTAAATGGGATGTTTCTAAGAATATGTCTTTTAATATCAATTGTGCCTTTAACATTAGAATCGTTGTATTCTTCCTTTTTGTAAGCTTTATAAATCCCTTGTGAATAGGCTTTCTTTAGATAATAAGGAAAAAGATACAGTAAAAAATCCCAAATATTTTCCTTGTTAGGAGTTTGGTCAAATTTTAAAAGGTTTATTGAAAAAACCTTTTGTAGCATATAATGCAAAAAATAGTCGTTGTTGTCGTCTTTTGCAAATCGAGATGAAATAGTAAGTTGACTAGAATTGCGACCTACAAAGCCCATTAAATTGTAGGTTGTTAAACTCTCTTTATCTAATGAAAAAATATGCGATTTTTCAACATCATCACGATATTGACCTAAAGTTTGAGGAAAAACAAGCAAATCAGGATTCTCTTTTTGCAAATCAATGAGATTCCTATTAGCTATGGATGACAAGTCACTGATATTGATAATTTCAATATCAGTTAATTTTTCCCCACAATTATTGTCTCCTTTTCTCATTACGCAGTGAAAGCATTTTTAAGCAGTTGAATTTTATCAGAGCCGTCAGGCATTCCCCTAACATACTCTTTCAAAAGTGGCTCAATACGTAAATTCCAAATATTATCAAAATCTTGTCTAGCATTTCCGTTTGAGTCAAGAAAATAGGCTGCTCCAATATGATATGAAGCATTTAATCCTTCAATTTGAGTTATTTGTTCGTTTAATTTTGCCATTTTTTCTTTTGTTTCTTGTGGCAAATTCATATTGTTCGCACTTTGCTCATCTGTAATCTCAATCCAAGTAAAACGTCTACGCATTGCAAAATCAAAACTTTCAACGCTTCGGTCAATGTCGTTCATTGAGCCAATAATGTAAACATTATCGGGAACATAAAACACTTCTTTATCATCGCTGTGTAAATTTGAATATTGGGTTTTTACCGCACCTTTTTTACCCCTGTAACTTGGGTCAATTGAGAAAAATAGTTCTCCAAATATTTTAGAAATTTCTCCTCGATTAATTTCGTCAATAACAAAAACAAATACAGGTTTATCATCATTTGTTTTTTGTTGCTTAGTTGATAAATCGTCCTTAAAGCTAATCAAGTTTGAAACTGCAGCTGAAAACTGATTATGAAAATTATTTATAGTGTCAAAATCTTTTATGTCCTCAAAGTTTTCGCATATTTCATCTAATGAGGAATATGTTTCAATACTCGTAATGTCTCTTTTAGAATTAATTTCCTTTCCTAATAATTGTTCTATGCGATTTTTATACGTTTTGGTTGTAATTTCTTTTAAACCTAAAGTTTGAAGATACTTTACATAATCATCTAACGTAAATTTGTCAATATGCCCAACTGTAACAGCACTAACACCGATAGCCTTTTTACAAAACTCTTTAAATATTCCGTTTTTTAATTCAAACCCAATATTGCCATTAACATCTGGTTTTGTTGGTCGTAAACCTTCAACAAAGTCGGTATAATCATAAGATGGGTGAAACTGAACAAAAGCAAATTGTCCGCTACTTTCAAGTTCTTCATCGGTTTGTACACCAATCATTTGTTTAGCTATTTGTTTAGCTAAAAATGTTTTTCCTGTTCCTGGAGCACCAGTTAAAACAATGTTTTTAGCTTCTTCAAGAAGTTGTGAATAGGGTTCGATATTTGCCATTATTTGTCTGTTATATTCATTTTTGTTCCACTCAATAATTAGTGAATTGAATTTATCAAAAAAAGATTTTACATTGTCATTTGGTATGTTATTGTCAAAGAGTCCAAGTTCTGTTATTGACTTATTCATTCCTAAATCTACCCTTTTAGGTGGCTCAAGCCACCATTGATACTCTTCCAAAGCAAGTGAGCTAATTTGGTTTTCTTTCCAACGAGCAATAATATTGAGTCCTGTATCTGCCCAATTTAAATAGCATTTTACTGTTTTATAATTTCCGTAGTTAGATTGAATGTTTATATAAATTATACCATTCTCATATTGATACCAATTCGTAACTTGGCTTTGAATATTTCCGCTTTTATAACCCTGTCCTGTAGAATAAAATTCTTTTTTATCAATCAGTGGTTTTAAATATGAAGTATAACCACGATTACTTGTGTCACTTTTTATGAGCCATTCAAGATGTGTCACAAAGTATTCTAAAAGATGTTTAAATTTTTCGTTTTCGTTCATTTATTCCGAATTGTCATTGTTTAGCGGTCTGTTTTTTAGAGTGTCGCACAACGTCTCGGCTATGCGTAGTGCGGGATTAAATACCACAAATCTTTCAGCCTACCGATATGTTTGTTAATTTTCATCTACTTTCAATTTAGCACCAAAACCCGCATTACGTATAGCCATTGTTGTGCAATCGTGCTTTCTTTTCTTTCGTCCGTGCGGAGGCTCAGACACACTCTTTGACAAGTTTTGGCTCGTGCGGTTGGCTTTTGAGCGACTTGGCAATGTGTGTGGCTGTTGAGGGTTGGCATTTTTCAAACACTTTTTATTTTTTTCTTTCCATTCTTAATCCTCTTTCAATCAAGAAGTCATTAATGTCAATGCATCTCACTCCGTTTCTTTCGGACACAGCCGGAATCTTGTTGTTCTTTGTTTTGCTTTCGCTTGCAATCAAAGTACAGTTATGAACTTTACAATATCCAATCAAGTAAGGGTCTGCTTCTTCTTTTCCTTCGGCTTGCTTTCGGGCATTTAAAAACCCGGTATCATACTCGGTATTGATTATTGGTATTGCCGCATTGAAACTGGCAGCATCTGTCTCTTCAACTAAATGCTTCTTCCATTTCTTCACCCATTTTTTTAAAAAGTCCTGTTTACCTTCATAATCATTTATTTCTTGCTCTACAAAGTCGATGGTTTTGAAGCATCCTTGCCTTATTAAATCTTCAATTTCTTCCCAAATAGCAGTGAATACCGGATTATCTCTATTGAATGTAAAGTCGAGATTTATCAATCCGCTTGTATCAATAACATAAACCGTATTTCCTTCACTGAATAAGTCCATTGTTAAGCGTTAAGCAGTTGCCGTGTTTTGGGAATGTAGGACAACTTAACGCCCAAGAAATCAGACAAGTCCTTAATGTTGATACGGTTTTGATCAAATGCCCTGAATGCCAAACCGATATAAGTTTTCCCTTTTTCCTGTACCGCCTCTTTGGCTAAGTTTCGACCTTCCGGATTTTTTGCTCTACCGAATTGGGGCTTGTTCCATTTCTCATGTTTCTCTTTGTAGTATGCTTTTGTGGTAAGGTCATTTTCGAGCAGACCTCTGAGTATAGCAAGCGGCCCAACATGAAAATAATTGGCTAATTCAACCAAGTCTTTTTTCGCCCAAAATTTTTCCCCTTGGTTTTGATATTCACGGACTAAACCCATTCGAAGTAATTCCGAAGTAGGCACTAAGACTTCAGCAGAAAAGGCATTACACCATTTCTCAATTTCCCATTGTGGGTTGACTAGTAAATCACACAATGCACCTTCATTCAGGAGAATATGACCAAGTTCATGGAATAGGGTAAATGTTTTTGAGTGTGCTTGTTCGCCACCTCTTTTTATACCAATAATTGGGATAACATCATCGACTATAGCAAAGCCCCTCACATTGTCTTGTGTGAGGCTTAACTGAAATACGGCAACACCCAAGGATTCAACTTTTTCAATGTAGGCTTCTAATGCGAATCTGATATTCTCGATTTCCCTAATTTCATCCAATTGCAGTAGTTGACGAACTTTGGCTGCTACTTCTTTAGGGTTGTCCTGAATAGATGCTGATAACCTGAATTGTGGAAATGGAATGCCCATTTCTTCACGCAATTCAACAAAGGATTGAGCCAATGCTCTTGCTTTACGGACTGCCATGATGGTTTTTTCATGGAAGTGGCCAAGCTCTTTTGAATCAATGGTGCGTCTGTCTGTGGGAAGTGGCTTTTCTTTTGGTGGTTTATTCAATAAGAGTGTCGCAATGGTTCGTTTGTAGGTTTTCGAAAATGCCTTTAATTCTTCCAGGGTAGGCTGCTTTTCACCTGATTCTAATTGAACCATGCGCTTAGGTGAGATGCCCGTACTTTCAGAAGCGTGCGCACGGTTAATAACAAGCGATTCCCTTGCCCAAACAAGGACGTCATGACTTACATTGATATGGATATTGTCATTCATTTATCTCAATACTAATTGCCTGTATTCAGTAAACTCAATTGGAAAAGAGTTAGTGTCTAAATGATCTTCAATAAATTGAATTCCTTCTACTGTCAACCTTCCAACAAATTTAAAATCCCCCCAAGTTTGAAACTTTACGAATATCTGATTTACAAAATGGGTATTTAAAAAACCGACTTCATGTTCGACTTCAAAATGATTCTCAGCCATTAATATGTTCTCAAAATGACCATTTGGTTGACTATGTGTAAGCATAATGCCGTGAAAATCGGAGTTATTATCATATGCTTCATCCCAAACTACTGCTGGGTGAAATAAGCCGTTTAGCCAATCCTTTCTGTTGACTCTGTTCTGCGGTAACAATATATCTCCTTTGTTAAACATTACACTTCTGCTTTTTCCATTTCAAATTCCATTTTAGGCAAACCATCCACAATCCCCACCGTCTGAACACTCACATTGATTACACTCAACAACAAATCCAAAATATAACGTGGATTGCCCACTTCTGCTGCCCAATCATTGGGGTCATTTTTGATGCCACTGGCTTTGTGGATGGTAACAGCATATCGTTCCATAATCCATTCAATAGCTGATTTGCCGTTGACTACATATTCATACGCTTTTTCAGGAATATTGCTCACTACAATCTTACTGTTGTAAATGATGGTTTCTTTTTGGTTTTTCTTTGGGAAACGCATTTTCTCCACACGATACAGGTCTGCGGTTGGTGAGCTTGCCGAAGCACCGACAACTTCCACACCTTCATAAGGTGCTACATCTTCGTAATTGATATGTAAATCTGCCAAAGCCCGACCTGATTTGCTGAACTTCCAAAAAGCCCGAACATCCTCTACCAATGGAATGCGGGGCAGCATTTTCTTTAAATCATTGGCAAAGGCGGTGCGGTAATCGGGGCTATGCAATAGGCCATAGACATAGTAGAAAATATCTTCCTTGACTACATTTTTACCGTAAACCTTTTTAGCTCGCTCTAAAATAAAATCTGAAACGCCATCTCTGCGGATATATTCACTTTCTCCTGTAGCATCAAATAGACTGGGGCTGCTCTTTTGGCGTTCTTCGTAAAAGTAAAACGGGAAACATTGAGTACCTGCATCTAAACAGTTTAGGTCGGGAATTATATCAGTTATAATAGTTGTACTTTCCTTATTTCCACCAATCCCAGAGACACAAATAACCAAATTTTTTAGTGACGGGTTGGGGAAGAGTTTGGGGATTTGATAAACCCTCTCATTGAGATCTCTAGAGTAATAGCAATATTGTTTATAGAAAGGTCGATAAAAGCTTGTTACTACAGAGTTTCTATCAAATTCGAGTTGTTTGTTGTTTTCAGCATCCCTAATGAGATTTGTTGTCCAGCTTCCGAATTGATCATCCCGCTGAACAAAGTCCAAAGCACTCTTTTTATTTTCTGATTTGTGATATTTGATCCGTTCTTCGTTATAGAAATTCAGGTGTTTTTCAATATTGGCATTTAGCTTCTTTTCGGAACTGTTGTAGCACCAACTATCTCTTTGTGTTTTGAGACCATTGCTATAATAAGGCACAAAAAAAGACTTTTTGACCTCATCTCCTTTCTTATCTCCAATGGGGATGAACATATCAAATGCTTCGTTGCGTAGACTTATCCAATCGCCATGCTCGTTGGGCTTCAATTCTTTCCACTTCATTTCTCCATTGACAACGGATCCGAATTTTCTGACAATCGCCAACTTTTCTTGTTGGTTTAGGTAATCGCCAATATCATGATAATGGATAGTCGCTTTTTTGTTGGTGGCTTTCGGATTTTTGACCAAAAGCGTAATCGAAATGGGTGTACGAGAACCTGAACCAAAAATTTTTCCGCCTTCTTTCCGACTTAATTCGCCACTTGTACGTTGGTTGCCGCGAAGATTAAATACCCAAATGCTGGAAAATTCTTTTTCCAATGATTTGCGGAATCCGTCTGTACTGTTGCCATCTAACCATGCTCCATTGCTCACAAAGGCAATCACTCCACCATTTTTCGGGTCTAAGCGGTCGGTACTCCAACGGAACGCTTTGAGATAAGAATCGTAAAGTGAATTTTTATTGGTAGCATTAGTAAGTTTAGCATAGGTATTTGAAATACGAGCATCCAACTTTTCGTATTTCTGATTCTGGGCATTATCGTTAGCAGATTTCTGTCCAACTGAATATGGTGGATTTCCCATAATCACACGGACAGGCGCTTTCTTTTGCCGTTCTACTCGTGCAGAGTTTTGCGGAAACATTTCAGAGAAAAGCTTTTGGCTGTCATCCGTTTCGCCTAATTGAAAAGTATCGGTGAGTACAATACCTTCAAATGGTTCGTATTCCGAATCTTCGCCCAATTGGTCGTGATAGGCATTTTCAATATTTACGGCAGCTATGTAATACGCCAAGAGTACAATTTCATTGGCGTGCAGCTCATGTTGGTATTTTCGGGCAAGGTCTTTTCCTTCAATCAATCCGCTTTGCAGCAAACGGGTAATGAAAGTTCCCGTTCCGGTAAAGGGGTCGAGTACATGAATGTTTTCATCTGAAATGCTGCGGCCAAATTCCTGCTTCAATACATCATTTACCGAATGGATGATAAAATCCACTACTTCCACAGGGGTATAAACAATGCCCAACTGTTCCACCATTTTAGGGAAAGCAGTTTTAAAGAATTTGTCGTACAATTCAATGATGATGCGCTGTTTGCCTTCGGCATTGTCAATGCCTTCTGCTCTTTTGCGTACTGAATCATAAAACTTTTGCAGGGTTTCCGATTCTTCGGCTACCGATTTGCCTTCCAAAGCGTCCAACATGCTCTGCATGGCGGTGGAAACGGCATTGCTTTTTACAAAGGAATAGCCCTCAAACAAGGCTTCAAAAATCGGTTTTGTAATGATGTGCTGGGCAAGCATATCAATTGCCTGTGATTCTGAAATACTAGGATTGATGTTTTTCTGCAATCCTGCCAAGAAATTATCAAATGCTTTGCGTTGGTCGGTTTTAGTTTCTATCAGGTGTTTGATGCGTTCAATCTGGCGGTCTGCAATTTTTGCTACATCTTTTGCCCATTGCTCCCAATACCTGCGGTCGCCCACTTTTTGAACCATACGGGCAAATACCACGGATTGCAATTGTTCAAACTGCAAAGCCATTTGACGGTTAATGTCTTTAGTGGTTTCATAAGCGTCTGAATCTTCATTCCATGCTTGTGGATTACCATGTTCATCAAAAGAATATTCAGGACGTCCCACCAAAATGTTTGTGGGTTTCTTCCTGTTCAATTCTAATTTGTTTACCGTGGCATTGAAACGGTCATCATGCGCACGAAGGGCGTTGAGCACCGTCCAAACTACTTTGTAGCGTTCATTGTCGTCAAGGGCTTTGTCGGCTTCCACATCACTAGGCACAACGACTGGAATGATAATGTAACCGTATTTTTTCCCTGGAGATTTTCGCATCACACGGCCAACGGATTGTACCACATCCACCTGAGAATTTCGGGCAGAAAGGAACAGTACTGAATCCAAAGAAGGCACGTCCACACCTTCGCTCAAAACCCGAACATTGGTAATGATTCGGCATTCATTGTCTTCGGTTTCTTCTTTGAGCCAAGACAACATTTGGTCACGTTCGGGAGCGGCCATGGTACCGTCCATGTGTTTTGAAGCCACCCTAACCATTTGTTCCTTTTTCTCGGCAGGCAGTGCGCCTAAATAAGCATCTGTGGCAATATTGTAAGTGGCGGTAATTTTTTTGGAAGTAGCAATGTTAGCACAAAAGGCTAAAGCACGCTTCATGGGTAAGGGGTCAGCTTCTTTGGTGGTTCCGTCATCGCCCAAAAACTGTTTGCTAAGGGCATTGATGCAACCAATCAATTTGGAAGCATCATCTGTGGTGATTTCCGTTTCTTTATCCGCAATCATGCGCTGCACAGCAGGAGGAACATCCTTTTCATTCAAAGTAAGGATTAGCACCTTGTAGTCAGTAAGCAAATCTCGTTCTACTGCTTCACCAAAACCAATCCGGTACATTTCTTCTCCATACAAAGCAGGGTCGTCCATAGAACAAAGAATCGCTTCTGCTTGGGCGGCCTTACTCTTAGTTTCATCATTGTATAGCCTTGGTGTAGCGGTCATGTAAAGCCGCTTTTTTGATTTAATAAATTCAGGATCATGCACTTTCGTGAAAGCCGATTCATCTTCACCTGCCAATGAAACGCCTGTGGTACGATGCGCTTCATCACAAATAATCAAATCAAATTCAGGGAATCCGTTTTTGAGCAACACCTTTTGAGCTCTTGCAATCACTTCAATGGATTGGTAGGTTGAAAATACCACCGTCATCCCCGGACGACCACTTCCCTTTATTTGCTCAAATTGCTTTAGAATGTAATCGGAATCCGTGGAAGCAGGGAAAGCCAAATCCACAACGCTGAATGAATCAGAATCTTCATTTTTCTTTTTCTGTTTCGTGATGTCAGGGTCAGAGCAAATGGCAATAGCCTTTATGGATTCATTGGCATCAGCACTCCATTCACGCAAAGTTTGTCCAAGTAAAGCAATAGAAGGTACAAGGAATAATATTAGTCCTTTACCGTCTGTTTCGTTCTCTGCAATACGCAGGGAATTGAATGTTTTCCCAGTACCGCAGGCCATAATGAGTTTGCCACGGTCATGCGTTTTGAAATGTAAGTGAGTATTTTCAAGAGCTTCTTTTTGATGTGGTCGAAGGGTTTTTTTTGGTGTTCTGGCAGCTTCACCATGTACACCATCTTCTAACTTGTTCCAATCGACAGGCGATTCAATTAAATCGAATAAGTTGATTCGAGTAACAGGCGGGTTTTGGTTTCGAATAGCTTGTTCTGCATTGCTGCCCCATTTGTTTGTTGTGGAAATCCAAAGTCGCTGCGCAAAACGTGTTGTTTGCATTTGCTCATTTTTGAATTCACGACTAGAAGTAGAAAGGAAGCTGTCAACCGCAGGTTTATCAATTCTGCCATCTTCTTGAAAACATTTACACTGAATTGCCCAATAATCACCTTCGTGCGTCAGCGCCACTAAGTCAATTCCTGTATCACCGCCACCCAATTCTATTTTGCCCGGAAATTCATTCCACATCCAAACATTTTTGAATTTGAACGCATATTTCGGGTCAGTTTGCAAATAGGCCTGCATCAGTCTTTCGAAGCGGTCACCTTTGTCTCGCTCTGAAAAAGCGATTTTTCTGTATTTGTCTAATATCTTTTGAAAGCTCATTTCTCGCTTTTATTATCCTGTTCCAAAAGCAGGTCTTTAACGCCCACTTCTAATATTTTGGCAATTTCATAGAGTACTTCGAGTCTAGGTTGTTGTCGGTTTTGAACATAGCCGTTAACCATATTGTAGCTTTTTCCTAGCTTTTCAGCCAACCAAGTTTGTTTTATCCCTTTCTCTTCAAGCACTTCCTTTATTCGGTTCATGTCCGCATAAATTTAAGTGACTAAAATAGCCTAAAATTTTCAAATATCTCGTTTTTCAATATACATTTCGTTCGTTTCCTTATTAGTCTGTGCGAGCGTGGGCAAAAAAATAGGCTCTTTTGGTTTTTTGCGTTTGGATTGTGTGTGGGCAAAAACCAAATGTGCCTATTTGCGGGTTGGCTTTTTCTACATGTTGCACAACGTTTTGAAGCTACCCGAAGGGCGGGACTTTTACCACAAAACTTGATTTGAAAAACTAAACTTTCATTAACCACAAAACTGTCTTTGGAACACGAAACCCCGCCTTTTGGGTAGGTGCTGTTATGCCTTCGCCCTTCTTTTTCAGTCTTGTTTAGTCGTCTCATTTCGTGTCTGTCTTGGTGCGTTGGTTTGGTGGCTCTTTTGCAATTTTTGGCTTGTGTGTTGGCTTGTGTGAAATTGCAAATGTGCCACCAAAGGCATTGGCATTAGTGTTTTAGTTGATGTAAAAATTCTTTTAATGTTATTGTTGTTATGTTTAGCCCTTTGGCTTTAATCTGTAAGCCATTGTCAGATGTCAACATAATGGGATTTTCACCACTGTATTTTAATGCAACCGATAGAATGAAATTGTCTGGTGATTTTTTGTTAAAGTCGTTTGGCAGTAAATTCAGGTCTGCTGTATCCATTTTAATTCCTCGTCTGTCAATGCTATCGTTAATTTGTCTCAAAGCTTTTTGAACATTTTTCTTTTGTTCTTCGGTCAATGAAATTTTCAAGTAATCCAACTCGTCAATAACTTTTGCAGAAAGCACAATACTGTATTTTAAGTCAATTTTAGAAATAATATCAGGTTGGTCAACGAAAACATTTGTGTCAATGATGTAAATATTTTCTTTGTCATTTTTAATTTCCTTTTTAGGCTTCTCAAACTTTGAAAGGTCTATTTTACCGATAACCTTTAAACCCGATGTTGTCGAGTTCTCAAGACCTTGAGAATTCGCCTTGCTATTTTCAATTATAACATTTGAATTAGAAAATAAATCTTTTGAAATGGTCACTGTGTCATTTATTTCATCATTATCAAGATGACATTTTGATATAAATTCTGCTACAAGACCTTTATAGGGTGGAATGATTTTAAAAACATCATCTATTAGAATTATAGTGCAATATCTTGCTCTGCTTGAAGCCACATTGAAACGATTAACTTTAAAGGAAAAAGCTGGGTTACCATCTGAATATGCAAAGTAAAAGCAGAAATCAATGGTCAAGCCTTGCACGCTGTCCACAGTATTGATAATTATTTGATTCTGGGATTCATTAAATTTAAAAAGTAAATTGTCGCGCAATAATTTAACTCCCTTTTTAGTTGATGATAAAATTGCAATTTCAAATTTGGGGTTAAATTGCAGCAGGCTATTTATTTGAGCATAAAGAAAACTATATAATAAGCCTAATTTATTTGAGTCATAAAAAAACAAAGAGGAACCACCATCTTTATTGTATACTAAAGGAAGCTTCATTAGTGTAGCATCGACTTTTTGAATCTCTGATTTTGATTTTAGGCTATTTTCATAGAATGTGTTTGTTTGAAAACAAGCATTTTCCGAAAATCTATAAGTGGTTGTTAACCTGAATTTAGGGCAAGTAATGGTTGATGCATAGTATGTAAAAGATTCTAGCATCAAGTCAATATCTTTGGAAATATTACTTGGGTTGTCTTGATTTACAATTGGAGGAAGCTGTAATGGGTCGCCAACTAAAATAATCTTTTTCCCAAGAATCTTTGCAGCAGCAATAGTTCCTAAAAAACATTGGCTTGCTTCTTCTAAAATTACATAATCATAAATCGGCTTAGTGACATTTTCTATTGATAATCCCGTCATTTTGTAAAATGTGGTTAATAAAATGTTGCCTTCGGCTGGCATAAAATCCTTTGGGATAGGCTTTAATTCTTTAACTTCTCTTGATTCTTCTAAGGTTAAATTGGACTTAAATAATACTCCTTTTTTTGCATCACTAACTTCACAATACTTTTTTGCGAGTTCGATTAGCGATCTGTTCGCTAATGTTGCAACTAAAACTGATTTCTTTTCTTTTGCAAGTAATGATAGAAGTCTTGAAATAAAGAATGTTTTTCCTGTCCCTGGAGGACCTTGAATTATTATTGATTCTTCATTGTGTAAATTCTCTTTGTATTGTTTAATTAACTCAAGTGAATCTTCAATGTGAATTGGTTTAAAGTTGTTTAAATGAAAATTACCTAATATTACTTCGTTAACCTTTTGGAGTTGTAAATCATTCTTAGTTATATGAATCAAGTTAAAATAGTATTTCAACGGAGGGTCAGAAATTCCAAATACAATTTTATCTCCCTTATTTAAAGTATTTAAGAACTCTAAATCAACACTATTAAATCCTATGTTGTATTTGCCATTCAACTCTTGATAATAAACGCCATAACATTCAGTGAAAGAGGTTACACAATTCTTCCTGTAAAAGCTGTAAGTGAAATCCTTAAAGTTAGAAACTAATAAATCTGGCGAATTAGGTTTTGTAGCTGTTAATGGTATTTTGGTTTTAGGTATTTTATCTTTAGGAAAGGAAAAGACAACTTGATTTCTAAGTTCATCAATGTATTCAAAGCAACCTACATATAACTCAACCTTGTTGATTAAATCAACGCACTTAGAGTCAAGGTATGCCTTATAATCAGAAAGTATCTTCTTAATTTCTTCTTCGTAAAACTTTATTTGGTCTTCTTTGGAAAGTTTTTTCATTATTAAAAATTATAGTCGTCAAGGTTCATTACTTCATTATAATTCTTAGCAGCCTTAGAATTTTCATTTACAATAAACACATAATGCCATTTGCCTTTATCAGTTATTTTATCTAAATTATTATAATCATCTAAAGTGTAATCATCTGGCATTCTTAAAACTCCAAACTTATTTTGAGGTTTACAATATTGAAATAATTCTTCTTGTGAATCAAAGATGTTAACTTGGTTGTTGGAATAAACAGCAAGCTTTGCATTGTCTCTATTTAATTTTTCCCAATCAAATAAATCGAGATACAACAGACCTCTTTGTGCTGAACGGACAACAATTTCATCATTACCAGCAGTTAAGTAGCGACCTTCATCGGTGATAATCGATGTGCCGTAATCGTCTTTTATAAACATTAATGTTTTAATTTTAGCAGTTGTATTAGCGTCTTCTTGGCCTTCTTTATTGTAGCTTATATTAACTATTTCTTTTATGTATGAAGCTTCATCTTCAGAGTAGTCATCCCAGATAGTTTCGCCTGAATCTGTACCATCTTCTGGACTAGCTTGTATTTCTCCATATACACTTTCCCAAAGAGGTGGAATATTGCCAAATTCGCCTTTTAATAAATGAAATATTTCTTTCTCATCCCATCGATTAATAACATTCTCAAACCAAGCTTCAGGAATTTTTTCTACAAGAATATTTTTATGTAAATATATTATGAGTTCTGAATTTGTTTTCCAGTTTCCTTTATAGTAGATTTTGTTTTCGTCCTCCTCATAGTAAAAGCTTAATTCTTCTTTGTAAATTGGGTTTATTTTGGGAAAAACTTTAGCCATTGATGTAACCTCATAAAATTCAAAGGCACTAATCTTTTCTATTATTTCCGCTTCAACCTCTTCATAATTTGTATGGTCAATTTTGAATGCAATAAATTTTGCTTTGTAGCTAAAAAATAATCCTATTTCATCTGTAATAGCTGGTGTTTGAGGTTTGGTTTTCAGAACCAAATTTTCTTCAGACAATTCTTGAATGCCGAAATTATTTGCAATCGAATAAAAATCTTCGTGAAGATTTTGACTTGGCTCAACAGGAAATTCTTCATTTTTTGAAATAAATAATTCACTAATTGGTTTCCATTCAAGGTTTATATTTAGCAAAAACAATTTCGTTTTTTCATCATCGCTTAGTTTGTAATCTGTGAGAATTTTTACGATTTGAAGTTCTGTTATTTGTTCAAGTTTGCTTCTGTTTTCAATTCTACTGAATAATTCAATGCAATGCTTTTGGGATAGAAGTTTTTGAATTCCCAAAAGGCTTTCCAAGGATTTTGATTGGTCGTTGTTAAAATAAATATCACTTAAATCATATTTTGGTAAGTCATTTTTGTCCGTAATATAATCTGCTAACAATGCTGAATACAATTCAGTTGACTTCTTCAAATCGTTTGATTGATTTGGGAAGGTTTCGTTTTTCTTAATAAAATTGACAACAAGATTTTCAAATAATACAGTGTGGAAAGCCATTTTATATATGCTTTCCTGAAATAGGAATTGAATATGTTTTGAGTTTGCCTTTTTAACTTCCTTCCAAAATATTTCTGCGTATTTGGCTTCACTTAATAGGTTTCTATAATTAAGGTCAATGTGGTTATGCAACCTGTGTTGGATTGCATATTGTTGTGCATTTTGAAGAATGTAAGCAGATTTATTTTCAAACTCTTGCCGGTAATAAGTAGGGATTTCATTTCTTTTTAATTCATAGGTGTAAAACTTAAAATCGCTTTGAACGCCAATGTCAGTTAGAAAATATTTTTCAATCTGATTTTGAAAATAGTTTTCATTTAAAAAAAGGAGTGTAGAATTTATTTTTTCATCACTCTGTAAAGTCAACTTTGGTTTGAATGAATTTGATAAATGAATATTTTTTGGTAAATGCCATTCTTCATTACTTGCTTGGAGTTTGATTTCCGAAAAAGTATTTTCAAATTTAAAGCTTAATCCGTTCTCGTTTTTTAATTTATGTAAATCCGAAATGCTTTTTAAAAATTCAAAATGCTTATCCTGCATACTATCTTGTTTATCTATGTATGAAGCAAGTTTGGCATCGAATACATTTTGCTTGTCTGATAACTCAACACAACCAACTCGTCCAAAGAATATCTTCCATTCAGCAACTTGATTTGTTCTAGGTGCATACGCTTGTGAAATTTGATTTGTAAGTTCAAAACTAGGAATCCACGATGTTAAAAGTCGATTATTGTTGTAATGGTCAGAAAGATAGCATTCGGTTGTTTTGCGGAATATATTGTCAGCACATTTGATTTTCAAATTTGTTTGCACTTGTGCAATTTGTAGATCAGTTAGTTTGTTAGCAGTGTCTTTGTTATCCTTCCAAAACTTGAAAATTTGTTTTGCAATTTCAAAGTGTTTTGAATCTTCCATATCAGGAAGTTTTGTTATCAATATCTCAATTACTTTTTGTAAGTCCGCAATTGCTCCAGCTAGTTTGAAAATCTTCCTCCATTTTTCTGCTTCACTTTCCTTAACAATGTATTTATTAGAAATGAATAGTGCTTCAGGACTAATTTCTTTTACTACACTTTCAATTTCATTAGCTGAATTAAATTCAGCTGAAAGGTAAGCAGATGAAATTGCTTTTTTTGAAAACTCGTTTTCCTTTTTAGGCTTACATAAAATTTCAAAGTGTTTTAAGGAATCTTTTATCGCTGTGTCACTTTCAAATACTGCCCAATTATTAAATACGAATTTCCAAAAGTTAAGAAGATTAGCTTCGTCAGTCAAAGTTGCGTTTATAGTATTCTGCTTACCTTGAATATTCTCCTTAAAAAATTTGATTGGTTCAAATTCCGCTAATTTTAGTGAGACGTTGTTTTTACTTAGCAAGCTTGATAAGTCACTACTAATTTTCTCGGTTGATGCAAAAGTTAATTCATTGGGAATGCTGTTAAAAAGTGATGGAGATTTAAATAATTGCCTGCTCTCGGACAAAATTATTGTTTCGGTTTCAAGCAAACTTTGTAACTCTTTCTTTGAATTGAAATGTTGAATTAGGTTGAAATTATTTGGTGGTGTTTTTAACCACTCTTGAACCACTTCGGTTTTTAAAGTGGCTTTTAAATTTTCAATGCCGTATACAGTTCCTTGTTTGTATTCTGTAATTAGAGCTTTTACTTTTTCTTCTCCTTCGCCAACTTCATTGTGAATCAATTTGCCATTGATGCCAGTGAGTTTTGCAAATTGTTCTTTCAATAAATCAGCTAAACCAGTTTCATCAATTAAAATGTTTGATAGTGTTTCTAAAGTTCCTATTTGTGTTGGGATAAATGGAATTGCGGGATTTGTTTCAGTTCCTAAGAGTGATAAGTCAAACCCTTGCTTAAATGCTTCTAATAGAAACAAGTTATTTGATGTCTTTGATTTTAACTCTTGAATGTTCTTTGACAAACTTGGCAATAACTTCAAGTAATCCTTTTTGAAGATTGCCTGTTCAGTTGTTTTATGCTTTACAGTGTAAAGAGTATTTAACCAATCAAAGAATTTTCTACCTACTTCTTTCATCAAATATTTGTTCCACTCGTTTTCGAACAAGTAGTGTCTGTCACCCGTTGGGATAAAGTCAGAATTCACTAGAAAAGTAAATCCTAAGTTTACTTTTGTTGGAAGGTAATTGTAAAGAATTGCTTCGGGTAAAGGAATTATTTCATAATCTAAATGCTTTAATGAAAATTGAATTTCAATTTCATCAACTCCAACAAGTTTTTCTGGAATGTTTCCTGTATTGGTTTCAAAATGTCTTTTAATCTCTGATTTTATTTCATCCGTTAACTTTAGCTTGTATTCCCTAATCCACCATTCTCTTGTGGTTTGTGAAACAAGAGTTCTGTCAATAGATACATTCCTAATGTTACGTAAAAATAAAATTACTGGTGTGCTTGACTCCTGTGAGAAAATATCATTCAATAATTCTTTCCACTCCTCAATTTGGCTTTTACCTTGTTTGGCCTCAATAACAATATTTACATTCTCCTTAATTGGTAGTTCTTTTAAGGAATTTAAATTTTCAATCCATATTGGTATTATTTGAAATGGTTTCTCCCTTTGAAATTCAGGATGCTTTTTGTCAAATTTGAAAATGTATTTACCTGACTTTACCAATACTTTTTCTGAATAAGCAAATACACTTTTAAAACCAATTCCCTTGTAACCTATTTTGTCTGCATCGTCTTGTTTATCTCCGTCATTAATATTGCATATTGCATAAACATTATTGAATTTGAATGGACTTCCGTTATGAGAAAAAATAAATTCATTCGAGGTCGTGAAAATTTTTACATCAACTTTTTTGCTCGCTAAGGGATAATCGTCAGCATTTTGCAGCAACTCATAAATGAATGCTTCTTTCACTCGGTTTATTTCTCGTTCTATAATTCTTAGCGACTGAATATTTCCTCTGTCAGTTTCTAAACTTTGATTTGATTTTCTTTTGTAAAGATTAAGAACGAATTCCTTTTCTCTTGGCTGAAAAACTTTTGGTTCAAAACTTAAGTCAATTGTAATTAACGTTGGGTTGTTTAAGAATCTTCTCAAACCTTCCTCTCCCAATTTTATTTTAAACTCATACCATTCCTTTTCCAAAGGATATGAGTGCCTTTCTCTAATTTCAATTTTTATTTTTTGACCGATGTGTTCGTTGCCTTGTCCGACATAGGTCAATGGAACAAAATTTTTGTTGCGGATATTGATGAAATTATCTTTCCCCTTATAATTTACAAACCTTCCTACAACAATCAGGTCATCTCCAATTTCAGATTGCTCTTTAATAAGGTTTAAAATTTCTTCTTCTGTTTTGTCAAACAAATTTGGCATTATTTCTAAATCGTTTTAAAAAATTAATTGTCTGCTGTCGTGAAGAGAGCTTGTGTGGTTGGGGCAAAAGCAAATGTGCTGCAAAGCGTTGGCTTTGTGTGCTGGGTTGCAGCTCTTTTGATTTTGCCGAAGCGTTAGCATTTTGTCTTTCATTTTTTTTTCGTTTATTGGCGGTCGTGTCGTCTTTTAGGGTGAGGCATAACGGTTTGGCGCTTGGCGAAGGTGGCGATTTTCACCACAAATGTTGATGCGGAGAACCAAACTTTGATTAAATACAAATTTGTCTGCGGAGCACTGAACCGCCACTTTTGCTAAACGCCTGTTACAAGCTGGCCTTCTATCCACCGAGTAGTTGAAACGCTTTACTGTCAATTGTTTTGGTGTCTGTATAGCAACTGATTTTCGTCTGTCGTTGGGTTGTGCGGCTGCGTATTTTTTATTTTCAGAAGGAGAGGAGATTTTTTTTAATTCAATTTTGTCTGGGTAGGAAAGGTGGAAGCTCTTTTGCAAGCTTTGGTCTTTGCTTGGTCTTGTGAGGCTTGCAAATGTGCTTACACCTTTGTATGGAGAATATGATATTTTTACCATCTATTTTAGACTTATGGGGTAGTGTAGATTTCTACTCTATTATTAAATAATACTCCCTTAGATAAATTCTTAGAATCTCCGTAGGAACGAGAAACTATTTTATTTGCAGGTATACCGTTGTTAATAAAAAATCTAACTATATCATTACTGTTCTTACCTGATACTGCCAAATTATATGCAGACGTCCCTTTGCCTGTAAGCATAATTAAGTCAAGACTTTCTTCATCAATTCTATATCCTGCATAATAGCCGTCAACATTTATTTCAGGCTTGTTTGTAGAGTTTAGCCAGTCTTTAATGGTCTCTACAAGTATATCCTTATTAGAAGCATTGATAATTGTCCTATCAAGTTTACCAAATAGAAGCAACTCACCCTTATTAATTATTAGATTTTTACTTGAACAATATCCCTTAATAAAAGGAACTGCATCAATAGCAAAATCAAATTCTTTTGACATTTCTTGAGCTGATTTGAATTGTTTTGAATATAGTGCTGTCGATTGTTCAATACGAAGATTTCTTTTAGCTATTTCTATATTTAGGCTATCAGCTTTTTCATCCAATATTCTTTTTAGACTCTCAGCTCTATTTTTTTCAATTACTGCGACTTTCGTTTCTTCTTTAGCTTTGTCTGCAATTTCTTTTTGCTTAAGAGTTAAGTTCTTTGCTTCAGATATTTCTTTTGTTGAACGGTCAACACGGTAATAAGTATAGATTATTGCTATTCCCGTAATAAAAACAACAGACAATACGGTCAGAAGCGCCAAGGTTTTAAGTCTTTTACTTTTCTTTGTGAACTTTAAAGCGCTCTCGATTCTTTCGAGCACTTTCTTATTGGGTAAGGCAAATTTTAAGTTTTCCGTTGTTTCTTCAATAAATGCTAAGCCTTGAACTTTATTAAACCAAATTGCTGTTTCATTAATTTCGCCATCTATAGTAATTGGTATAAAAGGTTTGTTTAGATTATTTTCTAAGAAAACTTGAATTTCATTTTCTATTGCTTGAGATTGCTTTGCTCCAGCACTTCCAACAAGAATAAATGAAGATGATTTTATTGCAGCATTTTTTATTGATGGTGGTAATTCCTTACCAGGTGTTGTGCTTGATAATTGGTCAAGATAGCATTCGTATCCTTTATCAAGAAAGTGTTGTGAAACCGAATAAGCATAACCAATGCTATCCATGCGTGAATAGGAAATGAAAATATCATACCCGAAAATGGACTTGTAAACTTTTGAACTTGTAATATTTTTAAGGAATTTCATTTGCCGAAAAATTTAGCCTTAAACTAGCGTTGGTAGGGTTGTTTATCTTTTGTCAGCCAACTTTTAAAATCTATATATTTTGTTGAGGTTTCGTTTATCCATAATACTTCTTTTCTTGATGTATTTCCCATCTCTTTACTACAAGTGTAATACAGTTCAAGATATTTTGGTAATATTATTTCATCGTCATCTTCATTGGCTTCTAACAAAGGAAATACTGCAACTTTGCTTTTTTTCAATCCGTCCATAAACCCTAACTCCCAAGGCATCCATTTGGATGAAAGAATATTTGATGATGTTGCATAAATCAAACATTTTGATTGCTTCATTCTTAATCTTAATTTTTCTGCTGTTACTTTAGTTATTTTAGTTCTGTCAAGGCTTGGGTCAACAATCCAATCAACATAATTATTGTAGCCTAATGATTCAAAATCTTTGTAAACACCAAAAACCGTTTTTTTATCCAAATAGCTATGTGATAAAAATATATCAAATTCAATTTCGCCTATTTTTCCACCTAATCCATACTTTTGCTTAGCACTTAATGATTCATTAATGATTGCTTTGGAAAAGGTTCTTTGACTTTCATTAAGAATGTTGTCGGCTACCTTATCATAGTAGGAAATGGACTTAAACATGAAAATTATTATTAATTAGTGATATTTATTTTAGATTATCTAAATGTTTAAAAGCTTCCAACACCATCATTTTCTCATTATCATTCGTCTCTAACTTTTCCAATAATTTTATAGCTTGTTTCTTTGTTGATTCATGGCTACCAAATGATTTAGGTTCAATGAGAATTGCTTCACCATACATTTCACCCGCTTCTCTATATTGTTTTTTTATTAGCATTACTTCTGCTACCGTAGCTGTCTTCCAATAATCATTTGGAATTGGTGAAGTGCCGACAATTTTTTGAACTTTATCTGCATATTCGTATGCTTTTGCAACATCTGAATCAGTGCCAATCAGTAAACTTTTTGCAGCAGCATTGATTCCTGTATAAGAATCATCAGGCGTTTTTTCAAAAGCTTCGGCATAAAGTTTACGTGATTGCTTTAAATCATTTATATCATTGCTTATTATATAACGATCCATCCATGTTCGAGCATAAATGCCCAAAGATTCGGGATCTAAATGGTTGAGATCATTTAATACACCCAATATTTCTTGTGCATCCTCAATATCTTTTGCTATTCCCCTTCGGGCGAGTGCCAATGCTTTTAACTGTTTTGGTCTTAACGATTTGGGGAATTTCCTTTCAAGTTCTTCAAGCACATGTATTGCCTCAGTGTATTTTTTTAGGCTAATCAACCCATTTGCTGTTTTACATCCCAAAGCTGCGGATGTTTCCCATGGTAGCCCTCCTTGTTGCAGTAATTCTAATAACCTTTCCCACCTACCATTTCTAATAGATGCATTTACTTGTGCAAAGGCCATTTCAGAATACTCGTCAAGATCATTCGAGAACTTAATAGCCTCTGGACTCAATGGTAATCCTACTATTGCATGAAGAAGTCTAATAAGATCACCACCATTCGGTCCATCGGGATATGCTGTAAAATCGACAAAAATTCTATTGTCTGCAAAAAGGGGTAAACTAACATGATTTACCCGCACTGGTACAAAATAGAAATCATGTTCCTTCGTTGCTTTTTTTTCTAAAACAAAGTATTCCTTTTTAACCCAATTTGAGTCCCGAGCCTCATTTGACCAAATCAGAATTCCTGCTTGGCTTTTTTCAAGTGCATCTTCCAGTTTCTCAATTAAAATATCTCCAGGTTTAATAACATATTGGTCTAGAAAAACCTTATGACCTAATTCAATTAGAATATCATAAAGATTCAAAACCCATGCTCTATTTATCGAACGATAGGATAGAAACACATTCCATGAATTACCATTTACAAGCGGAGCTGGCTTTGGTGCAAATTTCAAAAGATCTGGATGTATCATGCTTTATGTCAAATTATTAATATTAATGATTTTAATCTTCGCCCCTTTATCTTTAGCAATTGTTATCATATGTTCAGTGCCTCCATTCCCATCTCCACCTTTGTAATCCCACAAAGCAATAAGTGTCATGTTTTTCCCTTCAACTTCAAGTGAATGTTCTAACATCCATAGGTTTGTCGCAGCCCATATGTTATTCTCGGAACTATTTCTTTTCTCTATAGGCATTATATGTACAGGTAGCTTTTTAATTAACCTATTAAAACGATTGTCCCATAATTTCCCTGCAAATGAAACAGATTGTTTTTTATATTCTTCAACTGGTAAAGCAAGATATATTTCAGTGCTAATTCTTATTTCTTCACACAGTTCATGAAAAAGTATGTCGCCACCACAGGCACCTCCCGCAATCCCGACCAATAAATTCTTTGTTTTTGTTTTCTCTTCAACTAATTGCTTACGAATTTCAGCCCTTACTGCCGATTCCTTATTTGCAGGGAAACGAGGCTCTTCTCTTTCCTTTTCGTCAATCATGTGACCAGTAAATAGAATAGTTTGGTTCATTTGCCTAATATTTAGTTGAGAATTGTTATACAAAAAATTTAAAATGTTCTCTAACATTTACTTGATTCTTGCCTACAGCTTTTCCAACTTCTCTTAATTGAGGAATATATTTTACAGAATCCATTTCCCGTACTTCATCCGAATCAATGCGACTAAGACCAATTTCTTCCAAGCCTTGTACACTTAGGTCAGCATTATAACGAACGTAAAGAAAATGCTTGTTAGCATCTGTATCCATACTAAGTGGTTGACCATTGGAGTCAAGAGGAATCATATCTCTTAGTTCACGATCTATATGAGCTCCGAAAATGCAACGGCCAACTGTTCGACAATTTATATCCTGATCAACTTGCATAGCGTACATAAGATTTGTGGGTAATTCCTTTAGGGTATCTAATAAGTTATTGTAAACTCCCGCAGAAGGTGCTGAACCAGTACCAACTGAAACAATCAATAAATTTTTCTCTCCCGTTTTCCAATTAAGCCCATAGGCTGCTTGCGTTGCCATTTTATATAAAAGAAAGGATGGATTGTTATATGGTGTTACCCCACCATCAACAAAAACGAATGTTTTTTCAGGGTCATTTGGATCCCATTGTAATGTTTCTGGTCGGAAATAAGCAGGTGCTGCGGTGCTTGCTCGAACAAGTTGATAAAGTGGTATTTTTAAATTGCAATCTGGTCTGTCAGTTTTATTATATTTTGCATTTGGATTATTACTGATTGGCCAGGGAGAATCTGTCGATCGATTCATTGTTACTATTAATAGTAAGGTCTTAAACCTATCCGAGGCAATATTAATATCCCCTTCTCCAAATGTATTTTTCAGCTCTTTCAATAAAGGCCCATCATTATAAAAATGTTTTACCCTTTTTAATAAAAATGATTTATCAAACATTGCCTCGCCTTTGTCCTCATAAAATTTGAGAAGTTCATTAACTGACATGCCCAGAGAGAGTCCAGCCGCTATTATGGCACCTGTACTTGTTCCTCCTATATAATCGAAATAGTCACTCAATCTAAAACTGTCGTCCTTTTTTAATTCAGCTTTAAGTTGGTTTTCTATTTCCAAAAGAATTTCCAAGGTAAGAACACCTCGAATACCACCTCCATCGAGTGAAAGTATTTTACGTGGTTGTACTTTTTCGTAGCGTTGTGCTAATGAACCCCAATTTGCCATGTTTGTAATTTTATTTTAAGCTTTATTTCTATTATTTAATGTATGACCAGTTTATGGTCTGACCTTTGTTTTTTCTGATATTGGATCGGATCTTTTATTAAAAGCCAAATCAATATATTTTTCGGGGTCAAGGACAAATTCATCCCATTTAACTAGAACACAAAACCTGTCGTTCTCTGACCATGAACATTTGTTGCCATTCGGAATGTAATAGTTGTAGCTGAATTCGGTAACCGTTGTGTCTTTTACATTAACATAATTGTGAGAATTTCCGCAATTTGAACAGATATAACTATTGCCAAACACATTATTAGTTACTTGGGGCAAAACAATACCTAAAATGCCATTTTGAGTATTACCTTCTCTATGGTATAATGATGCTTGAAGTTCGCGCTTAATAAATTTTTGTTCTTCCCACCCCAATGATTCAGAACTCATGGCTCCAATTAAGTGGATTGTTACTGTACTATCTCTCAGGTAATCTTCCCGAATTTTACGCATAATATAATCTTCATCATCTGAATTTATAGCCTCGTGTAGGGATTTGTCTACAAGGTCGATTTTTAAATTTTCAAGAATATGCTTCTTATACGCGAAGTCCTGAGTTTTAAATGAGATGAAAGTTTTATGAGCCATATATTGTCCAGTTTAAATTTTGTTGATATAGAATTTTATTATGGGTGTTGGCAAAAAATGGCTCTTTTGGTTTTGCGAAGAGTCGACTTGTGTGGCGGGCAAAACCAAATGTGCCATTTGTGCGGCTGGCTAAAATTGAATTAAAAAAAATGTGCGGTGGGGAAAATAAAAAATACAGAAGGGTCGGCAATGAGTGTCGGCTCAGTTGCTGTCCAGTTGCAATATAGTCTGTATGTCTTTGGTTACCTGTCAAAATTATCGTTTCATTTTATGTTTATAATCGTCCGTTTGTTCTTTGTTGTGTCGTCTGTTAGGCTTGCTTGTAACTTGTTTATATCCTCAACTGTTTCCTCTTTTATAGCGCTTAGCGAAACCATAGTGGTGAGCTATCCTCAACTTTGTTGTGCGTTCTATTTTTCTAAAGATCATCGAAGGGAGATTTAATTTTTC
>Ga0209390_10003554_pt1 | contig 25063 bp, 9 predicted proteins | sample BON01_FD_187212 | JGI IMG/M metagenome (GOLD analysis project Ga0209390, IMG submission 187212) | Freshwater microbial communities from Lake Bonney liftoff mats and glacier meltwater in Antarctica - BON-01 (SPAdes) (version 2) | ecosystem: Environmental > Aquatic > Freshwater > Ice > Glacier... | reverse complement strand
GGTTGGAGGGGGGGCGTCGGATTGATTTTTTCCGGCGAGCGATAGAGGAGAGGGAACAGAAGGCGTCGGCCAGCGTTTGTGTCGTCCCCGCCCGCCCCCCCGCCCCCCGCGCAATCCAAGCAACCAGGCAAAGACGGAACGCACCATGACGCCGTCCGTCGCGCGCAGGATCTCGTCAAAGTTCTGGATGCCCTCCTGGTTCTCCACCTGTTTTGGTTTTGGTTTTGGTGTTTTTTTTCTTTCTTTTTTTTGGGGGGGGTCGGTTTTCGGGGGCATCGCGAGACGGCAAAAGAAGAAAAACACACGCCCCCCCCCTCGACCCAAAAAAAAAAGACCAAAAAACACCCCCACGCACCTTGGAGATGATCTTGACGTAGCGCCCCTTCTCGCCCAGCACGCTGCGGATGTACTCGATGTCCGACGCCTTGCGCACGAACGACGCCGCGATCAGGTCGATCTCGTTCGGCAAGCCCCACTGCAAAAGATCTTCCTCGTCTTTCGGGGTGAGCGTCGGGAGATCGACGACCACTCCCGGCAGATTGACGTTCTTGCGCTCGCCAAGCACCGCCGTGTTCTTGCACACGCAGCGCACCGTGCCGGCGGCCGGGTCGGCCGAGACGCACTCGAGGACGATCGAGCCGTCGGCGCACAGGATCGACGAGCCGGGGCCGACGTCGACGGCCAATTTTTTGTATGACATCGAGATGACGGACGCGTCGCCCTCGACCTCGTAGTCGGTGGTGATCGTGATCTCCTGCCCTGCCGTCAGCTGGACGGGCTTGCCGCCCTTGAGCTTGCCGGTGCGGATCTCGGGCCCCTTGGTGTCGAGCATGACGGCGCACATGATCTTGGTGTTCTCCTGTGGTGGATTTTGTTTTTTTTTGTTTTTTCAGTTGTTTTGGCGGGGGGGGGGGCGTGTTTTTTTCCTTTTCAGTGTCTGTTTTCGTTTGGCGGGCGGGTTGAGGAGACCTGGACGCAATCAGGGACGCACCATGGCGCGGCGGAGGTTGTCGAGGGTGCCCTGGTGGTACGAGTGCTCGCCGTGGCTGTCGTTTGTTTGTTTGTGCGGCGGGTGGAGAGGAACGTGAGTAAAAAGGAAGCGAGAGAAAGAGAGGCCGCCCGCCCGCCTGTCGTCGGCGACACCGTCGGCGGCCGAGCAAAGAGAAAAAAGCACACTGCTCACCTAAAGTTGAAGCGCGCGACGTTCATCCCCGCGCGCAGCAGCTCCTCGATCGTGGGCACGTCGCGCGAGGCCGGGCCGAGCGTGCACACGATGCGCGTGGCCGACAGGGCCGGCGGCGTGCTGTTGATCACGCTGTCGAGGCCGAGCGTCACCATTTTGGCGTTTTGCTCGGGAGGAGCGAGGGAGAGAGGGGCTCTTTTGCTTTTTTGTCGCCGGCCTCCTTTTCCTCGTCTGTGAGGATGGATGGATGGATGGATGGGACGCTGGATGGATGGACGGATGCAACCGTCGGCTGGCGGGCGGGGGTCGCTCGCGGGGGGGATGGAAGGGGAGGCAGGGAGAGGAGAAACCCTTCTGTCTGGCGTTTTTTTTTGGTACGCGCGCGCCTTGACGAAGGCGGGGGTCTTTCCTCTCCGGGCGATCGGGGCCGGGGGGTTGGCTACTGGGCTCGTCGAGTGGGATGATCGCTCGCGGGAGAATGGGTGCGGCTCGTATGGATGTGGGTGCGAAATCTTTTTGACGGGCGGGCCCCGCGCGCCGCGCCGACGAAAAGCGCGATGCCGACTGCGCCGTCCGACGTGCCTCGCTCTGCCAGGGAAGCAAGACGACGACGTGGTGTGGAATTGAGACGAGGGAGGGGGTTCGCAACGTCATCGACAACTACATCCGATAGATTTACAGGCGCGACATCAAACATAAGCGTTGAGAAGGAACGGGAAAGCAAGGCGCGACAGCGAGCGCGCCCTCTCGCTCTCTCTCTCGGGGCGCCCTGCCGCCGGCCGTCCGTCGCTCCTCTCTACCGCCGCCGCCGCCGCCGATGAATTTTTCTCAGCACCCGAGCCGCAGCGTGACGCACACGTCGGCGGCGTCTAGCGACACGGCCTCGCCCCGGCGCACCATCTCGACGAACTGGTCGTTGGGCAGCATCAGCTGGACGCAGTAGAGCCGCCCGCCCACTGGTCCGCCGGCGCCCGCTGGCCCCTCGGCGCCTGAACCCCCGCCTCGCGCCGTCCCTGCTGCTGCCGCCGTCGCCGCCGCCCCTTCGCTCGCTGCCGCTGCCCCCGCCCCGATGGCCCCGCCCCCCGCCCTGTTGTCCACGCCGTGACGCACCCCCGGAGGGAACACGGCCACGTCGCCGGGAGCCAGCCGCACGCGGCGCTCGGGGCCCCACCGCGGACTGCTTTTGCCGCCGTCGCCGCTGCCGCCGTCGCCGTCGCCGCCGCCGCCGTCGCCCTCCCGCTCCTTCCCTCCTGCCTCCTCGAGGGGCAGCGAAAACACCGCCTCCCCCCCGCCGCCGGCCAGGACAAAAAACAGCTCGTGCGCCGTGTCGTGCACGTGCTGAGGCGTCTCGTGCCCCGGCTCGAACACCTCGACGCCAAAGGAGAGGCAAAGCGGAGGGCGGGCGGCGGCGGCGGCGATGGCGGCGGCGCTGGCGGCGGCGCTGGCAGCGGCGACGCTGGCGGCGGCGGCCGACGCCGCGAACGCCGCGTCGTCCTCGTCCTCCTCCTCCTCCTCCGCGCTGTCCTGGGGGCTCGGTCCCGGGGCGCGGTCGCCGGGTCCAAACAATAAAGCGACACGGTTGCTTTGTTGCGGCAGCTTGAACGCCCCCGCGTCGAGCAGCGCGCGCTTGAGCAGCGACGAGGCCGCGGGCGGCAACGGAGGCGCCGTCCTCGCCGCCGCGTCTGCCGCCGCCGCCGCCGCCGCCGCCGCCGCCGCCGCTCCCGCCGCCGCCGCCGCCGCGTCGCAGACAGAATCCCCCCCGAGCGCCACCTCCTCCGCGCCGCCCGCGAGGCCCAGGAGCGCGCGCGCCATCCCCGCGCCCACGACCCCGCCGCCGTCCCCCCCCGCCGCGGCGCTCGAGTAGAGCCGCCACTGCGGCGACGCAAACGCGGCGGCAGAGGCGGCGGCGGCGGCGGCGGTCAAGGCGGCGGCGGGGCTGGCCGCCGCCGTGGTGGTCGCGAGGGCGAGTGGCAGCAGCGCGCGCAGCGTGACGAGCGGCCGGGCGCCGTCCCCCCCGGCGCTCTCGAGCACGGCGCTTCCCGCCACGGCGATCACGCTGTCGCCGACGGCCAGGGGCTGGGGATCCGTGCGGCGCCGCGAGGCCCGCCCGCCGTCGCTGCCGCCGTCGCTGCCGCCGTCGCTGCCGCTGCCGCTGCCGCTGCCGCTGCCGCTGCCGCTGCCGCTGCCGCTGCCGCTGCCGCTGCCGGTCCCTCGCCGCCGACGCTTGCGCATCGTGCCGCTGCCCGCGATGACGTAGTGCAGCTCCAGCAGGTCCTCGGCGCCGTCCGGGCGCGCCTGCTGCCGCTGCTGATGCTCCTGCTGCTGCCACCGCCGCCGTGTGAGCTTGTCCTCCGACTCGCTGCCGGCAAGGGCCCCCTCCTCGGGCGGCCCTGCGACGCCCGCGACAAACAGGCCCACGGCAAAGGGCACGCCGTGCTCGGCGGGGGAGACCATCGGCACGAGCTTGCCGCCGCCGGGCAGGGCGCGCCAGGCGCGGCCCTCGAGGTGGGCGAGGACGGGCGGGCGGACGGGAGGAGGGGGAGAAGGGGCAGGGGCGGGGGCGGTAGCAGGGGCGGTGGCGGCGCTCGCGCGGGCCGGATGCGCCCCTGCTGCAGCAGGGGCCGCGGAAGAAGCGGCGGCGGCGGCGGACGTCGTCGGTCGTGCGCTGGGACGCGGGCGGCCACAGGAGGCTGCGACGCGCGGGGCCGCTCGGTGTCGCGCGAGGTGCATCGCGTTGTGTGATGCGTGCGATGTGTCTGCCGTGCGTGTGTGTCTGTGTCGCGAAGGCCTGTTTTCGCTTTCGCGGTCTGGTTCTTTCGCGGGGGGGGGGGGGGGGGGGGGGGGGGGGGTCAACTCGCGAGGAGGACGGCGGTGCTTGATGTGGTCGCGCGAGAAAAGGAGGCGTCGCGAGGGGCGGAGGATATGAGGGCACACGGCGTCGAACGGGAAGCGGCAGTCAGGGTCGTCGGTCAAAGCGAACGAGAGAGGTCGGCCGGCGCCGTCAGGAGGGCCTGGCACCCGCTCGCTTGGTGTCGTTAGGACGTGTCGAGCGAGGCAAGGGGTAACTGAGTGTGTCTCACGTATATGTGTGTGTGTTAGTCGTTGCAAACAAGGCGTCCAGAGGGGAAGCCAAGCTAGATGTGAGAACAAAAACAAAACGAAACGAGATTTTTCGAGGGCGGCGAGGAAAAAAACGCCAGGACAAAAAAAGCGCCCCAAAAACGGCAGCGACGTCACCGCTGCCACTCCTCGGCCAGCAGGCACAGCTGCGCCGCGCGCGCCTGGCCGGCCGAGGCGGCAAACGCGCTCGGCAGGGTCCGCTCGAACGGCGGCGGCGGAGGCGGCGAAGGCGGCCCGTCCTGCGAGCGTCGCCGCCGCTCCTCCTCCGCCTCCTCGTCCGCCTGCCACCAGGCGTCCCCCTCGAACAGGGAGCGGCGCACGCGCACCGGCTCGGCCGAGAGGTCCGACGCGCCGCCAACGGCCGCGGCGAGCTCGGACGCCGACAGGAGCAGCAGGGGCCGCCCCAGGTCGGCCGCGGCGGCGGTGGGGCCAGCGGCGGCGCCGCCCTCTGCTCGCAGCATCAGTGCTGCGGCCGCCGCCAGCAGCGGCGAACGGCGCGGCCGCCGGCCTTGCTGCGCGGCCCTGTCGACCGCGCCTGCTGCCGCTCTGGCCGGGGCAGCGGGTGCCGCCGCCGCCGCTACCTCCGCTGCTGCCATCTCCGACTCAGACGGCGTCGCCGGGGCTCGGCGCGCCGCCGCTGCCATGGCCGCCGCCAAGCGCCCCCTTGCTCCGCCATCCTTCTCCTCTCCTCCTCTCATTCCGTCTTCTTCAGCAGGCGCCGGCGCCGCCGCCGCCGCCGCCAAGGCGCGCCACTGCTCCACGTCCCAAAGCTCGTGCCTGGGCGGCGCGGGGGGCCGCGGCGCCGCCTGCGGGAGCGGCGGCAGCGGCCTGAAGAGCAGCGGCGCCGGCGGGAGCGGGAGCGGCGCGGCCACAGTCTGCGTCGCGGCAGGAGCTGCCCGCGCCGGGCGCGCGCGGTGCTGGCCGCCGCCGCCGGCCGTCTGGAACGGCCTCATGCCCGCGGGGTCCGGCCGCCAATTGCGACTGTGCGAGAGGAACTAGGTGCGCATCAGGGCCGAGAGGGATGGGGGCGGAGGGGTTGAGGGATGGCTGGGGGGCGGGCGGATGGCGGCCGTTCACAAACCCACCGTCTTGGGGGAGTTTTGGGCGGGGGTCTCGCGATTCAGTTGGTGTCCGAGGGGGGTCCGAAGGCTGACAGTTAGAGGGTGTTGTTATTCGTGTGCGTTAAACGGTCAAGCTACGATGAAACGGTTGTGAGGTGGGGCGGGCGGAAGGGGAGGGCGAAATGAGGTCGACAACGACGACGGAGAGCTGTGTGTGGTGCCGCCCGCGACGCCGACGACGCCAAAGACGGACGCCGCCCTCCTCCTAGAGCAACGACGCCCTCGCACGTGCCCGTCCCATGCTCTCAAACCGTCAGTCCCGCCAATAAGAGCGCCTCGCATCAACGCGCGCGCACGCCCTCCCATCACGAAAAGGAGAGGATTGTCTGGGCAAGGGCTCCCCTCACACAATCGACGGAAGGAAGAGGGCATGCGCGGCGCGGGGCCATCCTCCGCGCTCTCGGCCGCCGCCGCGCCTTCTAGCGCGCACTCGTCAGCGGTCCTCGCGTGGCGGCCGCCGCTGCGATGCGTCGTGCCGGCGTCGGCGCGCAGGCGAGCGGACCGGTCGCCGCCGCCCAAGCGCGCCCGACAGCAGCAGGCGAGCGCTGGGCGGGGACCGTCGGCGTCGTCGGCCTCGGCGTCGCCGCCCGCCTCTGCTCCCGCCGCCGCTGCTGCTGACGACACCAGGCCTGCAGGCTCGGGCCTCGCGGGCCTGACCGTCGTGCCCTACCGCGGCGGCGGTGGCAGCGGTGGAGCCGCTGCCTCTGGCGCGCGAAAGGGCGGCGCCGTCGCCGACGCCGACGACGAGGCCGCCGCCCGGTGCCCCCCGCCCGCGGACCGAACGCAAGGGCCTCTGCCTCCGGGCCTCCCCTTCCGCCTGTGGCACACGGACGCCGCGCTGATGGCCGGGTGCGAGCCCTGCCGGGGGCCCTTCGCGTTCGAGGCGCCGGCGGCAGGAGCAACAGCGGCAGAAGCAACAACGACGGCAGCAGCAACGACGGCGGCAACGACGGCCCCAACGACGGCGGCGGCAGCGCCGCGCCTCCGCCGCCGCCGCCGCCTCAAGGTCGCCGTGCTGCTGTCCGGCGGTGTCGACTCGTCCGTGGCGCTGCGGCTCGCGCAGGCCGCGGGGCACGACGTCGAGGCCTTCTACCTGCAGATCTGGTTCGAGGAGGACTTTCGGAACACATGGGACGCGTGCCCGTGGGAGGAGGACCTCGAGTTTGCGCGCGCCGTGGCGGCCGGCGGCGTCGAGGACGGCGGCGGCGGCGGCGGCGGCGGCGGCGAGGACGGCGGCGAGGCTGAGGCGGCGGCGGCGATGGCGACAGCGGCCGCCGCTTCCTCCCCCTCTCCTTCCTCGCCGCTTGAACCCGCCGACCCAGCCCCCGCGCCTCCCGACGCTCGCGGCGACCCCCACCTCGCCGCGCCGCCGGCCGTCCCCCTGACCGTCGTCCCCTTGACGAAGGACTACTGGCGGCGCGTCGTGCGGGAGAGCGTCGCCGACCTCAGACGCGGGCGGACGCCGAATCCCGACGTGCTCTGCAACTCGCGCGTCAAGTTCGGCGCCTTCTGCGCGTACCTGGAGCGCGAGAGGCCCGGGGAGTTTGACCGGGTGGCGTCGGGGCACTACGCGCGGCTGCTGAGGGCCGGCGGGGGAGGGACAGGGGGGGCCGGCGAGGGGGCGGCGGGGGGCGGCGGCGGCGGCATGGGCGTCGACGGGGCGCCCGCCGCCGCCGGCCCGTCTCGCTCGCCGGCCGACCCGGACCCCGACCCCGCCGCCGCCTCGGCGCGCTGGGCGCTGCGCGCGGGCGCGGCCCCGGGCGAGCCCCTGCTCGCCCTCTCGCCCGACGCCGTCAAGGACCAGACCTACTTCCTCGCGGCCCTGTCGCGCGCGCAGGTCGCGCGCGCCATGTTTCCCGTGGCGGCGCTGCCAAAAGCGCGCGTCCGCGCGCTGGCGGCGGCGGCGCGGCTGCCGACGCGCGCGCGGCCCGACAGCCAGGGCATCTGTTTCCTGGGAAAGGTGCGCTTCCCCGAGTTTGTGCGGGAGCGCCTGGGCACGTGGCCGGGCGCCCTGGTGGCCGTCGTCGGCGAGGACGACGGGGGAGAGGAGGAGGAGGAGGAGGGGCAGGAGGAGGAGCAGGGGCAGCAAGAGGACGAGGACGGGGGCGGGAGCGGCGGCGGCGTCGGGGGCCGTCGGCGGCGGCGGCAACGGCAGAAGCGGCGGCGGGAGGCCGTCGTCGTCGGCGGCCACGACGGATACTGGTTCTTCACCGTCGGGCAGCGCGCGGGCATCCGCCTGCCCGGCGGGCCCTGGTACGTCTCGCGGAAGGACTCGCGGCTCAACGTGGTCGAGGTGTCGCGCGCGAGGCCTGGCGGGGCAGAGGCCTGCGGAGGAGGAGCGGGCGATTCGGGCGAGCGGGCGGGCGCCGCCGGCGGCCCTCGCTCTTCTTCTTTGCCTCCGTCGGCGTCCGCTTCGTCCGCCTTTTTCTGCGGGCCCGTTAACTGGCTGAGCGGCGCGCGGCCCCAGCTCGACGCTGCGCAGGACGCTCCCCCCTTGCTCGTAAAGGTGCGCCACGGCCCGAGCACGCACGCGGTCGCCGCGTTTGAGACAGTCGCCGTCGTCGCCGCCGCTTTGGCGGGACGGGCGGCGGGCGCAGCGTCGGCGGACGGGGCGGCGGCGGCGACGTCGCATGCGGCGAGCGGCGAGGCGCTGCAACGGTCGGGGCGGCCGACCGGTCAGGAGCGCGCCCTGGCCGAGGCCGAGCTCGCGGCGATCCGCGCGGCCGAGGCCGCCGCAGAGGCAGAGGACCAGCGGGAGGAGCAAACGGAGCAAGGGTCGGCAACGGCGGCGGCAACGGCGGCAACGGCGGCAACGGCGGCCGCTCGCGCCGCTGATCGGCGCGCCGACGCACCGCCGCTGTTTGCCCGCGTGCGCCTGGCCGGGCGCGACCAGGGCCTCGCCGCGGGGCAGTACGCGGTCTTTTACCAGGGAGGGGTGTGCCTCGGGTCGGCCAAGATGCTCGCGGCGGCGGAAGCGTTGAGTGGATAGATTTCGTGATATCTGAAGAGCAAGCAGAAAAAACGGAAAAAACCGAAGGGAGGGTCTCTCGAGAGAAGGGCGCCGTCATTTTCTTCGTGTTGGAGTGCGCGCCTAGTTCCTATTCGCGCGCGCGACTTAATCGACTCACGCACCGATCCTCACATCAACCAAGCAGTAGCGCGGCGTGCGGCGCAAGCAACCGAGCGCCAGCGAGCGCGCGCGTGTCCGAAAACAGCGCGCCCATTTTTCCTGCTCTCTCTCTCCTCCCTCCCTCCCTTCCGAAAAGATGACGGGCCCCGAGAAGGCCGCGCGCAAGACGGTCGAGGAGCAGCAACGCGTGCGCGCCGCGACGCAAGCGCACGTCGCCCGAATGATCGCCATCGGCGAGGCGCGCGCGAGCGGCCGGCGCGTGCCGCGCGTCAGCCCGGCCGGCGCCCGCCTGCTCGAGCCGAGCGACGCCGCCATCCTCCTGGCGAACGACATCCGACAGGCGCCGGGCGAGTCGGCCGCGCGCAAGCTGGTCGCGCGCCTCGCCCTCACCCCACACGGCGCCAAGATCGCCACCGCGACGTCGCACTTTCCGTGCGTGTCGTACAACAAAGTTACAGACATGTACAGGGTGCTGCTGCCGGAGTGGGCAATTCCTCTGATCGGCGACGGCAGCGGCAGCACCAGGTGGCTCGCTCACTGCATCTCCGACGAGGCCGCCGGGCGCTTGGTGGACGGCTTCACCTGCATGAAGCTGGACGACTTGGCGGCCGCGCGCGAGGACGACTTCATCCACGGCTTGAACGCCGCCCTCGTCTTCGGCGCCTTCCTGTTGCACTACCCAGGCCCGTACACCGCCGTCGGCCTCGAGGAGATCGCTCGGATCCGCATCACGTGGCCGGCGCCGGCCGGGTCGATCTCGGCGCGCCTGTTTCCAGGCGCGGGCACAATCGGCGCGGCGTTTCCGCGCGGCCACCCGCGCGCGCTGGCGCGCCTGGCGCACGTGCCGCCCGAGCGGCCCCTGGGCCCCAGCGGCGTGCCCATGACGGAAAAGGCGATGACGGCCGCGGGCTTGCCGGACCCGTTCACCCAGGCCGCGTCGGCCGCGTGGACCGCCGCCTACGCCGCGCGCATGCCCGAGACCGGCCGCACGCCGACGGACCTGGTCGAGGCGTCGGCGGCGGCCATGTCCGCGGCAAAGGCGGTGATGGCGGCGGCGGGTGGAGGGGCGGCAGTGGCAGCGGCGGCAGGCGGAGGAGGAGGGACGGCGGCGGCGGCGGCAGGCGGAGGAGGGGCGGCGGCGGCAACGGCAGCGACGGCGGGCTTGTCGGCCGGGTGCCCCCCGCTGCCGCCGTCCGCGGCGGGGGGCCGCGGCCACGGCCGCGCGCGCGAAGGCGGGCGCGGCCGCGACGGCGGGCGCGGGCAGGGCCGCAGCCAGCAGCAGCAGCAGCAGCGGCAGCAGGCGCCGCCTGCTCCTCCTCCTCCTCCTCCTCCTCCTGCCGCGGCCGCCGCGCCCTCGGCCGCCGCCGGCGCATCAGCAGCAGCAGCGGCAGCGGCAGCAGCGCCCTCGGCCGCCGCCTGCGCCCCCATCCTGCACGAGGACCCCGAGGGCGCCAAGGCCTACTGGCGCGGCCTCCTCCGCCCCCGCGAGGACGCGGACGACGAGGACGCGGACGACGAGGACGCGGGCGATGCCGCCGCCGCCGCGCACCGCCGCCGCCTCGGCGCGCTCGAGCGCGACGTCGACGACGACGGGAGCGACGCCGACGACCGCTCCCTCTTTTCCGACAGCGACGACGACGAGAGCGACGGCGGCGGCGGCGGCTCGCTCGCGCTCGCTCTCTGCGAGGACCAGCAGCTGCTCGCGCCGATCGACGAGCGGCGCGCCATCGCGGCCGCCTCCGACTTTTGCTACCCGCCGGGCTTCCTCGACAACGTGGACCTCGCCATGGGCCGCGTCGCGGGCGCCAGCGCCGCCGCGCGCCGGGCGGCCGAGCGCGAGGTCGCCGCCGCCGCCGAGGAGGCCGGCGACGTCCTCGGCCCCTCGGACGCGATCGCGCGCATGGTCTTTGCGGGCGCCTGCGCTGCCACGATGGGCTGGCCGGCCTTTTTGAGCGCCTTTGACGACACGCTCCTCGTGCCGGGGTCCACGGAGATCGGCGCGGGCGCAGTCGAGCGGGCCTCGTCGTGCGCGCTCGTCGTGCGCGGCTTTGCCAAGCTGCCGCCGCCGCCGCGGCCCTCCTCCTCCTCCTCTGCCGCCGCAGCAGCCGCAGCCGCAGCCGCTGCCTCGACGCCGTCGCCCTCCACCCGCCCGGCCGACTGGCGCCTGCCGCCCCCGCCGCGCGGCGCGCCCGCCCGAAAGCGCCTGTACGACGCGCGCGAGATCGAGGGCCACTCGGCTATGCTCTACCTCGATTGGTACGAGGAGGCCGCAACGTCGGCGGCCGCGTCGACGGCGGCCCTGGCCGCGGGCGCGTCGCCCCGCCGGGCGGCAGAGGCCGGCGCGGCGGCGGCCAAGGTCGCCCAGCGGACGGCGGCGGCGGCGCAGGCGCGGCTGATCGCCGAGGACGACGACCCCGAGGCCGCGGCCGCCGACCCCGACGCGCCCCCACCGCGCATCTTTCGGTTCGCCCACCTGCCGCCGCCCGCCGGCGCCTCGGACCCCGACGCCCTCGACTATGCCGACGCGATTGCCGCGCCCCTGCCGGACGCCGCCCTGCTCGCGCGCCTGCCCTTTTCGTCCCCGCCGCTGCCCTTTGGCCTGAGCGTGCGCGACGCGCTCGGCGTCGAGACGGCCCGCCGCGAGGGCCTGTTTCTGCCCCGCCCCAAAAAATCGGCGAGCAGGCAGGCCGGCCCCGCGCCCGCGGCAGCGGGAGCGGCGGCGTCCGCCTCGGCCTCCGCGTCTGCGTCTGCGCCTGCGCCGGCCTCAGCGCCTATGTCGCGCGACGGCCCCGTCCGCATCCGTTCCATCACCCTCATGACGCCGCAGGCCTATGCCCGGGTGGAGCACGCCTCGCGCACGCCGCTCATGCACGAGGGCGTCGACTGGCTCGAGGAGGGCCGCGAGGCGCTCTCGCAGCGCTACGTGCGGCGCGCGCTCGGCCGCGACGACGGCGGCGCCGTGCGCACGCCGGACGACCCGCCCGAGGAGCGCCCGCGCGACGCCTTCATCAAGTTTGCCTCCTGGTGGGACGGCGCGCGCGAGGGCACCGTGATCGGGGCCGCCTCGCCCGTCCTGGACGGCCTCTCGCGCGCCGACATCGCGCACCACGCCGCCAACGTGGCGTTCGAGAAGCGGCACGACGAGGCGTTCGAGCCCGAGGGGCGGGCCGAGGCCGTGCGCGACGAGTTTGCCTACCTGGGCCTGGGCAACGCGGAGCTGGCCAGGTTCCTGCGCTCGGGCTGCGACCCGCGCGTGCTGGGGTACCTGTGGGAGCAGAATCCGGTGCGGCGGCGCGAGGACCGGACGGTCATGGGGATCCTCGCGAGCGAGGGCGCCAAGGACAAGGCGGCGGCCGAGGCCAAGGCGGAGGCGACGGAGGAAAAGGCGGCGGCGGCGGCGGCGGCAGCGGCGGCGGCGGCGGCAGCCGCGGCCCAGGCCGAGACCCAGGACGAGGCCGAGCCCGGTGCCGACCCCTCTGCTGCGGCGGCGGCCGCAAAAGAGGCGGCGGCCACGGCGGCCAAGGAGGAGGCGCGCCGCCTGCGCGCCGAGGCCGACGCCGCCGACGAGTTTTGGCGCGCGGCCGACTCGCGCCTGCGCGCCCTGCGCGGCGAGCCGCAGGCCGAGGACCCGCTCGGCCCCTTCTGGACGGCCGACGACGAGCGGCTGATCGGCGTCGTCGCGCACCTCGGGCAGCGTGCCTTCCGCCTCGTCGACTGGAAGCAGGCCGCCGCGCTGCTCTTCATGCCTCCCGACGGCGACCTGCGCCGCGCGGTGCCGACGGCGCGCCAGCGGCGCGCCGACGAGCTGGGCCTGCCGCGCGAGGACTTTTGGGGCACGACGTCGGCCGAGGGGTTTAAGCGCTTCTGGCGCGAGCAGCGGCGCCTGGCCGCCTGGTGGCAGGACGTGCTCGGCGACCGGCTCGAGCAGCAGCGCCAGCGCCGGCGCGCGCAGCTGCGCAGGAGCCAGGCGAGCGAGTACCACGAGTGGGCGGCCCTGGAGGAGACGCGCGCGCTGGTGACGCCGCTCCTGACGGAGGACCTGACGTTGGCCGAGCGCCTCGAGCGCGCCGAAGCGCTTCGCGCGGCGCACCGCCGCGCGGCCGCGGCGGACGGCGCCCTGGCCGACGCTGACAAGCGCCTCTCGCGCTGGCGCCAGGCCAACAGCACCGCCGCCCGGCAGCACGCGCGGAACCGGCGCGCGGCCGTCGACGTGACCATGTACAACAAGATCCGCGCCGAGCTCGACCGCGCGACCGCGGACGTGGCGACCGCCAAGGCCGAGGCGGAGGCGGCGGCGACGGCCGAGGCGGCGGCGCAGGCGGCGTTCGAGGACGAGGACGAGGAGGGATTGGAGCGCGCGGGGGCGGCCGCGACCGACTACGACGCCCTCGTGCTCGGGCCCGCCAAGGCTCTGCTGGAGGCGGCCAAGGAGGCGTACACGGACGCGGGCGTCCAGCGCGCGACCGAGGCGGCGCTCCTGCGCGGCGCGCAGGCGGCCTCGCTGTCCCCTGGCCGCGGCGGCGACGGCGCCCCGCGCTTCTGGGGCCAGCGCACGGGCGCGCCCGACCCGACGCCCGTGGGCGCGCGGCGCCGCGCCGAGATCGCGGCCCGCCGGCAGGCCGAGCAGCAGCAGCAGCAGCTCGAGCAGCAGCAGCAGCCCCTGCTCCCCCTGCCCTTCACGTTCCTGCCCGGCAGCGGCGCGCCCTTTGGCGGCCCGCCCGACCCGCGCGCGCCCGGGCTGTTTGCCCCGCTGCTGCCGCCGGGCGAGCCGCTGCCGCGGCCCCGGTCCCGGCGCTCCCTGCTGCCGCCCCACGTGGACGCCAAGGAGCTGATGGACGCGGGCATGCCGCGCGAGGAGGCCGAGCGCCTCGAGGCCGACCCGCGCACGGGCAGCTTCTGGCGCGAGGCCGAGCGGCCCGTCGGGTTTTGGCCCGACAGCCGCGCGGGCGGCGTGACGGCGGCCGCCGACGCGGTCGCGCGCCCTGTGCGCACGGTCAAGGAGGCGATAAACCTGGTCAAGCACCTGACGTTCGAGCAGCTGCGTGAGGCCGGGTACGCGGCCGACCCGGGCATGGCCTTTGCGCCCGAGCGGCGCATGGCCCTGGCGGCGGCGGCGGCGGCGGGCGTCGGCCGCGCGGGCCCGACCCCCGCGGCGGCGGCGGCTGCGGGCGGCGTCGGCGGCGGGGGCGCTGCCGGCGGCAGCGGCGGCGGCGGCGGCGACGGCGCGGGCCCCTCTGCGCCCGCGGCCGCTCCTGGTGCGGATGCCCCTGCCGGTGGTGCTGCCGCTGCTGCTGCTGCTGCTGGCGGCGGCGGCGGCGGCGATGACGCCCTCACGCTCGACGAGCTCCTCGGCATGCTGCGCGCCGCCATCGACATCGGCCGCCAGGCCGAGGACGACGAGGGCCGCCCCCTCGGCAACGACTCGCTCGTTTCGGCGCGCGCGCTCGAGAGCATCGCGCGGCACGCGCCGTCGGCCGCGGGCCTGATCGAGTCGCTGCTGCCGAGCACGCGCGAGGTGCTGCCCCTGCTGGACGCGGGCCGCATGCTCTGGATCGCGCGCGGGGCGGCCGAGCGCGCGGAGGAGCTGGCGCGGCGCGCAGTCCTCGAGCGCGCCGAGCACGAGGAGGCGGCGCGGCGGCCGGGCGCGGCGGCGCGCGAGCGCCAACCGGCGGCGGCAGCGGGGGCGGCTGGCGGCTCTGCTGCTGCCGCCGCTGCTGCGGCGGCGTCGGCGGCACGCGCGGTCCCGCGCGTGCGGATCCGCGCGCTCGACGCGCAGGTCGACATGTTGCGCCGCGAGGCCGACCTCCTCCGCGCCGAGTACGAGGAGCTCTTCCGCCGCCGGAGCAGCCTGGGCGGCGTCGGCGGCGGCGGCGGCGGCGGCGGCGGCGGCAGCGGCGAGGGGGGCGGCGGCAGTGGCGGGGGCGGCGGCGGCGGCGGCGGCGGGGGCGGCGGCAACAGCACCACCACCGGGGCCGGCAACGTCGTGGCCTGCCTCCTGGCCCCTCCCGCGTCTCAAGTCGGATTCAACTACCCGCGCGCCCTCGGCCGCCGCATGGCCGCCGCCGCCGCGGCGCTCGGCGGGCCCTCGCTCGAGGACGCCGGGTGGGCGGACGTGGCGGAGAACGGCGGCAGAAGCAGCATCATCGTCCCGCCCGCGCCGCCGCCGCCGCCGCCGCCGCAGCCGAGGGCCGCCGGCGACGCCGCCGCGCCCCCTCCCGCGCCCCCGCCCCCCCGCCGCCAGTCCAAGTGGGCCTCCTTGGAGATCATCACCGACTCCATCCGGCGCCTCGAGGCGCGCGAGGCGCGCGACCTGCCGCCGCCGCCGAGCCCCGGGGCGCTCGCCGCGGCCGAGCTGCGCCGCGTCGAGGGGGCCGAGGCGACGCTCCGGCGCGCCATGGCGAGCGCGCGGCGCGAGGAGAGGCGCGAGAGGCTGCTGGCACGGGAGTTTGGCCGCGGCGCCGGCGGCCGCCCGGACGCCGAGGCGCTCGAGCAGCTGGCGGGCGGGCCGCTGCCGCCGGCGCCCGCGCGCGCCTTTCTCGGGGGGGGACCCGAGGCGGTGCCAGCGCCCTGGCAGTTTGAGACGGAGGAGGCGCACAAGGGCGCCCGCCTGGCGCACGTGGCCGGCGTGGAGGAGCTGCTGGCCGAGTGGCAGGCGCGCGAGCGCGCACTCGAGGACAGGCGGCCGGCCGCGCGCGCCGCCGCCGCCGCCTCTGCGGAGCGCGCGCAGCAGGCCCTGCGGACGCTGCAGGCCTGGGACACGCTCGAGGCCGAGGAGCGCGCGGCCGGGCGGCGCGAGGCAGAGGCAGGGGCGAATGCGGCGGCGGCGACGGCGGCCGAGGAGGCGGCGCCGCCGCCGCCGGACGCGGGCGCCGGCGCCGGTCCGTCATCCTCGCCCGCGTTCGAGGCGGTCGCGGCCGCGACAGGCGCGAGCGGGGGTGGCCCTTCTCCCTCTTTGCCCGCGGCGCCGACGGCGGCGACGGCGGCGACGGCGGCGGCGACCGGCGCGCACGGCGGCGGCGGCGGCGGCGTCGACAAGGCGCTCCCTCAGGCGGCCGGACCTCCCTCGCCCTCCTCTTCCGGCCCCCCCGGCCACTACTACCGGCAGCTGACGGCCTCCCAGGCCGCGGCCGTCGAGATGCCGCCCGAGATGCTCGCGGAACTCGCCGCCTTCCAGCGCGGCGACGAGGCGGCGCCGGCGCCGGCGGTGCCCATGGACGAGGGCGGCGGCGGCAGCGAGGAGGGGGGCGGCGGCGGGGGGACCGCCGCCACGACCGGGACGTCGGCCTGGCAGGACGACGACGACGAGGAGACCAGCGGCGGCGGCTCTTCGGGGCCGCCCGCGCGCCCGCGCGACCTGTACGAGGCGGCCGCGGACGCCGCGCGCGCCAAGGCCGACGGCGACGCCATCCGCCTCAGCCTGTTTGACGCGAGCCTGAAGCTGGCCGCGGACCAGGTCGACCTGGGGATGGCGGCGCGGGTGTTTGCGCGCTGGGGCCTGGACTTGGGGGACTGAGGGAGAGCAAGAGAGAGAAAGAGAAAGGAGAGAGCAAAGAAAAGACGACGACGACGCCAGCGGTTGCGACTCTGCGACGACGCGCGAGTTTTTTTCCGACACGCCCCCAGCCCCGCCGCCGGCCACCCAAAAGCGCGTTTTGCGCGCGTGCGCACGTTCCAGCAACAAAGACGACGACAATATCAGTTGCTACTTCGGCACAGCACAGATCCGGGCTTAGAGAGACAAGCCAAAACAGCGCGCATCCAAAGAGCAGCAAGAGACAACACCTCCCATTTTTCTATTTGTTTCGTGCACCCCGAGGCGCAAAAGCCCCGCCCGGGGCCCGGCGCTCGCCTCCGAACAACCGCCCCCCCCCCCCCCCCCCCCCCCCCGCTCCCCCCTTTGTCTCTGCCGTCCTAGGGCGCCGTCGTGACCACCACGCCGACCGTCAGCGTGCGCCCGCCCGCGCCCCCGTCCCCCCACTGCGCCTTGGCCATGCCCGCGGCCAGCCAGTCCGACACGAGCGTCTTGGAGCCAAACCCCGCGCCGAGCCGGCCGGCCTGGTCGGGCGACGCCACGGCCACGTCGAGCGCGCGGAAGCGCTTGTGCAGCGAGGGGCCCAGGCAGAAGAGGGTCATGCGGCGCACGCCGAGCTCCACGTTGGGCGGGGGCACGAGGAAGAGGCCCCACTCGGCGGCCGAGGCGCGCTCCATGCACAGGTACAGGCGGCGGCCAGAGGCGACGGCCAGCGCCGACGGCGACATGAGGCGCTGCTGCTGGGCGCTGCGGCCGGCGCCGCCGCCGCCGCCGCCGCCGCCGCCGCCGCCGCCGCCGCCGCCGCCGCCGCCGCCGCCGTGCTGGGGCTGCTGGTTGTGGTGGGGGTGGCGGTCGCCCGGTGGGTTTGGAGCGGGTCCAAAGGCCAAGGGGGCGTCAGCGCCGTTGCCGCGGCCAATGCCAATGCCGTTGCCGTTGCCGTTGCCGCCGCCGAGCGCGCCGCCGCCGCCGTTGTTGCCGACGTTGAAAACAAAGCCGCCGCCGCCGCCCCCGTCCCCGCCGAGGTACCCGCCCGCCGCCCCGACCTCGGCGCGCCACACGAGGTAGCGGCGGGCCGAGGGAGGCAGGAGCGGCGGCACTTGGATGAGCTGCTCGACCAGGCTGTTGTGGCTGTGCTGCGGCGACGGGCCCAGCGAGCCGCCGCCGGCGGCGGCGGCGGCGCCGCCGCCCGCGGCCCCGCCCGCGTTTCCGTGGCCGCTCGCGCGCGAGAGGAGCGGCGAGGCGAGGCCCTGCGCGTGCGCGTGGTGAGGGCCGGCGCCGCCCGCCGCGGCGTCGCCGTGCGCAAAGGGGGCGTACTGGTGCGCGTACCCGTGCTGGAGCTGCTGCTGCTGCTGAAATCGCACCATCTCAGCCGCGGTCGCGCCGGCGCCATAAAGGTTGCCAGCGCCGCCGCCGCCAGCGCCGTCCCCCGCCCACACGAATCCCGCGCCCGCGCCGCCCGCGCCGCCCGCGCCGCCCATCGCCGCCGCAGCGCCACCCGCGGGAGGCGCCGCCGCCGCCGGCGGGTAGTAGTAGGACGCGCTGCCGCCGCTGCCGCCGGCGCCCGCCAGCAGCCCGCCGTGTGCGCCGCCGCCGCCGCCGTAGGCGCCCTGCGCCGCCACGGCCCTGAGCAGCCGGTCGCGCAGCAGCGGCGCCAGCGCCGAGTCCGGGTCCAGCTGCAGCGCCCACTCGACCAGCACGAGCACCTCGTCGCCCGAGAGCGACGCCCAGGCGACGCCCGCGTCGAGCGCCGCGGCGAGGTCGTGACGGCACAACGCGCCGGAGACCTCGACGAGCACGTGCAGCAGCAGCACCTCGGGGCCGTGCCCGCCCCACGCGGCCGCGTGCCCCGCGCGCAGCAGGCGCAGCTGCGCCCGCGCGCTGCGCCGGTAGGCCGGGTCCCGCTCGAGCACGTGGCACAGGGCCTCGCGGCTGGCGGCCGCGTCCCGCTGCGCCGCCGTCGCGTGGTGCAAGGCCAGGTGGGCGGCCAGCTGCCCGCGCGCCAGGTCGGCCGCCAGGTCGTAGGACGCGCAGGCCCAAGCCGGGTTGGCGCCCGGCGCGACGCACGTGGCCCGCAGGTAGGCCTCGCAGGCGGCGAGGGCGGGCGGGGACTGCATGGCGTCGGCGGCGCGGTAGACGGCCTCGACGTTGTCGGGGGACAGGGGGAGGACGCGGCTGTAGAAGGCGCGGACGAGCGCCGCGAGCGCCGATCGGGGCACAGCGCACGGCACGGGCAGCGTGAGGAGCGGGGCGCGCCGCCGCTGCTGCTGCTGCTGCTGCATTTGCTGCTGCATTTGCTGCTGCTGCTGTAGGTTCAGCTGCAGCTGGGCGACCTCGGCCGCGTCCGACGTGGAAGAGGCGGACGAGCCGTCGGAGAGGCAGGACGAGGCGTCGCTCTCGTCGTCGTCGTCGTCGTCGTCGTCGTCGTCGTCGTCGTCGTCGTCGTCGTCGTCGTCGTCGTCGTCGTCGCCGTCGCTCGCGCTCCCGCTCTCGCTCCCCCTCCCGCTCTCGCTGCCGCCGTCGCTCCCGTCCACCTCGTCCTCACAGTCGTCCGACGCCACGCCGGCGGCCGCCGCAGCCGCGGCTGCCGCGTCGGCAAAGGGCCCGCCGCCGTCGGTACCGGCGCTGCCCGCACGCCCCGTGACGCTCGGCGCCGCGCTCGCAAAGACGGACGACGCGCCGCCCACGCTCTGTTGGCGAGCGAGGGGGGCGGGCGAGAGCGGGCGGCTGCTGGCGCCGCCGCCGTCCGCGGCCGTCGCCTTAAAGTGTGGCTGCGGCTGCCGCCGCTGCTGCCGCTGCTCTTGCGGCTTGCCTTCGTCCTCCTCCCGCTTGTTCTGGATGCGCGCGGCGCGACGGGCCTGGCGGCGGCGGTGCCGCCGCCGCCGCTCCTCGCGCGCAAGCGCGGCCCGCGCCCGCTCCGCCGCCCCCGCCTGCGCCGCCGCCGTGCCGCCCCCGCCGGCCGCCGCGGCGTCTGCCGCCGCCGCCGCCGCCGCCGCCTCCTCGCCGAGCATGGTCGTGCGGTGCTCGAGCAGCAGCTGGAACCACTCGCTGTTGACGGCCAGGTCGACGGCCGCGACGGGCACGGGCCGCGCCGCCTCGGGGGTCGCGGCGTCGCCCGCGCCCGCGTGGCCGCCGCTGCCGGCCGAGCCGGCGCTGCCGCCCGCGCCCGAGAGGCAGCGGCCGCCGAAGCCGCCGCCGCCGCCGCCACCGCCGCCCGGCGCCGCCGCAAAGCGGGCGGCCAGCGACGCGTCCGCCACGAGCGCCACGTTGAACACGGCCACGTCGTTCTGGTGCCGGTCGTAGAAGTCGGCCGTGGCGGACGTGGCCGTGTCCATCGGCATGAGCGAGGGCGCCGGGCGGGCGCCCTGCACGGCCGCGAGGCGCGGCCGCCAGGCAAACTGCTCGGCGGCGGGGGGCGGCGGCGGCGGCGGCGGCGGCGAGCAGCAGCGCGCGAGCCAGCGGCGGTGGCGGCGGCGGCGGCGGCGGCGGCGGTGCCGGCGGCGGCGCCGCTCCTCCTCGTCCACTTCTTCGCCCTCCTCGTCATCCTCGTGCTTGGGCCGCTCGCTGGTGTTGAGCGGCGTGAGGGAGGCCGCCTCGGGTGAGGGCGGGCCGGGAGCGCCGTCGGCATCGGCGGCGGCGGCGCCGTCGGCGGCGGCGGCGGCCTCGTCGCCATCGCCGCCCCCGCCCCTCGACGGCGACGAGCGCCCCCCCGGCTCGGGCGCCGCGGGAAGGAGGACGCCGCCGTCGCCGGCGCGCGCCCCCGGGGTGACCGGGGCGCTGGCGGGGCAGCGCGGGGGCCCCGCCAAGGGGCTGGCCGGCAACGCCAGGGGCAGGGAGGCGCCGCCGTTGCGCAATGGCGGCGGCGGCGGCGGGCGAGGCGCGGCGCGGCCGCCGACGGGGTGCCGCCTGTACTGGTGCTGGTGCTGGTGCTGGCGCGACGGCCCCGGCGCCAACTCGTCGAGAAAGGCGTCGTCCGCGGCCATCATCGCCGCCGCGCCGCGCGTGCCCGGGTGGTCGTCGGCCAGGGAGGGCGCGGGCGTGAACGGCGGCGGCGGCGGCGGCGCCTGGCCCCCGCCGCCGCCGCCGCCCCGGCGACAGGAGGCGGACGGCACCAGCGCCCCCGGCCTGGCGGCCGAGGCGGCCATCGCGGCGGCGGCGGCGGCGCGGGCGGTGGTGGCGCGCGCGGCGGCCGCGGCGGCCGCTCCCAGGTCGGGGCCGGCCGACGTGCCAGGGGCCGGCGTGAACGGCGGCCGCAGCAGCGGCTGCTGCCAGGAGGAGGACGCCTCGCCCGCCCGGCCGCCCGCCTGCCCGCCGCCGCCGCCGCCGTCGTCGTCGTCGCCGCTGCTCGCGCCGAACGCGCCGCCGCCCCTGCCCCCCACCCGCCCGCGCAGCACCGCCGGGTACGCGGCCAGGTCGAGCTCGTACGACTCGTCGCCGGCCATGTCCTGCAGCGTGACCGAGGGCGGCGCGCGCCCAAGCGCGGGCCAGCGGCGCGTGGCCTGGCGCGGCGGCGGCGCGGCGGCGGCGCCCCCGGGCGGCGGCGGCGGCGGCGGCCGGAGCGCGATGCGGTGGGTGGCGTTGTTGGCGTTGTTTGCGGCGCGCCCGGGGCCCCTTGCTGCGGCGCCTCCGACGAGGGGGATGTCGTCATCGTCGTCGTCCTCGCCCATGTCGAGGCCCCCGGCGCCGGGTGCGATGGCGTCCATGGGGGGGGTCGTCGGGTGTGTCGGCAATTGGCGGAAGAAGGAGGGCTCCCAATATCTGCTCGGCTCCTGCCTGCTCTCCTCTCTTCTTCCTCTCTCTCCTCGGGGCGAGATGCCGCTCTCTCCCCTTCTCCGCGGGGCGTCGTCGGCGCGCCCTCGCGCAAGAGGTTGGATGCCGGATGAAAGTGGGCGGGCGCGCTCGATTCGGCCCGGAGAGGATTGGGGGGCGGACGAGTTTGACGACGACACTCCTTTTTGTTCCGCCCCGATTCTCCCTCGAGGCAGGACGGCGTCAATGCTGGGCTGTGCGTGTGCGTGTGAGTTGCAGAACAATAATGCGGAAGCGGTTGTGAGGTGAGGGAGAGACTGGAGGCTTGGCGCTTCAGGCATCAGTTGCAGAGGACCGGGGCCGCGCGCGCGCCGCCGGGAAGAGCGCCGCTCTGTGCCGCCCTCTGCCGCCCTTCCCCGCCATGCGGCAAGCGCGCGACCTTTTTTCCTTTTCGTTCGTGGGTCAGTTGCAAAAGTACATCTCCGAAGGGTGCTTGTCAAACAAACAAGACGAGGTGGTTGTGTTGTCCTTCTTCTTTCCTCTTCTTCTGCTGCGGTCTCTCTCTCTCACCCGCCGCCGGCCTCGCCGCCCTCCCCCGCCGCCGCCGCCGCCACCAGGTCGGCCGGCAGCGCCGACGCGACCGCCCGCCGCGCCGCCTCGGCCATCGCCCCCGCATCCCTCTGCGGCGGCACGGGCGGGTGCACCACGATGCGCACGCGCCCGCCGTACATCTCCCCCTCGCGCCCGTTGGGCATGACCCCCGCCGTCCCCAGAAGAGTGACCGGAACGACGGGCACGCCCGCCCTCGCCGCCACCGAAAACGCGCCCTTTTTGAAGCCGTGCGTCCGGCCGTCCTTGCTGCGCGTCCCCTCGGGGAAGAAGAGGATCGACGCGCCCGACCCCAGCAGCTCCACGCACCGGCCCAGGCATTTCAGCTGCGACCGCCGGTCCAGCCGCTCGAGGCCGACGTGCCCTGTGAGAAACATCGACCAGCCGACGACCGGAATGAGAAAATTCGACGTCTTGCTGACAAACTTGAACGCGCGCGCCAGGTGGAACAGCGCAAAGATGTCCATGAACGAGGCGTGGTTGGCCACGTAGACCGCGGGCGACGCGTTGGGCGGCAGGTTCTCCAGCCCCTCCACCGTCACGCGAAAGAAAGGCGCCGTGCTGGCGACCGCCCAAAGATTGTTGACGAAATGCAGCGCCAGGCGGCGCGACCGGTCGGCCAGCAGGACGAGCGGGGTCATCAGGGCCATGGCCGCAAAGAGGGGGACGGCCAGGGTGAAGGTCCACGCGGCGAAGAGCAACGCGCGCAGGCGGGCGGCCAGCAGGGCCAGGCCGACGGCGGGAGGGCGGAGGCCGGCGTAGACGCCCCCGCCGAGGTCGCGGCCGCGGGCGCCGGCGCTCGCGTCGGCCGGCGGCGGTGGTGTTGTCGCGCCCGCCCGCTCTTTCTCGGCCCCGCCGCCGCCGCTGCTGGTGCTGGTGCTGGTGCTGGTGCTGGTGCCGGCGCCGTCGTCGCCGCCCGAGGGAAAGGGGACCGAGGCGGCGGCGGCGGCGGCGCTGCGAGGCGGCGGCAGGGGCGGCGCCGCCCTTTGCCGGCGGAGCGGGCGCGGCGTCGGCGGCGGCGACGGGGCGGCGGCGGCGGCGGCGGCGCGGGCGCGCGTGGGGCGCACGGCGGCCGCCGCCGTCCGGCTGCTCTGGTGCAGCATGCTCAGGGCGGGGTGGGAAGGAGGAGGTGTGCGCTACACGGCGCCCTTTCGTCTCCTGCTCGCCTTCCTCTTTTGGTCGGCGCGTGGGGAAGCAAGGGGAGGGAGCGGGGAGGGAGGGGGGAGGGAGGGGAGGGGTCTCTCCTTCTCTCCTTTCTCCGTCCCGCGCGCCCAACCAGAGTCCCCCCGCCCCCAAGCGCGACGATGTTGGGCGCGAGATCGATGTGCAATCGCGTTGGGCGTGGATGCGCGAGCCGGTGCTTTGGCTGACGGGAGGAAGGGGCCGCCTGATGGGGGTTTGGTTTGCGCGCTGATTGCGCAAAAGCGACGGTGTGAAGAGCGTACTCGAGGGCTGATTGGATGATGATGATGACGACGACGAGCACGATCGCGATGTGTGTGTGTGTATGAACCAGCAGCAGCCGCAGCAACAGCCGCATGAGACCCCCCTCGCCGGCCGCCTGCAAACCCCCCTCGCCGGCCGCCGTCGCCCCGGCTCGCCCGTCGCCGCATCAAAGACCACCTCCCTTCAGTCCCCACCCCTCTTGCTACCAGCTCCCTTTTCCCCCCTCCTTTACCCCAGGCTCTCCCATTTTTTAGACGATCCCATTGACGCCACGGCACCCGCGCAGACGCCGGACCGTTCGGGCACGCATAAAGAAATCACTCTCACCACCGAAAGGGCAGCCCTCTTCCTCCAGCCGCTCCGCTCCCTCCCTCCCCCCTCTCCGACCCCTCCACGGGCCACCAAGGCGCCGCGGCGATTGGCCAATCTCGAAGCCAGTGCTCTTTCGGCTCGCGCGCGCCGTTGAAATAATCCGCGTCGCCCTGGTTTCAAAAGCGAAACTCGCGGAAGCGGCAGGAGGCCCGTTTTTTTCAGTTCCTCATCCGCGGACGGACCGCCCGCCCCCGTTCCCCTCCCCGCCCCCCCCTTTCACCAAGTCCGAGCGACTCTTCCTTGAATCATTGCACTTGATTGTGCCACTAGAGGGCGCACGCGCCGCAGCTCCGCCCAGACCTTTGCCAGCTAAAAGAAGAAGAAAACAAGCGCGCGCGGCAAGTCGCCGCCCTCCCCGCCCGCTCCGCGGCGCGCCCACCCCGCCAAGAGCGAAAACCCCGCAAAAAGAATGGACCTCGCCGCCATGCACCCGGCCGCCCAGGCCCTCGCCGCGGGCGGCTACGACGCCCTGGGCGTCGGCCTCTCCGGGAGCGGCTTCCTGGCCTTTTTCTTCGTCGGCGCGCTGGCCGCGATGCGCGACCTGGGGCTGATCGACCAAAAATCGACGAAATTTGCCGGCAGTAGCGGCGGAGCCATCATCGCTCTCGCTTCGGCGCTCCACTGCCCCTACGAGACGTGCGCGCGCGCCATGGCCGACCACCTGGTCGACGACTGCGCGGCCACGGGCCGGTCGTGCTTCGGGACGCTGGACCGGGCCATCGAGGGCGCGCTGGGCAAGGCGCTCACGCTGCTGCCCGGGCCGATGCTGCCGGAGGGGGCGGCGGGCGGCGGCGGCGTCAACGCGACCGTGCTGCGGCGCGCCAACGGGCGCGCGTTCGTGGCCATGTCGCTGGCGCCGCCCTCGCGGTGCGAGCTGGAGGCGTCGGTGCAGCGGCAGATGCAGCTGGAGCGGCGGACGCGGCTCCTCCGCGAGTCGGGAGGCGCGGGGCGGCCCAGCAACGCGACGGCCGAGGGGGCGGCCGGAGCGGCCGGCGGCGACGGCGCAGAGGACGGCGGCGGCGGCGACGCGGCCGCCGAGCAGCAGCAGCGCGCCGCCGCCGTCGCCCGCGCCGTCCGCGCGCGCGCATCCAAGACGTGGCTCGTCTCGGAGTTTACGTCCGTCGAGGACGGCATCGCGGCCGCCCGCGCCTCCAGCTTCATCCCGGGCTTCTCCGCCCCCCGGGCGCTGTCGACCTTCCGCGGCCGCGTCGTATTCGACGGCATGCTCACCACGCCGCTGCCCTGCCCCACGGGCGTCCGCCACTGCCTGCGCGTCAGCGCCGTGCCCCGCGGCGAGTCGGTCATGGGCCTCACCGCGCCCATCCGCGAGGCCGACGTGGCCCCGGGCCTGTGGTCGGGAAACGGCACGGGGCGCTTCACCCGGCACGAGTGGGACGCCTTCACGCTGTCGCTCGGGCGCGTGGCCGACCGCCGGGAGGTCGAGCGGCTCGGGTACGCCGAGGCAGTGGCCTGGGCCCGCGCGAACGGCCTGGCCGACGCGGCGCGCAACCGCGCGCTGGCGGCCAGGGGCGCGGCGGCGGCGGCGGCCGGGGGGCGGGCGGCGGCCGGGGGGCGGGCGGCGGCGCTGGAGCGGGCGGCGGCGGCGGGCGCGGGCGACGACGGCGCGGGCGTCGCGCGCGGCGGCACGGACGGCGCGGGCGCGGGCAAGTCGCTCGTCGTCGGCTGAGCCGACAAGCGAGAGGGATTTTGCTGGCGACATCTGCGCCCGCCCCCTCAGCCTGCCCCGCTGCTCGCGTTTTACGCAGAAGGCGCCCCGCCCCTCCCCTTCCCCCCCCTTCCCCCCC
>Ga0209390_10003552_pt1 | contig 25066 bp, 17 predicted proteins | sample BON01_FD_187212 | JGI IMG/M metagenome (GOLD analysis project Ga0209390, IMG submission 187212) | Freshwater microbial communities from Lake Bonney liftoff mats and glacier meltwater in Antarctica - BON-01 (SPAdes) (version 2) | ecosystem: Environmental > Aquatic > Freshwater > Ice > Glacier... | reverse complement strand
CCCCCCCCCGCGAACCCGCCACCCGAAAACCAACCCGCCCCCCCCAAAAAAAACCAACAGCCACCCGTTCATGTACTTCCCCACCTTTTACCTGACGAAAGGCTACGTCGAGGGCAGGCCCCTGGCCAGCACCTACGAGCGCTACCGCGCCGAGCTGTGGGACAACTGCAAGGCCCTGTGGACCATCTGGGTTCCGGCGCAATTAGTCAACTTTTCCCTGGTGCCGGGCCACCTGCGCATCCCCTTCATCGCCTTGGTGTCTTTCGCGTGGACCATCGTGATCTCGTGCATGCGCGGCGCCCTGGACGTGGCGGCGGCGGCCGAGGCGGGGACGGTCAACACGGGCGACGGGGCGGACCTGCACGCGCCGGCGGCGGGCGGACGGGAGGAGGCGCGCCTGCTGGCGGCGGCGGCGGGCGGCGGCATGTCGCCGGCGGCGGCGGCGGCGGTCGAGGCGGCGGTGGTGGTGCCGGCGGAGGAGGCGGCGGCGGCGGCGGCGGCGGAAGCAGCAGCAGCAGGAGGAGCAGCAGCAGCAGCGGAGGAGGCGGCGTCGGCGGCGTCTCCGCCGGCGGCCAAGGCCCCGAGCAGCGGCGCAGCGGCGGCGGCGGCCGCCGCAGCAGCGGCGGCGGCCGCGGCCGCGTCCGCCACGACGGGCAAGGGCGGCGCCGCGGCCGCGTCGCCCGCCGAGCCCTCGGCGGCGGGCCTGAAGGACCTGCTGTGGTGCGCCGGAGTGGGAGCGGGAGGAGGAGGAGCAGCGGGCCGCGGCGGCGGGTGGCGGTGAGGGGGTGACGAGGCGCCGTTTTGTTTTGTCACAACTCTCTTGCCTCGATTTACACATACGCGGCTTTGCCGTTGCCGTCTGGCTTTCGTGGTAGATAAAGTGACCCATCGCGCGAGACAGTGAGAGCGACGAGAAAAGCGTCTTCAAATTGTCAAACGCCGCCGCCGCCGCCGCCGCCCGACCTCGCCCTCGCTCTCGCCCTCGCTGCCACCGCTGCTGCCCGTCCCGCTGCCCAGCTCCCGCTCGAGCGCCTCCAGGCGCGCGCGCCTCTCCAGCAGCTCCCGCTCGGCCTCCCGCATATCGCTGACGTCTAGCGCCAGGCCGACGAGGGCCTCGTGCGCGCGCCAGCTGTGGGCCAGGGGGGCCAGCTCTGCCTCGCGCGGCCGCAGCTCGGCTTGCCATGGCTGAATTTGACTAGGATGGTTCGCGACGATGGATTCGATCGCGCTCCAGCCGTAGGCCTCGCAAATGGCCCGCCACGTCTCGGCAGACGAGCGGCGAAAGATTTCGAGCATCATGACGCGCCTGTCGGGGTAATGCGAATCAAGGCAGGCCTGCATCAACGGCGTCCAACCATCCTCATTCACCGTGTTGACCGAGACGCCGCGCTCGATCAGCCGCCGCAGCGCCGCGAGGTCGTTACGGCCCACGCACCAGCAGACGGCCAAATAACAATCACCGTCCCCCGCCTCTGCGCCGTTTTCGAGCAAAAGGCAGACCAGGTCCTCGCGATACAGCCGGCGCGCGGCACGCAGCGGCGTCTCACCATTTGCACTGGCCTGGTCGACGCCTGCTGACGAGCGACTGCGCTCGATCGCGCGCCGCACCTCGTCGACGCTCCCGCCTGCCGCGACTGCGCGGTAGACGCGGTCGTCGCCGCTGCTGAATGGGGCGCCGCCAGTCGCCGGTGACGTTGACATTGCGCCTGCTTGTTGTTGCTTTTATTTCTTGTGCTCGCCGAAACGGGCAAGGGGAAATTGAGCACCTGGAATGCGACGGGCCCAGCAGCGAAGGCGCGCGCGCAGGACGGTAGTGGAGGCTCTGACAGAAAAAGGTGGCGACGGTGTCGGCGACGAAAGCTTGCGTTCTGTTTTTCGGCGGGGAGAGGGGGAAACGGCAAGACTCTTTCTTGAAGAAGGTTGGGTGGTGTCGCTGGATTCTTCGCGCACGCTCTCTAATTGAAGTTGCGGCAAGAATGAGTATTGCTGATTGTTTGTGTGTGTGCGCGGGAGGGAGCGGTCGATCGCAAAACGCATGAGAGCGCGCCGCCGCCGCTTTTTCGGTTTTCGTTCCGCGAGCGAGCGAAAGTTGGACAAGCGGCGACACGCTTTTTTACTCCTTCGTCGGCGCGCCGCGTTGTCTTCGTACGCGCGCCTCTTTCTTCCGATAGACACAAGAGTGACTATCATTGCACACATGCCGATGTGTTGTATCCGTCATTGCTTGGTCAAGCGACCATCTTCCCTCAGCTCTCACTCCTCCCACGCCGCCGCCTGACCCCTTGGCCTCGCCCTCCACCCTCTCGCTCTCGCTGCCGCTCTCGCTGTCGCTGCCGCTGCAGAAAAAAGAAGACAACTACGGGACGCAGGTTGGTATGGTCAAATACACGGTTGGGCTTGTGCGCAATGTAGTGTTGTTGTTGGTTAAAGGAGGGGAACGCATGCATCCAAGCATTGTGCGAAAACAAGACCGATCCACCGAACCACCGCCGCTGCCGAAAGCGACCGAAGGAAAAACGCCGTCGCTGGCGCTCGGTCGCTCGCCCGCCCCCTTTCGGCGCATGGCAGCCGCCGCCGCCGTCACACGCACCCCTTCCTCCTGCTGCTCACATCGCCTCGTACTGATATGGCTGAAGCGGGGGCGGGGGGGCGTTGGCGGCGGCGTTGGCGGCGATCGCGGCCATGGCCGACGCAAAGGCCGCGACCGGGTCGACGGCGGCCACCGCGGCCGGGAAGGGCGCGAGGGTGGGGTCGGGCGGGCCGGCGAACGCGCCGCGGCCGGCGCCACCCGCCGCCGCCGCCTCTGCCGCCACGGCCACCGCCGCTGCCGCCGTGATCTCGGCGCGTGTGATGCCCGTGCGGATGGCCTTGCGCCCAAAGCTCTGGGCGGCGGCCGCGGCCGCGGCGGCCGCCGCCGCGCTCGGCGGCGCGCGGGGAGGACGCCCGCCGCGGCCGCGGCCGCGGCCGCGCCCCCCACCGCCGCGCCCGCCGCCGCCGCCGCCGCCGTCGCCGCCGCCGCCAACGACGCCGACGCCGCTGCCCGTGCTGCCCGCGCGCGCCAAGGCGGCGGCGCCCAAGTCAGCGTCCTCTCCGGCCTCGTCCATGCCGTTCATGCTCTCGCCGCGGCTCATGCCGCTGCCCCCAGCGCCTGCGCCACTGGCGCCCGCGCCGCGGCCCCCGCCGCCGCCCGCGCCGCCGCCGCCGCCGACCGCCGCCGCCGCCGCCGCCGCCCGGTGCGCCGCGACGCGCCGCGCCAGCTCGGCCCGCTCGGCCGGCGCCCGCGCCGCCATGCCCGCCGCCACGGGCGCCAGCCGCGCGGCCGCCCCGGCGCAGTCGGCGCTGCAGTGCACGAAGCAGGCCTGCCGCGGGTGCTGCTGCCCGAGGGCCTTGAACAGGTCGGACTCCCCGACCATGCTGTGGTCTGCCGGCAGGTGGTCTTCGCAGTAGGCCTTCTCGCAGGCCTCGCACCGGAACAGCAGGCCGCCGGCCTTTTGGGTCTGGCGCCCGCACGCGTGGCAGTAGTGCTGCCGGCAGCACCACATGCGGGCCGAGGCGGTGGACTCGGCGGTCGTGCGGATGCAGGACGGGTGGAAGGCGCACGGGCAGCGGTCGCACATCAGCAGCGCCGCCGCGCCGCCGCCCTGGGGGCTGGCGTCCCAGCAGATGCGGCAGACGTCCGTGTGCAGGTAGTCGCGGCCGGGCAGCTGCATGTGGCGCTTGGGCGCGTGGTCCTGCTGCTGCTGCTGCTGCTTTTGCTGGGCGGCGCTTTGCTGCCGCTGCTCCCCGTCTGTTTTTTTGTTGGTGTGTTTTTTTGGAGGGTTTTGTGTTTTGGGATGGGGGGCGCGGGCGTCGGTTTTTTCGGCGGCATCAAAAAGAGAAAAAGAGAAAAAGAGAAAAAGAGAAAAAGAGAAAAAGAGAAAAAGAGAGAAACGCCCCCGCTCTCCCCTGAACACCACAAGCCAAACGCACCGTCCGACTCGTCCATGGCGTCGCTTGACAGGTTGCCCCCGGCGGCCTTGGCCGACGGCTCGCGCCGCCGGCCGCTGGGCGGCGCGTCGCCGCCGGCGGCAGCAGCGGCGGCCGCCGCCTCGCCGCCCTCGTCGTCGTCGCCGCCGCCCGCCGCGCCGCCGCCGCCGTTGGCGCCGCCGCCGCCGTGGCCGCGCCGCGCCCAGAACTCGCGCGAGATGTCGCGTAGCGACTGCTGCCGCTGGCGCGCGTAGTCCTCGCCGCCCAGGGTGTACATCGACAGCGGCGGGGCCGACGCGTCAAAGTCGAGCGCGTTCTGCTTCTCCGCGCGGAACATGCCTCCGCCGCCGCCGCCGCCGTTTTGCGCGGGAGCCGCCGCGGCTGCCGCCGTTTCGGGCGCGGCCGCCGGCTCGACCGCCGCCGCCGGCTCGGCCGCCGCCGCCGCCGCCGGCTCGGCCGCCGCCTGCCCCCCCTCCCCCCCCTGCTCCCCCGCCGCCTCCCTGGCCTCCCGCGCCCTCCGCCGCCCGGCCTCGTCCGCCCGCGCCTCTGCGTCCGTCTTGCCCACGCGCATGCCCGTGCGGTCGATGATGGCCGCCACCTCGGCGTCCGTCGGCAACGCCCCCGCGTCGTTCTTGAAGATGCGGTCAGCGCCGAACGACAGCATGGCCATCAGCTCGCGCTTGGAGAGGGCCTGATTGGTTTGATTGTGGTTTTTTGGTGTTTGCGTTGTTTGTTTGATTGTGGTTGTGTTGGGATGTGAGTCGGGGCAAGGGCGGGAAGAGGACGATCGAGGGGAAAAAGTCTCTTTGGAGCAGGCGACGGGAAAAAGCGAGGAAAACGCGCTTTCGACGGAAAACAATCAGACGACACCCGCACCCCCCTCCCCCCGACCGCCCGACCGCCCAACAAACAACCAACCAAACCGCATTTCTCACCTCCAGCGCCTGCGCCTGCGCGGTCGACCCCCGGTTGACCATCTGGTCCAGGTAGAGCTTGCTGTCCGCGCGGCGCTGGATGCGCTCCTCGATCGTGCCCTCGGTGCACAGGCGGTAGACGTGCACGGGCTTGGTCTGGCCGATGCGATGGACGCGCGCCATGGCCTGCAGGTCCCACTGGGGGTTCCAGTCGCTGGTTGGGTTTTTATTGATTTTTTGCGGGCGGGCGGCGGGGCAGGGCGTCGTTTTGTTTTTGGGGGGTTGGTTGGGGTCGTGGTGTGCGTTTCCCCTTCCCGGCCAGACGTCTTCGAAGAGGGTGTAAGGCTCTCGCCGTCGTCCTCTCGCGCGTTCGGCTGAAATTTAAAAAATAAAAAAAGCAAGCTCAACACCCCCCAAAACAACGCCAAAATAACGCCAGAACAACAACGCCGCTTCCAATCCCTCATTTCGTCTCTCTCTCTCTCACCTGTCGTACAGCACGCACGTGTCCGCCGTCTGCAGGTTGACGCCCAGCCCGCCCGCCCGCGTGGCCAGGATGTAGACGAACACGTCCGACCCGGGCCGGTTGAACGTCTCGAGGTCGATCATGCGCTGGATGCGGTTGGTGCCGCCGTCGAGGCTGCGCGTTTGGCATTGGCGTTTTGTCGTTGGTTTTTTGTTTTTGTCGTTGTTTTGGATTTTTGTCCTGGTTTTTGCGGGTGTTTGCGTGAATCGTGAGCTCGTGGCGGTTTCGACTGAGCGGCAATTCGGTGTGCAGCGACGCGACGGGAGCGGCGGGGGGAGAAACACTCTCTTTCCTCGTTTCTCCTTCTCCTTCTCCTCACCGCCGGTACGAGTAGCCCTTCTTGATCAGGTAGTCCTCGAGGATGTCGAGCATGCGCGTGAACTGGCTGAACAGCACGACGCGGTGCCCGCGCGGCTTGAGCTGCCCGAGCAGCTTGTCCAGCACGCCCATCTTGCCTGCGGGAAGGGGGGGGGGTTGTTTTGTTTTTTGCGTGTTTTTTCGGGGGGGGCGGCGACGTGTTTTTTCGCGTTGCGTTTTGGTTTTTTGTTTTTGTTTTTGTTTTGGTTTGGTGGCGATCGTGAGGAGACAAGGGACGAGGGAGTTGGGTGAGCGTGACGACGCGGCAAGCGCGCGGCCGAAGGCGCACGCCCTCTCCCGTCCCCCTCCGGCGGCGAGGGCGAACAAAGCAGAGCACAGCAAAGAAACAAAAAGAAAGCAAAACAAAAAAAGGCGGCGCGCGCTAAAAAAACACCTCCTCCTCCTTCTCACCCGACGCCTCGACCACCTCCTCGAGCCCCGCGCCGCCCTCGGGCTCCGAGTCGGGGAACAAGAAGGGGTGGTCGACCACCTTGCGCAGCTGCATGACCAGGTTCATGAGGCGCTGCCACGCGCTGCCGTCCGCCGACGCGGGGGCCGCCGTCGCCGCCGCCGCCGCCATCGCGCCGCCGCCGCCGCCAGCATCGCCGCCGTTCTCGCCGCCGCCGCCGCCGCCCGATCCGCCCGCCCCCGCGCCGACGCCGCCGTTTCCGCCGCCGCCGTTTCCGACGTTTCCGCCCAGCGCCTCCTTCTCGATGCGCTCCAGCAGCTTGGCGTCGCGCGTCAGCAGCCGCCGGTACCAGAACGTCTGGTACTCGGACAGCGGGCACGAGATGCGCGTCTCCACCTTGGCCGGAAGCCGCTGCTCGACCTCTTCTTTCAGGCGGCGCAGGCACAGCGGCCGCAGCAGGTAGTGGGCCTGCGCGAGCCGCGAGTCGTCGACCTTGTGCCGCTGCGGATCGAAGGCGCCGTCGAACGGCGCGCCGTCGGTGAAGACGTCGGGGTACAAAAAGTTCAGCAGGACGTAGAGCTCGCGCATGCTGTTCTGCAAGGGGGTGCCTGTGAGCAGGAGCACGTGCTGCCGCGACACGGCGCGCATGCCCTGGCACGTGAGCGTCGCCTCGTTCTTGATCTTGTGCCCCTCGTCCAGCACCAGGTAGCGCCAGACGAGCGTGCTTTTCAGCGCGCCGCCAAAGTGCGCCGAGTTGACCATGTCGTAAGTCGTGACCGCCACGTCGAACTGCGCCGGGTCCGACAAAACGTCGCGCTTGAGGCGGCGCCGCTCGTCGTCGTCGGTGGCGTGCAGGCGCACGACGCGCATGTCGGGGCACCAGCGCTTGAACTCGTTCACCCACGAGGCGAGCACCGAGAGGGGGACGACGACCAGGTGGGGCCCGGGCACGCCGCGCTCCCACTTTAGATGCGCGAGAAACGCGATCGACTGGAGCGTTTTTCCAAGGCCCATCTCGTCGGCGAGGATGGCGTTCATGCCGCGTTCGTACTGCGCGGCCATCCAGGCGAGGCCCTCGAGCTGGTACTCGCGCATCTCGCCCCGGATGCGTGACGGCTGCGGCAGCACGGACGGCGGCGGCACCGCCGGCGCGGGCGGCGCGCCGCGGGCGCGCACGACGAGCGCGGCCTCGGCTTGAGGGGTGATGAAGGGGCGCAGCTTGTCGAGGTGGCCGAGCAGGTGGCGCGCGCGCACGAGCTCGGCGGCGCTCGCGGCGCGGCGCACGGCGTCGTTGTGCGCGTGGCGCGGGTGGGCGGCGCGCTGCGCGGCGGCGAGCGCGGCGGCGGCGGCCTTGTCGGTCGGGTCGAGCGGGCGCTTGGCGCCGGCGGCGCCGGCGCCGCGGCCGCCGTGCTTGGGGGGGCGGCCGCGACGGCCGCCGCCCGAGAGCAGCTGGTACTGCGGCTGCGGCGGCTGCTGCTGCTGCTGCTGTTGCTCGGGCGTCGGCGCGCCGGCGGCCGCGGCGTCAGCGTCGGCGCTGGCGGCCAGGTCGCCCGCGCTGCCGCCCGCGCTGCCGCCGCCGCCGCCGCTGGGCAGCCGGAAGCCGGGCACGGCGCCGTCGGCCGAGACGTAGCGCATGTTGGGCTTGGAGCGCGCCGAGCGGCGCGTGGCGGTCAAGGGGCGCGCGGCCGCCGCAGAGGTGCCGGCGCCGGCGCCGGCGGAGCCTCCGGCCTCGCCGCCCTCGCCGGCGTCGGCAGAGGGGGCGGGCGCGGGCGCGGGCGTCATGGCCGTCGCGGCCGGGCCGCCCGTCGAGGGCGGCGTGTCCCCGTGCGGCTGCCCGGGCGCGGGCGGCGGCAGGAGGCCCGAGCCCGAGGCCGCCGCCGACCCCGCCGCGCCCGCCGCGCCCGCCGCCGCGTCGCCCGGCGCGGCAGAGGGCGTGCGCTCGAGCGCCAGGCGCGCGCGCTTGGCCTCGGCGCCGGCGCCGCCGTCGGCGTCGTCGTCGCCGCCGGCCGGCGAGGGGTCCGGGCCCAGCAGCCCGCTCTCCGAGTTGCCGCCGCCCAGCAGGCCCGAGCCGCCGCCGGCGCCCGCGAGGGGGTCGGCGGCACCGGCCGGCGGGGCCTCGGGCGGCGGCGGCGGCGGCGGCGGCGGCGCCATGGCCTGCAGCGCCACCTGCCGCGCCACCTCGTCGGCGAAGGTCGGTGCGTGCGGGTGCTCGGGCGGGAAGGGGTCGGGCGGCAGGGGAAAGAGCGGGCACAGCGGGAAGGCCTGCACGACGGCGGCGAGGTCGGCCGGCGAGGGCGCGCGGCGGCGCCAGACGCCCGCGGCGGCGGCCGCCGGCGGGGCGGCGACGAACTCGTAGCCGGGCCGGAGCTTGCGGAGGCCGCGGACAAAGACGGGGAGCTTGTCGAGGCCTGTGGCGGCGTTTGTTGCTTGGGCGTTGGTGGCGGTGGGGGCGGGGGTTGAGTGGCGGCGCCGTTGTCCGCTCTCTCTCTCTCTCGCCGCGCGCGCTCTGTTCGGCAAAACGACAAAACGACAAAACGATGAAACAAAGCAACTCACCGGGAAACAGCACCGTCGCGCCCGCCAGCGACACCCGCGCCACCACCCCGCGCCACCACAGGTCCTCGTCCAGCAGGTCGACCGCCTGGCCCGCGCGCACCTGCGGCCAGCCCGAGTAGCCGAGCGCCGAGGGCAGGGCGGGCCGCAGCCGGAAGGCGGGGACGGGCTCGACCAACGGGCGGCCCGCGTCGTCGACAAACTGTTTTTTTGTTTTTTTTGTTTTTTGTTTTTGTGAGGTTTGTTTGCGTTTGGTCTTTGTAAGGGGGCGAGGAGAGAGGAGGAATGGGACCCGTGCGGTGAGTGGATCGTGCCAAAAAGGAGGACGCACACGCGGACGCAACACAGAACGAGAGAAGGAGAGAGGCAGAGGATCGATCGTCGCACGGCTCTCGCCGGCGCCGCCGCCCCGAGCGAGCGAAAGCAGCGGCGAGGGAATTCCCTCTTTCTTTGCGCGCCCCTCTTGGATCCAATGGCGGATCTGGGGGCGCGGCGTCGCGGCGCCGCGCGGCAATGTGCGGCGCGCGCCCGCGATCGCGGCACGCCGGCCGCGCGCGTGCGTGGAGGACCGCTCACCTCGTCGTAGACGACGCGGGGCGAGGAGGAAACGCCCTCCCCTGCCCCCGCTGGCCCTCCTCCTGGCCCTCCTCCTGGCCCTCCTGCTGCCTCTGCGCCCACGACGGCCGGGCACTCGGAGCCCCAGAACCCCTCCTCCGCGAGGCCGGCGACCTCCACGCGCTCGTGGAGGGCGGGCGAGTACCCGGGCCCTGCGCCCGCCAGGTGCGCGGCCGGGAAGCTCATGGCGTTTGCGGGCTTTTCGGCTCGGCGCGGGCGCGCTCTCTTTTTTGGGGGAGAGTGTTTTTTTTTGGTTTTTTCAGGTGCGCCGTGCGCGCAGTGCGCGCGGTACGTTTGGATCAAAGCGTGTCTCAGGGGGCGCGGGGGAATCGGATCCGTCACGGCACGAACTTGTAGGAATGTTTGACCGCCGGGCGAGGGAGGGGGCGCATGCAATGGGGGAGCGGCAGAGAGCGGATCGCAGCGCTTCGTCCGGCGAAGGGCGGCGCGCGGCGCGTCGGACCGCCGCCGTCAACTTTTTCTTGCGACGGGGAGGGTGCATCTCTCCTCCTGCCTCATTCCTTCACGACTCGAGACACGCCACACACCACACACCACACACCACACATCATCATCGCATCCTGGGCGTAGGGAGAGAGACGCGCAATCATAAAAAGCGTGCGAAGAAACGGAACGCCCCTTCCAACACGCCGAGCCATGCTCGATTGGACCAAGTGGTCGGTCCCGCTGGGATCGTGCCTGTTCGGCATCCCCGTGCGCTTGCATGGTGAGCGGGCGGGCGTCTGGGCTTGCCCCGTCGAGGCGCGCCCGCGCTTTGAAGCAGGCGCGCAACCGCCGCTCGCTCGACGCGCCAACGCCGACGGAGAGAGAAAGGACGCCGGCGCCTCGTCGCGCTCGCCGCCCCCTCTTGCCTCCTCGAGCCAAAACGTCCGACCACGCGCTAGCAATCAGCGCCTCGCGCCGACCGCTCCTTGGCGCGTACGCACTCCACGTCGAATCGCGCCAAGACCAAACGAAAAACGAACATGTTTCCCGGAGAAAAACGCGCGCGCGCTCCGGAACCTGCCCGCCCGCCGCTTTCCGCCCGCCGCCTCCCTCACCTCTCTTGTTTCCAGAAAGAACGCACCGCCAAAACGCAAACAGTCCTCTGGCCCCTGTTCCTGGGCGTCCAGCTCCTCGTCGTCGGCCTGCAGGTCGCCGAGCCCTGGAAGGGCGTCTCCGTGCTCTACTGGTTCCTGCTGCTCGGCCCCGTGCTGCTCGCGACAATTTTGGTCCACGAATTGGGCCACTCGCTCGCCGCCCGGAGCGTCGGCGGCACCGCCGACGGAATCCTGATGTGGCCGCTCGGCGGCCTGGCCCTGTGCGGCCACCGCGGCGGGCCGAAAGCAGACCTGTGGGTCAGCGCGGCGGGCCCCCTAACGCACCTGCCGATGACGGCCGCGTGGCTCGGCGGGCTGTACGGGGCGCGCGTCGCCGCGCTCGGCCCCGGCGCGGGCCTGGCGCTGGTCGGAGGCTACCCGCCCACCTACTCAAATCTCGCGCTCAACGTGTGCAACGGCGCCGTCTTATTGAACATCGCTCTGTTCGCCTTCAACTTGCTGGTGCCCGCCTACCCCTTGGACGGCGGGCGCATTTTCGTCGACCTGCTGCTCATCTGCCGCGTGCCCGCCCGCACCACCGCCATCGTCGCCGTGGCCGTCTCCTGCGCGATCTCGGTGGGCCTGGCGATCTACGGCCTGATCCCGCCGATCAACGCGATGCTGGTGCTGGTGGCCGCCTTCGTGTTTGCGTCGGCTCTCGGGCTGGCGCAGGCCGTGCGCACGGGCACCCTGCACCAGCACCCGCTCTTCCAGTACAGCTTCGCCGACTCGGGCCCCGACGCGTGCCCCGCGGATCTGGCGGCCATGCAGCAGCAGCAGCAGCAGCAGCAGCAGCAGGGGTCGGCGCTGCCCGTGTACGGGGGGCGGCAGCAGCAGCACATGCCGCCGCCGCCGCCGCCGGGCGCCAACCCGTTCGCGGGGCGGACGGGCCTGGCGCAGCAGGCGCAGGCGCAGGCGCAGTGGGGGGCGCCGCCGCCGCCGCCCTATTACGCGCAGCACGCGACGTACGCGCCGGCCGTGGCGCCGGGCGGGGGAGGATGGGCCGCGCCGCCGCCGCCGCCGCCCGCGCGGTGACACCGAAGGGGGGGGGGCCGCCGCCGCCTGACAGTCCTTGCTTGCGTGTAAAGACGGGTCGGTGACGCCTCTGTCGGTCGGTTTCCGTTTCCGGCGCGGCATTTACACGAGATGGGAAGAAGAAACGGGCGGGGAGCGGACATCAGTCTCTCTCTTTTTTTCCTTGTGATTTCAACAAGGGAGAGAAAGGGGGGGGGGGGGGGGGGGGGGCGAGCGGGCGCGCCCGGCAGCGAGAGTGGGAGTCGTTTCGTCGAGAGTCGACATTCACTGAGCAAAGGGGGAGGGGGAGCGGACGTTCCGGGCGCATCGCGTCTGTCGGCGGAGCGTGTCTTTTTTTTTTTTTTTTGCGTTTTTTTTTTTTTTTGGCTTTTTTTCTTCTTTTTCGGGGCCGCCAGCGGGGGACCAATCGGCAATGGCGGTGAGGGGGGGGGACGCACAGGCGGGCCCGGCGGGAATCAACGCGAGGGATCGTCACGTGGCTCGTGGAGGGCTGAAAGCGTGGGACGGGCGCGGCGGCGGCGCACGCGGGAAGAATGGCGTGTGTCTCGGGCGGGGAGGAAAACATGGGGAAGAAAAAGGAAAACAAGGCAAAATGGACGGATTGGTTTTCAAAAGAGCGACGCGCGCTGGTTTTTGCAAAAGGGTCAGCGCGCGCTCAAGTGCTGCTCCTGCTCCTGCTGCTGCTGCTCCTGCTGGCGCCGCGCCGCTGCCTGGCGCCCCGCCTCCCGCTCGTCCTCCTCGCCGCCGCCGTCCGCCCAGAGCGCCGGGCCGACCACCCTCCGCACGGCCGCCAGCCCGCTGCGCCGCCCCTTGAGGAGGGTCGGCACGTGCGTGGAGATGGGCGCGAAGGCGGCGTCCGCGCAGGGGTAGACCGGCAGGACGTGGGCCCCGCCAAAGGGGGCCGAGGGGTCGGAGCCGTCGCCGCCGTCCCCGGGAGGAATGGCGGCGGCGGCGGCGGCGGCGGCCGCGGCGGCAGCCGCGGCATTGGCGGCGGCGGCGGCCGAGGCCGTCGAGCCGGAGGCCGAGCGGCCGCCGGCGCGCCCCTCGGCCCAAAGGCGCATGTAGTAGGAGGATCCGCCGCTGGCGGCGGCGGCGGCGGCCGCGGCGGCGGCCGCGGCGGCGGCAGTGCTGCCGTCGATGCCGATGCCCGCGGCCGCGGCGGCGGCAGCAGCGGCAGCCGCGGCGGCCGCGGCGCGGCGCCGGCCACGCCAGCGCGCGGCGGCCGCGTCGCTGGCGGCCGCGGCCGCGGCCGCCGCCGCGGCCGCCGCCGCCGCCTGCCCGGCAGCGGGCACCCCCGCCGCCGCCGCCTGCGCCGCCGCGCGCGCCATCACGCGCGCGTGCTCCCGCGCCAGCAGCCTGTCCAGCGAGCTCTCGTGCCCGCGCGCAATCTCCGCCGCCCACGCCTCGCGCATATAAGGCGGGTTGAGCAACGTGAGTTTCACGGCCGCCGCCACCGCCCGCCCCACGTGCCGCCCCCACGCCGACGCCGTCGACGGCGGCCGCGAGCACAGCACCAGCACGTGCGTGCACCCGTCCGCCACCGCCGAGCGCACGGGCAGGGGCTCGAACACCGCGGCGTCGACCCAGCGCTCGCCCCGGTGCTCGAAGGGGCCGCCCACGATCTCCGGGACGTTTGCCGACGCGCGCAGCGCACCGCGCAGGTCGTCCTCGTCGGCGAAATCGCGCAGCAATTTCGGGCCGAGCGCGTCGAGCGACGAGGCGACGACGTTGAGCGGGGTGGGGCTGGCGACGACGTCGGCCCAGCGCAGGGGGGTGGTGCGGACCATGAGGTCGTCCAGGAGGTAGGAGAGGTCCATGGCCGGGGCGGAGGAGGCGGGAAGAGGGGGGGCGCTGCCGCCGCCGCCGTCGAGCGACGCGACCGGCGACGACGGCGGCGACGCCGCCGAAGACGCCGACGCCGACGACGACGGCGCGCCGCCGCCCGGCCAGTACCGCCTCAGCGACAGGAAGCGCCCGTCCGGCGCCGCCAGGTGGTCTGTGTACAGGTCGAGGCCCTCGCGCTGCTCCGTCAAGTAGTAGGTCGCGTTGATGGCGCCCGCAGAGGCGCCATAAATCGCGTCGAAGCAGCGCCCCTTGACGCCGAGCGAGAGGAGGCCCATCAGCATGGCGCCGCTGACCACGCCGCGCATGCCGCCGCCCTCGACGACCAGGCCCAGCTTGTGGGGGTCGCGGCGGGCGCCCGGGTGCGAGGCGGCGTCGCGGGTGCGGGCGCGCAGGACGTCGAGGACGGCGTGGTCGAGCGGCGGCGGCGGGGGGCCGGCGGCGGAGGGCGGCGGCGCGGGGGCGGCCGGAGGCAGGGGGGCGCGGCGGGGCGAGGGGGCGGCGGGGGCGGCGCGGCGCTTGCCAGGCGGCAGGATCGGGGGCGGCGGCGCGGGCAGGAACACGTTGGTGGCCGCCGGAGGGGGGGCCGCGGCCGCCACCGATGCTGCTGCTGCTGCTGCTCCTGTGGTCGCGGCCGCGACCAGAGAGGGGGTGCCGATGCCGGTGCTGCTGCTGCTGCTGCTGACGCCGGCGCCGCCGCCAGCGCGCCTGCTGCCGGTGGCGCGGGCGCGGATGGCGACGACGACGCCGCGGCTTGCGACGGCGGGCTGAGGTATTTTCGAGGGGCGGGAGGGGTCGCGCGGATGAGGAGGGGGTTGGGGTGAGCCAGTGACGTGGGCGACGTGTCCGGAAAGGGGCGAGCGTGGAGGCTCACGCGGGCGCTAAGAGTTTGTGATTTGAGGGGAGGATGATGACACCCAAGCAGGGGGTCGTGGTCTCTCTCCTGACCCTCTCCTCCTCCTCCTCCTCCCGCGCCGCCTCACATAAAGCAGCGCGTCTTGCTCACCTTGGCCGCGCGCGCGCTTTCTGCGCGCGCGCCTGGCGCCGCCCGCATTGTTTTGTGTGTGTCTCCCCTCCTTCTGGACAAGTTTCGTCGCCTTGAGTGTTGCGCGCGCGCCGCGCAAACGACGACAACCGCTCTAGCGGGCCACAGGGTGGCAGGCACGGGTCCCAAGTCCCTCCTCGACGCCTCGAGTGGATCGAAAAAGGGCCGCAATCGAGGCGATTCGGTTGTTTCTTGGGCTCGTCTCCTGCTTGTGTCACAGAATCCGCGTCCGAGAGAGAGAGCAGCCGCAGAGCAGGTCTGTTCGTGGTGCGCTGGTGAGAAAGGTATCGTTGATTGTGTGCGTGAGCGCGTGTGAGTGTTGTGGTTGTGTGTGTGACTGCGTCTGAGCGTGCGTCTCGGTCATTTCTGTAGCTTCACCCCGCCGACGTCGCCGATGCCCCCTCGTCGGGCGAGCGGCATCGGGCGGTTGCGGCGGGTATCTTTCGCGGTGCAAGGGTGATGGCCCCACGACCGCTAGCCCTCTCTCAGACCCAGCCGGAGGAGCGTTGGCGCACCCGCTCACCATCCTTGCGATTATTCGCGCGCGCGCGAGACGGGGGGTCGCATTTTCTATTGCTCCGTCGACAACCGCTGCAGCGGCGGCGATCCGACTCGGGCGCCGGCGGCGAGCTTCCCACACGCGCGCCAGTCACCGCCGCCGGTCCACACGCGCGCGCGCTGACGCGCAAGAGACAAGCGTCGCTCGCCGGGTGCCCAGCTCACTCGACAGCCAACGACCCGATCGACCCTTCCACAAGTACAGCCCTCGACGCGTCCCCTTGCCTCCCCGCCCCCGGACCGGCGAGAGAGAGAGAGGGAGCCCTCCGTCCCTCCGTCCCGACCACCCACCCGTTCTCGCCGCGCGCGCCAGGCAGAGCGAGACCAAACTCCGGCGCAGATGCAGGGCCGCGCTGCGCTGCTGGGCGCGCTGGCCCAGCGCCTAGTGCGCCACCAGGCGGGCGCGATCGCGGCGGCGGCGGCGCCGGCACCCCCGTCGCTCGCCTCGTCGGCGCGGTTTGCCTCGGTTGCGGCGGCATCCGCCGTTGCCGTCGCCGCCGCCGCTCCACCTAGGAGCCACAGCCATCTCGCCGTGGCGGCGGCGCTCGAGCACGCGCGCGCCCTCGCGTTCGCGGCTGGCGAGGCAGCAAATAACGATATTGGCGGCCCCGATCGCCGCAGCCGCCACCGCCACCAAGAAGCGACGGCGGCGGCGCTCGAGCGCGCGCGCGCCTTGGCAGGAGGAGCCCACGGCGGCGCCTCGGCGGCAAGAGCAGGGGCAGCGGCAGGCGCGTCGGCAGAGGACGACGACGGCGGCGGCAGCAGCGGCAGCGACGCGGACGGCGACGCGGCGGGCGGCGGCGACGGCGCCTCCTCCTCCTCCTCCTCCTCCTCCTCGACCGACCCGCTGACCGCCGCCCTCCGCGCGGCCTTCCTCGACGACGCCGCGCGCGCCGCGCTCACGCCGGCCGAGATCGTCCGCCGCCTCGACGAGCACGTCGTGGGCCAGGCCGCCGCCAAGCGCGCCGTCGCCGTCGCCCTGCGCAACCGCTGGCGGCGCCAGCGCCTGGACGAGGCGCACCGGCGCGAGGTCTCTCCCCGCGGGCTGCTGCTGGTCGGACCGACGGGCAGCGGAAAAACAGAAATCGCCCGGCGGCTCGCGAGGCTCGGGGACGCGCCCTTCGTGGCGACGAGCGCCACGCGGTACACGGAGCTGGGCTACGTGGGCGCCGACGTGGAGGACATGGTGAAGGAGCTCGCGGAGGAGGCGCTCAGGCTGACGCGCCGGCGCCTGCGCGACGCGCTGCGCGCGGGCGCCGAGGCGCGCGCCGAGCGGGCGATTGTGCGCGCGCTGTGCGGGCCGCGCGCCCCGCGGGCGACGGTGGCGGACTTTGCGCGGCTGTACCGCGACGGTGCTCTAGACGACCTGCCCGTGTCGGTCGAGGCACTCGGGGGCGCGGGAGGCGGAGGAGGGGCGGGCGAGGAGCTGTCTGGAGGAATGGCAGGGGCGGGCGGCGACGAGGACGGCGAGGACAACGACGGCGGCGGCGGCCTGTTTGGCGCCCCCCGCTCGTCTCCCTCGCGCCCTTCCGGCCGCGGGACCAGCAGCAGCACCCGCCGCCCCAGCAGCGGCGGCGGCGGCGGCCCCGCCCCGCCCGCCACCCCGGGCGGCCCGACGCTGCGCGTGGCGGACGCGCGCGAGGTGCTGCTCGAGCGCGAGGTGAGCCGCCGCCTGGAGGCAAGCTCGGCGCTGGTGGCGCGCGAGGCGCTGCGCCTCGCCTCGGAAGAAGGGATCATCTTCATCGACGAGATCGACAAGATCGTCGAGCCCGGGGCGGCGCAGCGCGCGGCGGCGGGGCGCGGGGACGGCTGGGCCACGGGCGGCGGCGGCGGCGGCGGCGGGCGCGGCGGCGGCGTGTCGTCCGAGGGCGTGCAGAGGGACCTGCTGCCCATTCTCGAGGGCACGGTGGTGCCCACCAAGCTCGGCCCGCTCGACACCACGCACGTGCTGTTCGTGTGCGCGGGCGCCTTCCATCAGGCGCGCCCGAGCGACATGCTCGGCGAGCTGCAGGGGCGCCTGCCCGTGCGCGTGGAGCTGGCGCGCATGACCGCCGCCGACCTGCTGCGCGTGCTGACCGAGCCAAAGCACTGCCTCGCGCGGCAGCACAAGGCGCTGCTGCGCGCAGAGGGGGTCGACCTGACGCTCACGGAGGGCGCGCTGCGGGCGGTGGCGCGGTGCGCGGCCGAGGCCAACCGCCTGTTGGACGACATCGGGGCGCGGCGGCTGTCGACGGTGCTGGAGCGGGTGCTGCGGGACATCAGCTTCGACGCGCCCGCGCGGGTGGCCCTGGCGCGCGAGGGGGCGGCGGCGGCTTTGGCTTTGGCTTCGGGGGCCGAGGCGGCTCCGGCGGCGGCGGCGGCGGCGGGGCAGGACGAGCCAGGGCTGGAGGCGGGCCCTGCCGTTTTGGCTCCAGGGGCCGAGGCGGCTCCGGCAAATGCGGCGGCGGCGGCGGGGCAGGTAGAGCCAGGCAGCGCGAGCTCTGCCGTTTTGGTGCCGTACGTCGTCGACGAGGCCGACGTGGAGCGGGCGATGGCCGAGGTGCTCGCGGTTCCGGACCTGAGCCGCCACATGCTGTGAGCGAGGGAGGGGTCGGATTGTTTTTTTGTTTGTGTCACACTTTTTACGCAGCAGCAGCAGCAGCAGCAGCGACAAGGTAAAAAGCGTATCTTGTAATTTCGTTCGATGTTGTTCGCTCTCTCTCTCGTACTCACTTTCTGTCGGTCGGTCGGTCTCTCTCTCGGCGGGGGTCAATTGGTCAAGGCGCCGTTCGTTCGTTCAGAGTAGTCAAAGCGTTGCGGGTCAAGTGAAAAAAAAGGGGGACGGTCAAAAAGGAGGAGGAGCGGGCGGGCGTCTGTGCAGCGCGCGCCGCACAAAAACACACACCGCCGAAAAAAAAAAAAAAGCAAGAGGCCACGCCGACGCCGCCGCCGTCAGGTGGTGGGTCTCGTGCGCCCCCAAACGTAATCCCCAGATCCAACCTGCCTGTGTCCCCCCTCAAGAGCTGATCTGGATGAAGCGCGAGATGGTGAACGCGATGGCCGAGAACGTCCCCATGATCGCGATGACGCTCTTGATCACGTCGTTCTTGGCCTTCTCGACCGTCGCCTTGAGCTCGTTCACCTCGCGGTCCAGCTTGATCTCGAGCTCGGTCGACTTGTCGCGCAGCATCTGCAGGTCGTCCCGCATGCGCCTTGTTTTCGGTTTTGTCGTGGGTGTTTTGGTTGTTTTTGTTGATTTGGTGGGTTGCGGGGTCACGAATCCGAGTGGGTTTACGCTCGACGGAGACAAAAGAGGGAGCTCCTGGCGAGCAAGGGGGGAAAGTCGACGCCCCGAGAACACGTGAACGCGAGACATCAAGGACCGCCGCTCGACAAAAGAGGGAGCTCCTGGCGAGCAAGGGGGAAAAGTCGACGCCCCGAGAACACGTGAACGCGAGACACACTACGGACCGCCGCTCGACAAAAAAAGGAACGCAGACGCAACGAAACAAAATAAAGGGAATACAACTAGCTCGCTCACCCCTTCTCCAGGTTGAGGTCCAGCCGCTGCGACGCGGACAGCTTGTCGATCTCGTGCCGCCCCTCGCTGCGCATCTTCTCCAGGTAGTTCTGCTGCCGCTCGAGGTCCTTGTGTAAGGTCGCCAGGTGCATGTCCTGCTTCTGCACCAGCTCCGACTTGAAGGCCTGGACCAGCGACTGCTGCTCCATGAGGGTCTGTTGTTGCGTGTGTGTGTTGTGCGGTGGTCGTCGATCATTAATTTGTTGGATTGAGTGGTGGGTTTTTGGTTTGGCGAGGAGCGCGGATTGGTGGTGGGTTGTTTTTTTGGGCGTTGTCTCTCGCCGCGCGCGCCGACGGGATCTGCGCGGAGATCGCGGCGGCGGCGCCGTTCTTTCTCTCGTTAAGAAAGACAGTGCGGGCGCACCTTCTCGAGCTCGATCTTGTTGACGAACTTCTCCGCCAGGCGCGACCGGTCCAGGATGATCTGCTGCGTCATGAAGGCGGTCATGGCCTCGCTGGAGCTGCGGTCCATGCCCACAGACTCAAACTGCTTTGCCTGTTTGGTTTGTTTGGTTTTGTTTGTTTCGTTTGCGTGTTTGTTTTGGGTCGTGGGTTTTTCGTGGTGGATGTTGTTGGTGGCGGTTGCGTCGCGGGGTCGTGGAGGGATGAGGGCGTGAGTCTCGATAAGGACGGCAGCGGCGGGAGGAGGGAGCAGCGCCCCGACTGAAAGAGCGCGCGCGCCGACGCCGACGCCGACGTGGGCGGAAACCAGCAACTCACCGTCGCCAGCGTGTCGACTATGAGTGTGCGCTCGATCGCCTCCTTGGCCTCGTCGGTCAGGCAGCGCCGCTGCTGCGGCTGCTGGTGCGACTGCTGCTGCTGCCAGAGGGACCATGCCGCGCGCGTCGACGAGGCGGTTCTCGCTCCTCCTCCTGCTCCCTCCGCTGTCGCTGCTGCTGCACCTCGTCCCGACGACGCCGCGGCCGACTGGCCCAGCCGGCGCTGGAGCGCCGTCGACCCGCTCCGCAGCATCGCGGTGCGAGAGGATTCGGCGGGTCGCTTAAAAGGCGCGTGGAAGAGACTGTTGCCTCCTTCGTCAAGTTTCCGTTTCGTCCGCGTGTCTTTCGGTAAAGGGGGGGGCAAGGGGCCCAAGCAGAGTTTGATCGATGGGCGCACGGGCTTGAATGAAGATATTGACCAGGCGCAGACAGTTGGAGCATGGATGGGCAGAGGGAGCTTCAAGTTTCCGCGACGCCGACGCCGACGCCCTCGCCGACACTCGTCCCGCCCGCTCCTCCACGCAACAGCGCCGCCCGCCGTGGCCGTGGGCGCCCCGACGGCCTCGGTGCCCAAGCCCTCCTCTGCTGCGTCAATCGCCTTGAGCTCCCGCAGCGCCTCCCCTTCCGCGCGCAGCACCTCGACCAGCCGCCCCTGCTTCGCGAGCGCGCGGCCCAGCGACGCCCGCTCGCGGCCCCACTCGCGCCGCTCGGCCGCCCGCCACTCGTCGCCTTCCGCCGCCCTCGCCTCTACGTCGGCGGCGCGCGCCTCGGCGGCCGCCGCGGCGCGGCGCGCGCGCGCGAGCTCGTCCAGGAGGCGCGGGTCCCGGCAGGCGGGCGGCCTTGGTCTGGGCGGGCGGGGATGCGCATCAGTCGCTGGGCCGGCGGGCTGATGCTGCCTCGGCGTTTTCGCCGCCGCCGCCTCCGCCGCCGAGGCCGCCGCCGCCGCCGAAGCGAGCTCGCGCCTCAGCCCCTCTGCCGCCCGCTCCGCCGCCCGCGCCTCCCTCGCGCGCGCCCCGGCCCCCAGCTTGGCCGCCTCCAGCCCCTGTTGCAGCCGCCGCAACTCGGCGCCGCGCGCGTCGCGCTCGCGCTCGCTCCGCGCCAGGCTGATCTCGAGCCCCTGCGCCCGGGCGTGGAGGAGGCGGCGGGCGGTCTCGGCAGCCAGGGGCGCCGCCGCCGCCGCCGCCGTTGCCGTCGCCGCCGTCGTCGTGGGTCGCGAGGCTTGCCGCCGGTCGCCGCCCGCGTCGCCCTTGCGACCGCGCGAGCAAGACGAGGGCGGCGAGGATGAGGACGGAGCGCGGGCGGCCAGGGCATCGTCGACTCCCCCCTGCCGCCGCCTGTCGTCGTCGTCGTCAGGGCCGCCGCCGTTGCCGCCGCCGCTGCCGCTGCCCGTGGCCCCGGCCGCTCCGCTACGGTCATCGTCCCCGCCGGTCCTCCGCCCCGCGTCTTGCGCGGCGGCCGCGAGCGCCTCGGCCAGGAAGCGTCGGAAGAAGGGATCGTCGTCGTCCTCGCGCGCCATCGGCGCGGGCGCGCAAGGGGGAGGGAGGGCGCGCGCACAAGGGCGTTTTTATGCTCTTCTCGGGGAGGACAACGGTTTTGAGCGTGGACCCCCTCTCCTCCCTTCTCCTCTGCCCGCGCGGAAAACAACAAGATGGTGGTAAATCGGGCTGTTGCCGCTAGCCACGGCTGTTCCCGCTAGCTGGGGGCCCCGGGCGCACAAGCGCGCGTTTGGCCCTTGGCAGTTAAGTCTGTCGTCAGCGGCGGTCTTGCCCACCGTGAACTTGCCACCGTCTTCACTCCTTGAAACTCGTTCTCTCCCTTTCCCGGTCCTCACTTGCTCCTCCCGCACCCCGCACCCTTTGTCTACCACCAATCGCCAATTAGATCCTCTCGGCCCGCCTCGCGCCGTCGACTCGCGACGCACCCACGCCTCAGGGCTGCCATCTCTTTCTCTCTGTTGAACTGAAGGACCATCTCCCCCGCGCTGCGCTCCTCCGCCCTCTCCTGCGCCCGTCGCGCTTCGCGCGCGCGACGGTGCTCCTCTGCATCGTCTCTCTCTGTAGCCCGTTCGCGCGCGCCCATCGCCCCCCGGGAGCGCGTCGACGCGCTTTGCAAGGAGGAGAAGGGGAGGTATACAAATCGTCCCTAGCCCTCGCCCCCCTCTCTTTGCGCGCCAAGCCCCAAGCATGGGCGCCGGCCAGTCCTCCGCCGCGGCCAGCCTGCGCGCGCACGAGCCCCTCGTCGCGCGCCTGGCCGGGCCCGACCCCATCGGCGACGCGGACGCGGACTACTGGGCGGCGCTGCTCACCACGCTCGGCGCCCCCCCCGCGTTGGGCGCCGCCGCCTGGCGCGGAGGAGGCCCAACGGCGACGGCGCCGCCCTCCGCCTCCCCTCCCCCTCTCCCCGCAGCATCAGCAGCAGCGGCCCCGCTCGCCGCGCTCCCCCCGGCCGACGTCGAGGCCTTCCTCGCGCCGCACGTGGCTTCGCTGCTGGCGAACAACCCCCGCACGCGCAACTGGCAGGCCCTCGCGGGCACGTTCTTCGGCCCCCTGGTCGCCGACCGCGCCGCCGAGGCCATGGCCAAACTCTCGGCGACGCCGGCGTCGCCGCGAGCGTCGGCCGACGAGGCCGGCCGCCGCGCCGCCTACGCGCGCGACGCGCTCGCGGCCGCCAACGCGATGCACCTGGTCGCGGCGGTGGTCAAGATGGTGGCGCGGACGCCCGAGGAGCGGGGCGGCGGGAGCGCGGGGCTGGCGCGCATGTTCGCGGCGGGGCCCGGCGCCGCCGCCGCCGCCGCCGCCGCCGCCGCCGCCGCCGCCGCCGCCGCCGCCGCCGCCGGCCGCTCGCGGGGAGGCCTTGGTGAATCGCTCGGCGGCGCCGCCGCGCCCTCGCCGCCGCCCGCGCTGTCGTCGTCGCCGCCGTCCTTTTCGTCATCCTCCTCGCTCGCGCCCAGGTTCGCCTCGCACGTGGCCGCCCTCCTGGCCAACAGCCCCGCGTGCCCCCTGGACGCCCCCGGCCCCGTCAGCGGCGCGCGAACCGCCGCGCGGCCGCCCACGCGCGCGCAGGCCGCCGCGCTCGCCGCCGCGCGCGCGCGCTGGGCAGAGGCCTGCTACCTGCCGACGCTCGAGGCGGCGAGGCTGGCGCTGGCTCTCGCGGCCACCCAGCTGCACTCGCCCTCGCCGTCCTCCCCGCCCGGGTCCAACCCCTTACTCGAGGCCCTGTTCGAGGCCCTGGGCGCCGGGCGTCCGGGGGCCGGGGCCCTGGCGGCGCAGCTGCTGCGCCTGGCCGTGGCAAGGCCGGCGGCGCCGCCGGCGCTCCGGCCGCACGCGCCCCTGCACGCGGGCGCGGCGCTGCGGCTGGCAGGCGGCGCGCCGGCGCCGCCCGCGCCCGGGTCGCGCAGCGCCGTCGCGCGCGTGTTCTGGGGCACGCGGTGCGCGGCGGTCGCGGCGGCAGCGGCGGCGGCCTCGCCGGACGGCGGGAGGCGGCCGCAGCAGCAGCAGCAGCAGCAGCAGCAGCAGCAGCAGGGCGGCGCCGCCGCCGCCGACGCCGAGGGCGCTGCCGGCTGCGGCGGCCCGCTGGGCGACGGCGCGCTGCTGCTGCTGCTGCTGCTGCTGCACTTTCCCGCGCACCACGCCGGCCTGGGCGAGAACTGTGTGCGCCAGGCGCTGTACGACCTGGAGGACGAGGACGCGGAGGACGACAAGGCGGCGGCGGAGGGCGCGGCGGCATCGGCCGCGCCGGCCGTCCCCGCGGCGGCTGCCGCGCCGCCCGCCCTTATCCTCGCCGGCGCCGACGCCGACGGCAAATCGCCGACGGCGCCGACGGTCGCCGCCGCCCGCGGCGGCAAAAAGTTTGCGCTGCGCATCTCCTTCTCGGCCCTGCTCGCGCACTTTTCGCAGCCAGCCGAGACCGAGGCCGGCACGCTGCTGCTCTACTCCCTGCTGCACGGCAACCGCGCCTTCCGCGAGCGCGCGCTGGCCGCGCCGCCGCCCGGGCGCGCCGCGCTCGCGCTGCCGCTGCTGCGCGCTCTGTACGCGGCGACGGCGCCGCCCGCGCCGGCGACGGCGGCGGCCGCCTCGTCCCCCGGCCCCTTCTCCGGCCCCCCGCTCCCGCCCTTCCTCGCGTCCTCGCCCAACCACCTTTACATGCTGCAGATCGTCCTGCTCATCCTCTCGCAGGACCCGGCTTTCGCCGCCGCCGTGCACGCCCCCTGCCCGCCGCTCGGCGGGCTGCTCCCCGCCTCGGCCGTCTCGTGGTACGCCGAGCGCCGCCTGGCCGCGGGCGGCGCCCCCCGCCGCGCGTCCGCCAACGGCGCCGTGGTCGCGGGAGGCGGCGACGGCGTCGCGCTGGGCTCGCTGCTGTTCGTCGTGCTGCTGCGCTCGGCCGCGCACTCGTTCGGCGCCGCCGCGCTTGCGGCCGATCTCTACCTGCCGACGAACACGCTTGCGGCGCTGGCCAACCTGGCGCCGCACGCGCGCGGGCTGCACCCGCACGCGGCGCAGCGGCTGGTGGGTCTAGCGGCGTCGCTGGGCAGGCGGTACCTGCGGGCGCGGCGCGCGCTCGAGCGGCGGCGGCAGCGGGCGCGCGAGGGCGGCGGCGGCGGCGGCGGCGGCGCGGCGGCGGCGGCGGGCGGCGATTCTCCCGCGCTCTTGCTGTCGGCGTCGTCGCTGGCGCTGTCGGCGCCCTCGTCGGCCCTCACCGAGGAGCAGGTCAACGTGCTCGGAGACTTTTTGCGCATCGTGCTCGAGATCATCAACGCCGTGCTGGCGCAGCCAGCGGCGTCCGGCGGCGCGGGCGCGGCGCCCGCCGCCGACAGCGGCGCGGCGGCGCCGACCGCAGACTCCCCCCTGCCGCCGTCGGCGCTGACGTCCGGCGCCGAGGGAAACCCCGAGCTCGTGTACGCCGTCATGCACCGCCGCGACGCCCTCGCCGAGCTGCGCGAGTGCCCGCGCGTCGCCGAGCTCGCCGACAACGTCCTGCGCGTGGGCGAGTACTTCTCGGCGCGCCTGGCGGAGGCCGTCGCCCGCGACCAGGCCGGAACGAGCGGCGGCGGCGGCCTTGGCGGCGCAGGCGCCGGCGCGTCTGCCGCCGACGACGACGCAGACGCCGACGCCTCGGCGGCGGCCGCCGCGGCCGCGCTCGCCGCGCACGACCAGCCTTTGCCCGCCGACTGGGGCGTCGAGCGCGTGCTCGACGCCATCGTCCGGGCCGCCCCCATGTGGCGCCCGGACGGCCTGCGCGCGTTTCCCGACCTGCGGTTCGTCTACGAGGAAGAGGAGCACCCGGAAGAGTTTTTTGTCCCCTACGCCTGGGCGGTGGCGCTCGCGGGGACGGCGGCGGCGGGCCTGGCGGCCTGGGACCTGAGCACCGTCTCCCTGCTGCTGCAGGCGCACGCGCCGCCGACCCCGCCCGCCTCGGCCTCCGGCGGCGGCGGCGGCGGCGGCGCGGGCCTCCCCCCGCCCCCCTCGTCGGAGGGGCACGAGGAGGCGCTGGCGGCCGTGGCGGCGGCCAGCGCGGCGGCGGCGGCGTCGGCGGCGGCCGCGTCGGCCGACGGGCCGCCGCCGCAGCAGGAGGCGCGCCGGGCGCTCGCTCCGGCGATGAGCGGCGCGCCCTCGTCCGACTTTAGCCTGCCGCCGAGTGGCTCGCTGCTGAGCCTGCCGGGCGGCTTCTCGTCGTCCATGTCGCTGCCGGCCCTGCGCGAGGAGGAGGAGGCCGGCGGCGGCCCCTCGGCGCGCGCGCCGCCGCCGGTCCAACCCGCGGGCGGCGGCGGCGGGTTTTTCGCGCGCTTTTCGCTCTGGTGAAACAGCGCGACAGGGATGCGTCCCTTCTTTCTTCCTCCCTCCCGCCCCTCTCGCCCCTCCCCCCCGATTT
>Ga0209390_10003551_pt1 | contig 25076 bp, 26 predicted proteins | sample BON01_FD_187212 | JGI IMG/M metagenome (GOLD analysis project Ga0209390, IMG submission 187212) | Freshwater microbial communities from Lake Bonney liftoff mats and glacier meltwater in Antarctica - BON-01 (SPAdes) (version 2) | ecosystem: Environmental > Aquatic > Freshwater > Ice > Glacier... | reverse complement strand
TCTGGTCGAAGCTGCCAGTATCGATGCCAGTGAGGGCGACGTCGAGTTCAAGATCGCCGCGTTGTTCAACGCCGGTGGCTGATCGGACGCCGACCCCGTGAAACCGCTCGCGATCTGGGTCGCCATTGTCGCCATCGTCTTCGGCGGCTACGCGCTGGCGACGACGTTGCTCCGCCAGACCGACCAGGTCTTCGTGTTCGTCGACTCGTCGAACCGCATGGAGTTCCTGAACAACGAGATCATCGCCGAACTCGACCGCATCGACGACCGCGATGACGGCGAGTTCACGCTCGCCCGAGGCCAGAGCAGGGGTGAGGAACTCGTGCACTCGTGGCAGACCGAGTTGCGCTGGACGAACACGCCGCTGTTCGCGCCGTGCTCGTTCGAGGAGATCGACTCGTTCACCGAGGCGAACGCAGCCGACGAACGCATCCTGATCACCACCCCCGGCTCGTGCGACACGACCACCCTCACCGACTGGACCATCGTCGAACTCGCCCCGTAAATGCCATACGGAGTTCTCGATTGGGGTCAGACCCCAACCGAGACGCCTACGCTCCAGCACCGTGAGCCTCCCGGTACCGATCGTCCAACTCGACCCCGACCTGCCATTGCCCGAATACGCCCACGACGGCGACGCCGGGCTCGACCTGTTCGCACGGGAGTCGGCAACGCTCGCTGCCGGTGGCGGTCGCACGCTGGTGGCCACGGGCATCTCGATTGCGATCCCGACGGGCCACGGCGGGTTCGTGCTGCCCCGCAGCGGCATGGCCGTGAAGCACGGCATCAGCGTGGTGAACGCCCCCGGCCTGATCGACGCCGCCTATCGCGGCGAGATCAAGGTGGTGCTGATCAACACCGACCCCGACACCGACTACGAGGTGCACCGTGGCGATCGCATCGCGCAGCTCGTGATCCAACGCGTCGAGTCGGTGGCCTGGCAGGTCGTCGACTCGCTCGACGGCGTCGATCGTGGTGGCGGCTTCGGCCACTCCGGTCGCTGAATCCGGCTACTCGGTCAGGTCGGCGTCGTTGCAACTCGGGGGCGCGGTGACCGGGTTGCATCTCGCAACCGCGTCGCCGGGCAACTTGACGACGTAGGTACTCCCGAAGAACCCGCTCGGCAGGTAGTAGTCGGTGCTCAAGAAGTGGGCTCCGCTCGCCAACGCCGCATCGCGCCGCGCAGTGTCGTTGTTGCGAGCGTCGACGGTCGGCTCGTCTGTCCGCGTGCGGATGAGATAGCCGGCGAGCGCTGCCTCGTCGAGCGCTGGATCGGTCGGATCGTCGAAGCGGACGAAGGCGGCATCGGGTTCGCCCAGCGGGGCGTTGGTGAACATGGGGCGCCCCTCCAGGTTCGGCGTGTCGACGACATACATGTCGCGGGTGGCGCCACCGTTGTTCAGCAGGAACAACACCTGTCCGCGACTGGCTTCGAGCGTGGGCCAGCCATCGGTCGTCACGGCCTCGTCGAGGGTTGCGGCGTCGCCGCGCACATCATCGGGTTCGATGATCTGCTCGGGGCTGAACACGGATCGGATCTCGGCGTCGAGCGCACCGAGCAGCTCGGCGGTGATGGCGATCGGCTGGGCCCACGGCAGATCGACGGTCAGCTCGAGACCTTCAGCGGCCGCAGCGTCGGGCACCGACTGCTCCTTCGTCTCGATCATGATCATGATCGGCACGTGGTTGGGATTGGCAGCCGACCACTCGCTGATCTCGCCGAGACAGGCGACCAGTGTCGAGCAGGTGGTGCCGTAGTCGAAGTCCTGGGTGTGCATGACCTTGAACCCGGGGGCGTCGAGTTCAGGGAGCCCGGACGCCGGATCGAGGCCGACCACAGCGTTCGCCGCCCGGTTGGCGAACAGTCCGCCATCGGGGTCTGCGAACACGTCGAGCTCGAACTTGCGGATTCCATGGTCTTCGAGCTGCTCGGCGAGCGGCAGATGGCTGTATTCGATGGCGGCGGCGAGTTCAGGCGACAGCGCAGCGATGCCAGCGAAGAGCGCAGGCTCGGGGATCACGTGGTAGCTGTTGTGCGAGCCGATCACCTGCAGATGGTTGATGTCGACCTCCTCGACCGGCACCGTGGTGGTCGTCTCGATCGTCGCAGCCTCGACGATGGTGTCGGGAGTAGTTGTCGGGTCTGTCACCGACGGTGTCGCGACGTCGTCGGATCCTCCGCACGCTGCCACCAGCATCAGCAGCGCCGCAAGTGCAGCGCCACTGCTCGCCGATCTGCTCATCGATCCGTCCGATTTCATCCACCCGTGTCCGAACATCGGGCGAGTATGTCAGCAGCCAACGTTGCGGCTCGGCTCGGCGGGCGGCGCGGACCACGGCTCGAGCCCTCAGCTCGAGCCCTCAGCTCGAACGATGATCGATCGCGACGACGCCGGGCAGGTCGGCCAAGGCGCCTCGGTCGGCGCTCACGACGGTCCGACCAGTAGCTGAAGCGGTCGCGGCGATGATGAGTTCGTGTGCGCCGCTGGGTCGTCCTGCACGACGAACCGCAACGAGCAGGGCAGCGTGCCGAACCGCCACCACCTCGTCGTAGGGGAGGATCGTGATCGTCTCGACGATCTCGTCGACGTACGCCTGGCGGCTGGCCCGATGCCGGGCCGTAGCGATACGCACGCCAACGGTGAGTTCAGCCACGGTGATGGCGGCGATGGCCACGTCATCGTCATCGTCGATCAAATCGTCCAGCTGGCCGTCGCCTCGATCAGCGTCGATGAGAAAGGTGGTATCGAGGAGCAGCAGGCTCACGCTCGAGTGTCGACTTCGAGCAGTTCGCGCACGTCGTTCAGGTCACTCGACCAATCGGCATCGGGCCGGTGCCGGCGGAACAGCTCCTTGGCGTCCGCGCCGCGGCCGCGTGAGACGGGTTCGATGTGAGCAATCGCCTTACCGCGCCGTGTGATGGTGTACCGCCGACCATCGTGCTCGACGGCATCGAGGAGATCAGCGAACTTGCGCGACGCGTCGGTTGCGGTGATTTCCGACATGAAATCAGATCATCAGATCAAACGAGGGCCATTGCCGTGGTCAGCCCCAGGCGAACACGGGTTGTTCGAAGTCGCCGACCCGCTCGTTGATGCGACCATCGAGTGCCACCCAGCGGAACTGCACGAGCAACGCTCCGGTGGGCGCATGGATCAGATCGCCGCCGAGTGGCACCTGCACGACCGGCCGGTCGCTCTCGGGGATGGTGACGAAGCGGGGCGAGTCGTCGCGGACGAGTTGGTGCAACCCGATGCGATAGGCGGCGAGCACCTCGTCGGGATGCGGGACGATGTCGATGTCGGGGCCGCCCCACACGACCACCGGCGTGATCACGTACCCGGACCGGGTGGCGTAGTCGTCGAGCAGCCCGAGCACCGAGTCGTCGCCGACACGCACGCCGATCTCCTCGTCGGTCTCACGCAACGCCGCCTCGATCACGGACTCGCCCGAATCGAGGCGACCACCCGGCAGGGCCCACTGCGATGCGTGACGGTTGAGCCCGGCGCTCCGTCGGCACAGCACGAACGAGGCGCCTCCGGCGACACCGGCCATCCGACCGTCGAGATCCGAGACGTCCGACGGGATCACCGACAGATCGTCGGCAGTCGCTCCGAAGGGGTCGATCTGATCGGAGCCCACCACCGAGTCGACAAGCAGGATCGCGACCGCCGCATGTCGCCGCCCGTCGAGGGGGAGTTCGACACGGTCGTGCCGGGCGAGGTTGGAAACGATACGAACGCGCAGGCTGTCGTCGAAGTCGATCACGAGTTACTCGGCGCGCCCGCGTCGAGAGGTGTGTTGGGCTCGGGGGCCGGCGGTGACGTCGATGCCAACACCTTGGCAGCCAATGCCGTGCTGATCGGCACCGAAGCGACCAGACCGATCGAGCCCACCAGCGCCCGCACGATCTCGACGGCCACCACCTCACGGGTCGCCACCGAGCCGAGGTTCTGCTCGGCTTCGCTGAACAACAGCAGCAGCGGCAGCGAGGCGCCGGCGTAGGCGAGGAACAACGTGTTGACCGTGGACGAGATGTGGTCGCGACCGATCCGCAGCGCCCGGGCGTACAACTCGCCGAACCCGGCGTCGGGACTGGCCCGTTTCAGCTCCCAGACCGCCGACACCTGGGTGACCGTGACGTCGTCGAGCACGCCGAGCGAGCCGATCACCACACCGGCGAGCAACAGGCCGCGAGGATCGATCTGTGAGCCGAGCGCGTCGAGGAACCCGACGTTCTCGTCGCCGAAGCCCGTGAACTTCGAAGCGGAGAGGAACACCCACGCGAGCAGGCCGGTGATCGCCAGGCTGGCGAACGTCGACAACAGCGCCGCCGCCGTTGCCAATCCCCGCCCGTGAGCGAGAAAGAGTGCCACGAAGGCGATCGCTCCCGCGGTGACGAGCGCCACCGCGATCGAGTTCGCACCCCCGAGCAGCGCAGGCAGCGCGAACATCACGATCACCACGAAGCTCATCGCCAATCCTGCGATGGCGCCGACTCCCCGCCAACGACCGAGCACCACGATGGCTGCGACGAACAGGATCAACAGCAACAGCATCGGCGTGCCGCGTTGGAAGTCGTAGAAGACGGCCTGGCGTGTTCCATCGCTGGTCTCGACCAGGTCGACGAGTACCCCGTCACCCGACGAGATGGTCGAGTCGATCGGCCACTCGAGTTCGAACCGTTCGCCATTGAATTCGCCTTCGCTGACGACGAGTCCGATGCGCTTGCACGCCAGCAACGGATCGAACGAGCACGGCACCTCTTCGACCGACCCGACCGACGCCTTGACCGGGTCGCCGGCGAGCCCGAGCGGATCGGAACCCTCACTGCCACCGCCCGGCCAGAGCACGATCAGCCCGATGACGACGACCAGCGCACAGGCACCGACAGCAGCCCACATGGTTCGCCGAACCTCGGGGCGGACCAACGCGTCGAGATCGTGACCGTCGTCGACACCGTGTGAATGACCGGAACCCATCGGCTCAGTTTGACGGATCGGGCTTGCCCGATCGGTGACCGTCGGTTTGCGCCTGCGGTCAGGGCATGTTCTGGCTGGTGGAGGGGCCGTCAGCCGCGATAGCCGTTGGTGATCGGCAGACGCCGATCCTTGCCGAACGCCTTGCGACTGACCCGCACACCCGGCGGAGTTTGACGACGCTTGTACTCGGCGATGTCGACCAGCCGTGTGATGCGGCGCACCATTGCCTCGTCGTGGCCCAGTTCGATGATCTCACCAGCGGTGCGATCGTCCTCGACGTAGAGCTGCAGGATCGGATCGAGCACCTCGTATGGCGGCAGGCTCTGGTCGTCGAATTGATCGGGGCGCAGCTCGGCTGACGGGGGCTTGGTGATCACGTCTTCGGGCACGATCTCGCGGCCGGCGGTTCGGTTCACGTACCGGCACAGGTCGTACACCCGGGTCTTCAACACGTCCTTGATGATGCCGTAGCCGCCCACCGAGTCGCCGTAGATGGTGAAGTAGCCAACGGCGACCTCGCTCTTGTTGCCGGTGGTCAACGCCATCCAGCCGAACTCGTTCGACAACGCCATCAGCAGCAGCCCGCGACATCTGCTCTGGATGTTCTCGTAGGTGAGGCCCGGCTCGCGACCCTCGAACGACGGCACGAGCATGTCGATGTAGGCCGAGAACGCCGGCTCGATCGAGATGGTCCGGAAGTCGATGTCGAGGTTTTCGGCGAGCAACTGTGCGTCACTCTTGGAGTGCTCACTGGAGTACCGCGACGGCATCGACACGCCGTGCACGTGCTCTGCGCCAAGTGCATCGACGGCGATACAGGCCACGATGGTGGAGTCGATGCCGCCCGACAACGCAATGACGACATCGTCGAAACCGTTCTTGGTGCAGTAGTCACGTGTACCGAGCACGAGTGCGTCGTACAACTCGCGGTCGGCCTCGAGCAGTACGGCGATCGACGCCACCGCAGCCGTGTCGTGCACGACCGGTTCGTTGGTGACGACCACCGTGGGCAACAGCGCGTCGGTGATGCGCCCGCGAGGGTCGAGGAGCCGTTTTCGATACACGGGCGGCACCGGCACGTCGACGATCATCAGGTCGTCGACGAACTGTGGTGCCCGCGCCAACAGCGTGCCTTCGTGGTCGAACACGAGCGACCCGCCGTCGAACACCAACTCGTCCTGGCCGCCGACCTGGTTGACGTACACGATGGCGGTGTGCGAGTCGGATGCCCGCGTCGCCAGCATCCGTTCGCGCTCGGCTCCCTTGCCGGTGTGGAACGGCGACGCATTGATGTTGATGCTCACTTCGGCACCGGCTGCGGCCTGCTCGGCCACGGGTCCGAACGGGCTCCAGATGTCTTCGCAGATCGAGATGCCCACCTTCACCCCTCCGATGACGAACAGCTCCAGGGGATCGGACTCGGCGCCAGGCGTGAAGTAGCGGGCCTCGTCGAACACGGTGGTGTTGGGCAGCAGCCGCTTACGGTATGTGCCGACCACCTCGCCGTTCGCGCAGACAGCGGCGGCGTTGTAGAGATCGCGATCCTGATCGACGAACCCGATCACCGCGACGCATCGACCGGTGCGGGCGGCGAGCTTCGACAATGCTTCGAGGTTGTCGGCCACGAAGCCGGGCTTCAACACGAGGTCCTCCGGCGGGTACCCGGTGGTGGAGAGTTCGGGGAACGCCACGACGTCGCAACCAGCAGCCTCGGCGCGGTCGTAGGCGTCGAGCATCTTGGCCAGGTTCCCGTCGAGGTCGCCCACGGTCGGGTTGAGTTGAGCGAGGCCCACTCGTAGCACCGTCACGATCTACGAGGCTACCCCCGACCGTCGGCGAGGGTCTCGCCGCGCACCGATGATGCTCATCTGGCACTATGGTCCCATGGCTCAGGCTCGGGTTGCAATCGTCGGATTGTTGGTGCTCGCTGCCTGCTCGCCCGGCGAGGGGCCCGAGTCGATCCCGCTCCCCACGTCGCCCGACACGACCACGACCACTTCCACCACCACCACGAGCACCACCACGACGCTGGTGCCACCGCTCTTCCAGGCGGAGATCCGACGCACCACCGACGGCGTGCCGCACATCACCGGCGACACCCTGGCCGACGTGGCCTACGGGCAGGGATGGGTCAGCGGCGAGGACCACGGCTGCACCCTGATCGACCAGATCCTCAAGGTCACCAGCACTCGGTCGGCAGCGCTCGGGCCCGGTGCCGAGGGCGGGAACGTCGACAGCGATTTCGCGTGGAAGGCGATCGGCATCGCCGACATCGCCACTGCCGACTTCGAGACCGCATCCGACGACGTGGTCGCGCAGTTCGAGGCGTTCACCGCTGGCTGGAACGGCCAACTCGCCGATGTCGGCGGCGAGCGTCTCACCGGCTGGTGCACCGGCGCCGACTGGGTCCGACCGATCACCCCCGTCGAGCTGTACACCTACGGTCGATCCATCGCATTGCAGGCGAGCAGCTCCGCGATCATCGACTTCATCGGTTCGGCCCAGCCCCCGACAGCCGAACCGGTGGGCATACGCGGCCGCTCGAACAGTGCCCCGGCCACCACCCGTTCGGCCACCATTGATCTCGACACCTTCGCGTCAGCCGATCTGGGGCTGCGGGACGACGCCGGCTTGGCGAGCAACGGGTGGGCCATCGGAAGGGAACGTGTCGAGGGCAACGACGGCGGTCTGCTGTTGGCGAACCCGCACTTCCCGTGGGAGGGCGAACTCCGCTTCGCCGAGGTGCAACTGACCACCCCGGGCGAGGTCGACGTCTACGGCGCCCAACTGCTCGGCCTGCCCGGCATCGGTATCGGGTTCACCGAAGGCGTTGCCTGGACGCACACCATGTCGGCCGGCAAGCGGATGACCGGCTACGACCTCACGCTCGATCCCACCTCGCCCACGTCCTACCTCGTCGATGGGCAGTCGGTACCGATGACGTCCACCGACACCACGATCGACATCTTGCGCCCCGACGGCACCGTCGACACCGAGACCCGCACCCTGTGGCGCAGCGAGTACGGCCCCATCATCGACTTCCCGGGCATCGGCTGGACCGACGCCAACGTGTTCTCGTTCCGTGACGCCAACATCGACAACGGCGAGTTCATCGAGCAGTACGCCCGCATGCCCGAGATCCAGAGCATCGCCGATCTGCAGGCACTCACCGCCGAGTACCAGGGCGTGCCGCTGTTCAACACGGTGGCGGTGGGCGACGACGGGACCACGTGGTACGCCGACACGTCCGCAACGCCGAATCTCAGCGCCGACGCCGAGCAGGCCTACATCGAGAAGCTGTTCACCGACCCGTTGACGCAGATCGCGTACAACCAAGGCTTCGTGCTGCTCGACGGGTCCGACAGTCGCTTCCGCTGGGAAGTGGTCGACGGCGCTCGCGACCCCGGCCTGGTGCCGTTCGCCGAGATGCCGCTGGTGCAGCGAAAAGACTACGTCTTCAACTCGAACGACAGCTTCTGGGTGCCGAGCGCCGAGTTCACCCTCACCGGCGCCTACTCGATCCTGCACGGCGAGCAGAACACGCCGCTCACGATGCGCACCCGCCAGAACGCCGACGTCCTCGGCGCCACGAACGCTGCTGGTCTCGCCGGCCCCGACGGGCTGTTCACCGCCGACGAAGTCCGAACAGCAGCGTTCGAGAACACCGGGCGAACCGCTGCACTGCTGCGGGCTGCTGCCGTGAATGCCTGCGGCGCGACGCCGGTCGTCGACGTGCCCGAACTCCTTGCCGCCGACGGAACCGTCAGCCTTATTGCCGCGTCGGTCGACCTCACCGCAGCCTGCGACGTGCTGTCGGCCTGGGACGGCGTCTACGACCTCGATCGGTCCGGAGCGATGGTCTGGCGCGAGACCATGAGCCGATTCGACGCCGCTACGTTCGAGACCCAGGGCGTACTCTTCGACGACGCGTTCGACCCCGCCCGCCCGACGATCACGCCGTCGGTACCCGCCGCCGACTCGACCCCGTTGCTGCAGGCGCTGGCGCGCGCCGTTCAGACGATCACCGCGGCAGGGTTCGCGCTCGACACCACGCTCGGTGCGTCGCAGTTCACCGAACGCTCGGGAACACGCATACCGATCCACGGTGGCACCAACGTCGATGGCGTCACCAACGTCGTCACGTGGATCGCCCGGAAGTCGTCGACTGAGCCGGCGCCGCAACAAGGCGAGGCGGTTGCCGTCGGGAGTTCACTGCGCGATGAGGGCTACCGGATCAACTACGGCACCAGCTTCGTGATGACCGTCGACTACACCGGCGACAGCGTCCAGGCGTCGGCGCTGCTGGTGTCCGGCCAGACCGGTGATCGCGCATCGCCGCTGTTCGATTCGCAAACCGTCGAGTTCAGCGAGAAACAGTGGCGCCAGGTGGCCTTCACCGACGCGCAGATCGCCACCGATCCAAACCTCGACGTCTACACCGTCGTCGGCCGCTGACGATCGGCAGGACGGTGCGATCATGGGCGCAATCGGGCGACCACGAACATCGAGCGCAGTTCCCGCCGCCCAGGTGATGAGCGAACCCCGCAGATCTGGTGTGTTCGCTCATCGCTCGGACCTGCTCGGGATCTGCGCTGGTCGCTGCGGTTACAGCGTTCACCGACGAACAGATCCCCGCCGAATCGAACCTCGACGTCTACACAGTCCTCGGCCGGTGACGGTCACCAGTTCACACGCCGTTCACAATCGGGCAACGACTCCGCAACCAGACGCTGCGACGATTCCGCCTGCCATCGGGCGACGCACCTCGGATCATCGAGGCTGGATCGCCTGCACCCCGAACACTTGGACGGAACTGAGGACAACTGTGGTTTACAAGGCTGAATACATCTGGGTCGACGGCACGCAGCCGACATCGAAGCTGCGCTCGAAGACCAAGGTCCTGGACGACGGCGCCGAGTTGCCCATCTGGGGCTTCGACGGGTCGAGCACCAACCAGGCCACCGGCGACAAGAGCGACTGTGTGCTCAAGCCCGTCGCCAGCTACCCGGACCCGATCCGTGGCGGCGACGACGTGCTCGTGATGTGCGAGGTGATGCTGGTCGACGGCACACCGCACCCGACCAACATGCGAGCCGCAGCGGCCAAGACCGCGAAGAAGTACAAGAAGCACGAGCCGCTGTTCGGCATCGAGCAGGAATTCACCCTGATGAAGAACGGCCGGCCCTACGGCTTTCCGCCGGCCGGTTTCCCCGAACCGCAGGGCGGCTACTACTGCGGCGTCGGCGAGGACGAGATCCATGGCCGTCCGCTGGTGGAAGATCACCTCGAAGCATGCCTCGCCGCCGGACTCACGATCTCGGGCATCAACGCCGAAGTCATGCCCGGCCAGTGGGAGTTCCAAGTCGGCCCATGCGGTCTCCTGGAGGTCGCCGACGAACTGTGGATCGCTCGCTGGCTGCTCTACCGGATCGGCGAGGACTACGGCATCGCCGCCACGCTCGACGCCAAGCCGGCCAAGGGCGACTGGAACGGCGCCGGCGCCCACACCAACTTCTCCACCAAAGAGATGCGTGAAGACGGCGGCTACAAGTACATCGAGGCCGGCTGCAAGGCGCTCGGCGAGAAGACTGCGCTCCACATCGCGAGCTACGGCCAGGGCATCGCCGACCGCCTGACCGGCGCCCACGAGACCCAGCGCTACGACCAGTTCAGCTACGGCGTGTCAGACCGCGGCGCCTCGATCCGCATCCCGTGGCAGGTCGCCGTCGACCGCAAGGGCTACCTCGAGGATCGTCGCCCGAACGCCAACATCGACCCGTACATCGTCGCCCGACTGATGGTCGAGACCATCTGTGGCGCAATGAAGTGACGCACTGGGGCGACGCCCCGGAGCGGTGAACCACGACAGGGCGGAGGCTGCGGCCGCCGCCCTGTCGTATTTCGAAGACGAGCACGAGAGACTCAGGAGATGACCGACATGCGCGAGCAACAGCGCGACTACGTTCTGCGCAGCGTCGAAGAGCGCGGTGTGCGCCTCGTACGGCTCTGGTTCACCGACGTGCTCGGCACGCTCAAGAGCCTCGCCATCTCGCCGGCCGAGTTGCAGAACGCTCTCGAAGACGGCATGACGTTCGATGGTTCGTCGATCGACGGATTCTCGCGAGTCCAAGAAGCCGACGTGTTGGCGATGCCCGACCCCGACACGTTCGAACTGCTGCCGTGGGGCGACCCGAAAGCTCCCGAGGCCCGGATCTTCTGCGACATCCACCACCTCGACGGCACACCGTTCGAAGGCGATCCTCGCCAGGTGCTGCGTCGCCACGTGCAAGCGGCCCACGACGAGGGCCTCACGTTCTACATCGCCCCCGACGTCGAGTTCTTCTACTTCGAGCCGTTGGTGCCCGGCCAGCCACCGGTGCCGATCGATCAGGGTGGCTACTTCGATCTCACGACCAACGACGTCACCGGTGAACTGCGCAAGAAGACCATCCGGACCCTCGAAGTGCTCGGCATCCCGGTGGAGTACAGCTTCCACGAGGACGCGCCGGGCCAGCAGGAGATCGACCTGCGCCACACCGACGCACTCACCATGGCCGACTCGATGATGACGTTCCGACTCGCCGTGCGCGAGGTGGCCGCTCAGCACGACGTGCACGCCACCTTCATGCCCAAGCCGCTCGAAGGTGTCCAGGGTTCGGGGATGCACGTCCACCTGTCGCTGTTCCGCGGCGACGACAACGCCTTCTACGACGCCGATGACGCCTACAACCTGTCGCCCACCGCCAAGTCGTTCATGGCCGGGATGCTCCACCACGCGGCCGAGATCACCGCAGTCACCAACCAGACCGTCAACAGCTACAAGCGGCTCGTGCCCGGCTTCGAAGCGCCGGTGCACATCAGCTGGGCCCGCAACAACCGCAGCGGCCTGATCCGAGTGCCGATCCCCAAGCGCGGCAATGCCATGGCGACGCGCATCGAGTACCGCTCGGCCGATCCGGCCTGCAACCCGTACCTGGCGTTCAGCCTCATGCTGGCGGCCGGCATGCGCGGTGTGCACGAGGGCTACGAACTGCCCGACGAAGCCGACGCGAACCTGTTCGAGATCGGCGACGATGTACTCGCCAAGCTCGGCGTCCGCCAACTGCCCCAGTCGCTCAACGATGCGCTCATCGTGATGGAGAACTCGACGCTCGTGCAAGAGGCGCTCGGCGAGCACATCTTCGAGTGGTTCCTGCGCAACAAGCGCAGCGAATGGCGCAGCTACAAGACCCAGGTCACCCCGTTCGAACGAGACCGTTACCTCGGGACACTCTGATCATGGCTCGTGAGTCGATGTTGGCAGTCGTCCCCGACCCGGCCTCACCTGACCTCGCGCGTACGCTCGACCTGGCCGGCTACGCCTGGAAGGCGGTGTCGGTTGCCGATGGCGACGTCGACGAGCCGACAAGTGGTTGGGCCGGAGCGATCGTCGACATCTCCGCCGACGCCGATGCCGGATGGGCATTTCTCCGAGCCGTGAGCAAGGGAGGCGACCGCACCATCCCGGTGATGCTGCTCGTCGGAGGTGCGCAGCTCGCCGGCCTCGAACACCGCGACGAACTCTTCGACGACTTCTGTCTCACACCGTTCCACCCAGCCGAACTCGAAGCCCGGCTCCGGCACCTGCTGGCCACCGACATCGATCTGCACCGTGCCGAACTCGTCGAGTACGGCGAGCTCACGCTCAACCTCGAGACCTACCAGGCGTCGATCGCCGGACGGCCCCTCGACATGACATACATGGAGTACGAACTCCTCAAGTTCCTCGCGCAGAACCCGGGCAAGGTGTTCACACGCGAGATGCTGCTCAGCCGGGTGTGGGGCTACGAGTACTACGGCGGTGCTCGCACTGTCGACGTACACGTGCGCCGCTTGCGCGCCAAGCTCGGCGAAGAGCACGCCAACCTCATCCAGACGGTTCGTTCGGTCGGCTACCGCTTCGGCCAATCCCGCTGGGACTCCTGAGCGCCGCCCACAGCAACGTTTGTGCGCGAATTCCGGTGGGGTGCCCCGCCGGGAATGCAACGCAAACGTGAATTCACCGGCCGAGGAAGGCGCGCACGGTGTCGGTGACCACGAACGCGAACACGTCCGCGCCGCCGTTCGTCGGGTGCACACCGTCACCAGTGAGCACGCCATCGCCCTCGACGAAGGCCGTCCACGGCGCGATCACGCTGTCGCCGCGGCGCTCGACGCGCTGACGGATGATCGAGTTGACCGCCTCGGTCTGCTCGAGTCGACCGCTGATGTAGGTGTCGACCCACACGAGCGCCGCGTCGGCGGGCACCTCGTCGAGCACTTCATTGACGGCGGCGGCGATGTCGTCGGGGCTGGCGTACTGGCTGATGTCGTTGGTGCCGAGCGCCACCACCCACACCTCGTCGCTGTGGTCGCCATCACCGTATTCGGCGAGGAACGCTGCCACCGCGGCGCCGCTCGGGTTGTCCTGCGACGACACCGCCATCCGCTTGCCGTTCTCGGACTCGATCACGTGGTCGAGGCCGAGCAGCCCGAATCGCTCGTCGAGGTACGGAATCGAACCCTTCGTGATCGAATCGCCGATCATCACCACGCTGTCGATGTCGGACGCCCCATCGGCGTTCGAATCGTTCGCACCACTGATCACCGCCGGATCGCCGGACACATCGATCGCGGGCGGCGGAGCCGCATTGACCGCGACCGGGCCCGAGTCGTCAGGGCTGCAACCGGCGAGCGCCGAGGAAGCAACAGCGAGCGCAGCAATGGTGACGTGGCGAACTCTCACAACGAGACAGTCTTGCCAATCCGACGTGTTCTGCGGTGTCACCCGCCGTCGGTCACACCACCGCAACCCCACCTACCCCGCTTGGATGCGGCGAGCGAGCCGGTCGTGCACGCCCAGCATCTCGTCGAGGCGAGACGACACGAGCTGTCCGTCACGTACCACCGGTCGGCCGTGCACCACGGTGTGGCGGGCGGCGACCGGGCCGCAGCGCAGCCATGCTTCGATCGGGTCGGCGACGGCGCCGGCGAACGAGGGTCCGGTGAGCGGCCACACGGCCACATCGCCGACAGCGCCAACCGTGAGGGTTCCGATCTCGCCGAGGCGTCCGAGGCAGCCGGCGCCACCAATGGTGGCCATCTCCAACGCCATGCGTGCCGTCCCAGCGGAGGCACCATCGCGGAGCTTCGCGAGCAACATCGCCTGACGGGCCTCGAGCCACAGTGACGCGGCGTCGGCCGACGACGAGCCGTCGACACCGAGCCCCACGTGCACGCCGGCTGCTCGGAGTTCGACGACCGGAGCGATGCCCGACGACAGGATCATGTTGCTCGACGGGCAGTGCGCCGCCCCGACCCCGGCGGCACCGAGTCGTCGGATCTCGTCGTGGTCGGGCTTCACACAGTGCGCAACCCACGTGCGATCGGTGGCCCATCCGGTTCGTTCGAGGTACTCCATCGGACGACACCCGAACGTGGCCAGGCTGAACTCGTCGTCCTCGGCGTTCTCGGCGAAGTGGGTGTGCAAACGCACATCGAGGCGCTCGGCCAACTCTGCGGTGCGCACCATCAACGCCTCGGTGACGCTGAACGGCGAGCACGGTGCCAGCGCGATTCGGGTCATCGCGCCGAACGAGCGGTCGTGATGACGCTGCACGGCCTCCTCGCAGGCGGCGAGGATCTCGTCGTCGTCGGCCACCACGTCGTCGGGCGGCAAGCCACCGTCCTTCTCCGACAGCGACATCGAACCACGTGTCGGATGGAACCTCATGCCGAGATCATGCGCCGCTTCGATCTCGGCGGTGAGCAGGTCCCCGGCACCGTGCGGGTGGAGGTACAGGTGGTCGGTGGAGGTGGTGCATCCTGCCAACGCCAGCTCGGCGAGGCCGACCCACGCCGACACGTGCACCGATTCGGTGTCGAGACCCCGCCAGAGCGGATACAGCGACTGCAGCCAGCCGAACAACGGCTTGTCGGTCATCGGCGGGAACGCCCGCGTGAGGTTCTGGAACAGGTGATGGTGCGAGTTCACGAGGCCCGGCGTGACCAGGCAATCGGTGGCGTCGAGCACCGTGGTGGCCGCGGGCGCCGGGCCGGTTCCGACGCCGCTGACGAAGCCGTCGGTGATCGCCACCCAGCCGCCAGCGAGTTCCCGGCGTTCGGCGTCGACGGTGGCGACGCTGCGGGCATTGGCGATCACGAGATCGGCGACCGGCGGTGGGAGGGTACTCATGCCCGGTTCCCTGCATTGTTGGTGGCGTCGTCGGTGGCGTTGTCGGTGAGATCGCCGAGGGTGGCCAGGATCGCTCGGATGTCGTCGGCGGTCGTGAGCGGGTTCACGATGCAGAACCGCAGGACCACCTCGCCCTGCCAGGTAGTGGGCACCACGAAGGCCCGGCCCCCAGCCAGTTCGGCGTCGCTCCACGCCTGATACTGCGCCGCGTCCCACCCGACCCGGCGGAACAGCACGATCGAGAGTTCCGGCTCCATCAGCAACTCGGTCACGGCGCACTCGTCGACGAGACGGGCAGCGCTCCGAGCGGTCTCCAACGTCGTCTCGACTGCCTCCGAATACGCGTCGGTGCCGTAGGTGGCGAGGCTGAACCACAACGGCAGGCCCCGAGGCCGCCGCGACAGATGGTGGGCATAGTCGCTCGCGTTCCATGGTTCTTCGGCTGCGTCGTCAGCGTGGAGCACGTCGAGATACTCGGCGTGCTGGGTGTGCGCCGCCCGTGCGATCGCAGGGTCGCGATACAGCAGCGCACACGAGTCGAACGGCGCGAACAACCACTTGTGCGGATCGACGATGAAGCTGTCGGCGCGTTCGATGCCGACGAAGAGGTTGCGCACACTCGGGGCAGCCAGCGCGGCGCCGCCGTAGGCGCCGTCGACGTGGAACCATGTCTGGAACTCAGCAGCACAGTCGGCCGCCCCTGCGAGGTCGTCGATCACGCCGACGTTGGTGGTGCCCGACGTGGCGACGATGGCGAACAGACGCTCACGGTCGGCGTCGTCGAGCGCATCGACCGTTGCGCGCAGCGCAGCACCGGTCATGTGGCCGCGGTCGTCGGCTGGCACGGCGATCACGTCGGCGTCCATCGCCCATGCCGCCTGGACGATCGACGAGTGCGCCCCCGCCGATGCGATCATCAGCCCACGCGTCCGGTCATGCGCGCCGTCGGCGCGATGTCTCCACTGCCACCGAGCAGCGATCAACGCGCTCAGGTTGCCGGCCGTACCCCCACTCACGAACACCCCACCGGCTTCGGCCGGCAGACCGACGAGGTCGGCGATCCACCGCAGCGCTTCGTTCTCGGCGTAGATCGCGCCAGCGCCTTCGAGCCACGACCCGGCGTACACGCTGGATGCGCCGACGACGAGGTCGAACAACATCGATGCCTCGGTCGGCGCCGCCGGGACGAAGGAGAGGAACCGAGGATGGTCGACCGAGATGCACGCCGGCGCGAGCACCTCTTCGAACACCCGCAGCGCATCGAGCCCGCCGATGCCGGCCGGGGTGATGGTAATTCCTGCAGCGTCGCGCAGTTCCTGTGGCGTACGAGAGTGGTCGAGTGGCGGCGGATCGAGCCGCATCCGATCGACGGAGTATCGAACGATCGCCTCGGTCAACTCTTCGGTCTCCCGGTCCTGGACATGCACGGCCTCAGTGTGCCAGCATCACGCCTGGGGTCAGACCCGTGTGGTCCGACTCAGTCGGGGAGATCGAGGAGCTCGTTGTCCTTGAAACGGGAACGAGTGTCTCGGTAGAAGACCTCGCCGATGATCGCCGAGGCAACGGCACCGCTCATGATCACCACGACGGGGATCAGGAACAAGACGATCACGATGGCGATGGCACCAGGCATGGGGTCAGGCTAGTGGGCCGCACTCACGGTGGCGAAAGCAGGTGGTGATGTGATCGTTGACCATGCCGGTGGCCTGCATGAACGCATAACAGATCGTCGGGCCGACGAAGCCGAAACCACGTTGCTTGAGATCTCGACTCATCGCCTGCGACCGCTCGGTCTCCGCTGGCACCGCTGCCATGTTCGGCCACCTGTTGTGGATCGCCTCACCGCCGGTGAAGCCCCACAGATGGCCAGCGGGGTCGTCGAGTTCGAGCCATGCCTGGGCATTGCGGATCGAGGCTGCCACCTTGGCCCGGTTGCGAACGATGCCCTCATCGCCCAGCAGACGTTCGACATCGGCGTCGCCATAGCGAGCGATGACCTCGGCGTCGAATCCGTCGTAGGCACGGCGGTACCCGTCGAGTTTGCGCAGGATCGTCGACCACGACAGTCCCGCCTGGGCACCTTCGAGGATCAGGAACTCGAACAACACGTGCGGATCGCGTTCGGGCACACCCCAGACCTCGTCGTGATAGCGCAGGTAGGCATCACCGACGCCCGGGCCGCCCGTGAGCGCCCAGTCGCAGCGAGCCGTCTGCGAGGTGCTCACCCCTGGGGAACGTAGGCCCAGGCTTCGACCTCGACCAGGAAGTTCGCGGGCAGCGCCGCGACTCCCACCGTGGAACGCGCGGGCCGATGCGATCCGAGCGCCTCGGCGTACGCCTCGTTGAACTCGGCGAAATTCTCCATGTCGGTGAGGAAACACGTCGTCTTGACGATGTCACCCAGCGATGCGCCGACGGAGGCGAGTTGTGCGGCCACGTTGGCCATGGTCTGGGTGGTTTCGGCGCGCACCCCGCCGTCGACCTTCACGCCGTCACGCATGCCTCCCTGACCGGACACGATGACGAAGTCTCCGGCGCGCACGACGGGGGTGTAAGGACCAAGCGGCTTGCTCATGGCGCCAACGTAGCCGCGCCCGAGGCGACCTCCGGCCTCGTCGACCGACCGGTATCGTCATATCCGATGTCGCCCACGCCAGCTCGTCGACCGTTGCGGATATCGCGTCGCGGATTCGTGGCGGGTGTCGCCGCCACCGGAGTGCTCGCCGCGTGCGGCTCCGGCGACGAGGGGCCGTCGGGTTCCGAGTCGCAGAACTCCGATTCTCCGGACGGCGCCGCCACCACCGGCGAGACTGCTTCCGGTCTCGCGTTCGGCACGTACGTGCTGGCGCAGCGGTTCCCCCAGGATGTCCAGGGCCCGGGCCTGCTGCGCCTGCCGATCAGCCTGGCGTCAGCCGATGGCAGTCTGGTGTCCGACGGGCCGGAGACCTTGCGCGCCGAGGTCCACGACATCGACGACCAGCCGCTCGGCATCAGCATCTCGGCGGTCCGCCGCGACCTCGAATCAGGCCCGTACTACAGCTTCCGGGTGCCGATGGAGACTCCCGGTTTCTACTACCTCGTCGTCGAGGGCGGCCCCGAGGGTGGTGCTGCATTCCAGGTGATGGAGCCCGGTTCGGTCACCGTGCCGGGTCCTGGCGATCCGATGCCGCCGTTCGACACGCCGACGTCCGGCGACGGTCGAGGCGTCGATCCGATCTGCACCCGCCAACCCGAGCCGTGTCCGTTCCACGCCGTCACGCTCACCGAGGCGCTCGGCGCCGGCAAGCCCGTTGCCTACCTGATCGGCACGCCGGCGTTCTGCCAGACCGGCACGTGCGCGCCGGCGCTCGAATCGATGATCAACGTGCAGGACCGTTTCGGAAATACCTTCACCTGGGTGCACGCCGAGGTGTTCACCGACAACACCGCGACCACCCCCACCGACGCAGTCGACGCCGCCGAGCTCAAGTTCGAGCCGGCACTGTTCGTGATCGGGGCCGACGGCAAGGTGATCGAGCGGATCGACGCCGTGTGGGACGAGACCGAACTGGTCGAAGTGCTCGAACGCGCAACTGCCTGACAGCGACGCTCGCCGTCAGGCCGACACACCGAGCTTCAGCTCAGGAGAAGCTGGAGCCGCAGCCGCAGGTACGCGATGCGTTGGGGTTCGTGATGGCGAAGCCGGACTGGTCGAGGCCGTCCTTGTAGTCGAGCGTTGCGCCTTCGAGCAGTTGGGCGGAGGCTGGGTCGACGACGACCTTGACGAGCCCGTCGTCGCCGTAGCTGACCTGGTTGTCGTCGGCGGCGATGTCGCCGTCGAAGAACATCTCGTAGGAGAAGCCGCTGCAGCCGCCCGGGCGGACGGCGACGCGGAGTGCCAGATCTTCGGCACCTTCGTCGGAGAGCAGTTGGCGAACCTTGACAGCAGCGGTATCGGTGAGTGTGATCATTCGGAACCTCCTGGTTGCGGTTGTTTCAATTTAGCGGGAAGCGACGGTCACACGACACGGCGTGCGACTGGTGAGCGTGCAGAACTCGTCGACCTCGGCGTCGCCCATCTCGGCGACGAACCCGGCGACCAGGCCGCGATGCAGCCCACACACGAGTTCGGGATGAGATTCGGCGAGCTCGGCGAAGGGGCAGTGACTGAACGCGACCACGGCGGCATCGGGGTCGTCGCCGGCGTCGGTGACCACCGGGTCGAAGCCCAGACGATCGAGATCGGACACCAACGCCTCGAGCGTCGATGGCGCCTGCTGATAGGGCCGGGCACGGGTGGCCCCTTCGGTTCGACCAACTGCTTCGGCGTCGTCGGCGCTCGCCTGGAGACGCGCTGCCATTGCCAATACCATGCGCGCGAGCACCGGCATCGTGGGCGGTTCGAAGCCGAGCGATGGGGCGTTCGCAGCGATCGAGTAACGGTGCTGCGGACGCCCGACGTCACCGCGCCCGCCGGCCTCGACGGCGAGCAGACCCGCTTCGCGCATCCGTTCGAGGTGCGGGCGCACGGTGTTCGGATGCAGAGCGAGCGACTCGGAGATGTCGGCGGTGGCGAGCGGCCGGGCCGATCGGGCGAGTTCGAGATAAATGGCGTAACGGGTGTTGTCGCCGAGCGCCTTGAGCAGGTCGAGCTGTGGTGGTCCGGGCATGGCCGACGTGACGCTGCGCTGATCTTGAACCACATCAGGAGATTACACGGCTTCGGCCGGTAAAATACCACGCATGCTCGCCGACACGTCTTCTGCACCGACCGGCACAACGATCGCTCCGCCGACCCACGACGAGGTGATGGCGGCGCTGGCCACGGTGATCGACCCCGAACTCGGCGCCGACATCGTGTCGCTCGGCATGGTGCCATCGGTCGACATCACACCCGAGGGGCTGATCACCGTCGGCGTGAAACTCACGATCAGAGGCTGTCCGCTGCGCGCCGAGATCAAGAAGGAAGTCGAGAGCAAGGTGTCGGTGCACCCGGGCGTCACCGACGTGAAGATCTCGTGGGGCGAGATGAACGCCGACGAGCGCACCGAGGTGATGACCAAGGCCCGTTGGAACGCACGCCAGAACGCCCCCGACACCGAGATCCCATTGAGCTGCAAGGTGCTGGCCATCGCCAGCGGCAAGGGCGGCGTGGGCAAGAGCTCGGTCACGGTCAACCTGGCTGCTGCCCTCGCTGGTGCCGGCCACACCGTCGGCGTGCTCGATGCCGACATCTGGGGGTTCTCGGTGCCTCGCCTGCTCGGCATCTCCGATCGCATGGAGGCCCACAAGGTCGAGGGGTCCGACAAGCCCAAGATCGTGCCGAACGAGCGAGTGGTCGGCGACGGGGTGCTCAAGGTGGTCTCCACCGGGTTCCTGGTCCAGGAAGACACCGCCCTGATGTGGCGAGGGTTGATGCTCACCAAGGCGGTCGAGCAGTTCCTGCGCGACGTCCAGTGGGGCCAGCTCGACTACCTGCTGATCGACATGCCACCGGGCACCGGTGACGTGCAGATGGGACTGGCGCGGATGCTGCCCAACACCGAACTGATCGTGGTCACCACGCCGGCACTGGCGGCGCAGAAGGTGGCCCAGCGAGCCGCCGACATGGCGCGACGCAGTTTCCTCCAGGTGATCGGGGTCATCGAGAACATGAGCGCCTTCACCTGCGACCACGGCGACACGTATGCACTGTTCGGCGAAGGCGGCGGACAGAAGCTCGCCGATGCCATCGGCGCACCGCTGCTCGGCAAGGTGCCGCTCGAAGCTGCCGTCGCGGCCGGCGGCGACGCTGGCGAACCGGTGTCACTCGACGGCACGGGCGCCGCTGCCGACGAATTCCGCGCCATCGCCCGACAGATCCTCACCACGATCGCGCCACCGGCACCGCCGGTCGACGATGTCGACATGGCCGGCTGCACCGCTCACGAGTTCGAAGCAGTCACCGCAGTCTCCGTGAACAGTCACTCCAGGTCGTCGTAGCCCTCATCGCCAGGCATGGCGATGCCCGTGATCCTGCCGTCGGCGTCGCGGCGAAGTTTCGGCAGGATGCACGGAGGCCGGTCGATTGCCGCTCCCGCAGCCAACGCCGCAACAGCTGTCGGGTGGGCTTCGAGGAATCGGAGGTTGGACATCGTCGGCGGCATCATCATCAGTTCGCCCACAGCCTGCATCCGCAACGCCTCGCCAGGACGAACCCACAGGCTGTCGACGGTTTCCTCGTCGTCGTGCAACGGCACCTGGTCGGTCGGCATCTCGGCGAGGAAGAAACGTGTGTCGAAACGGCGCTGCTCTCCGATCGGCGTGATCCAATGGTCGACGTAGTGCGTCGTCGACAGGTCGAGCACCAGATCGTCGCGCTGACACAACGCAACGAGCGAGAGCGAGCTGTCGTGATCGTGGATCTCGTAGCGGTCCTCGTTGCGCAGCTCCAGCGGACCACCGTCGCGACGCTGCGCCAACAGCACGCCCGCCTCCTCGAAACATTCACGCACCGCCGCGACCCAATAGGCGAGCCCGCCATGATCGACACCGAGTTGCGCGCTGGCCGCGACGTCGTCGAGGCCTCGGCAGAACGGGGCGATGTCGTCGGCACCATCGACCCCGTCGACCCGCCCGCCGGGGAACACGTACATCCCGGCACCGAACACAGCGTTGGTCGTGCGGCGCAGCATGAAGACCTCGACACCGGGCTCGCCATCGGCGGCGTCACGCACCAGCATCACCGTGGCGGCTGGCTTGATCGGCACGAGTACCGGGTCGAGGGGTGCGTCGGAGGGTGTGGAGGATGCGGCCATACCCGCTCTACGGTAGGGGCCATGACAACGGCACCACTCACCGCGCCGAACCAGCCCGTCGACGTGCTCGAACACATTTCGCCCGGCACGCAGATCATCGTGCCGCTCGGCAACGGCGAGGCAACCGCCGTGATGGAACAGATCGACGCTGCAGCCGCCGCAGATGACCCGCGCATCGACGATGTCCGCGTGCACCAGATGCACTGTCTCCACGATCGGCCGTACCTGCGCGGCGCCTACGGCACGCGCCTGAAGCACATCTCGTACTTCCTGTCGCACGTCACGCGCCCCTATTTCGCCAGCGGTGCCATCGGCCTGGTGCCTGCGCACTTCTCCGAGGTCTACGCGCTGATGCGCATGCGCACCGACGACCCGCTGGTGATCGCTGCAGCGTCGCCCCCGGACCGCCACGGATACTTCTCACTCGGGGTGTCGGCCGACTACACGTCGAGCTTCATCGGCCGTGGCCGGTTCTTTCTCGAGGTCACCGAGGAAATGCCGCGCACGTTCGGCCGCAACCAACTCCACCTGTCGCAGGTGGTCGGCTGGTGCCGCAGCGACCGCCCACTCATCGAGGTCCCACCCTCGGCGCCAGGCGACACCGATCGAAAGATCGCCGCTCTCGTCGCCGAACGCATCCCCAACGGTGCGACCATCCAGACCGGCATCGGTGCCATCCCGAACGCGATCATGGCGTCACTCTCCGGTCACAAGGACCTCGGGATCCACACCGAACTCGTGTCCGACGGCGTGGTCGACCTGATGGAGTCGGGCGTGGTCAACGGTGTCCGCAAACGACTCAACCGCACCAAGGCCGTCGGCACGTTCGCCCTCGGAACCGACCGTCTGCACCGGTTCCTCCACGAGAACACCGCGATCGAACTGCATGCGGTGCGCTACGTGAACGATCCCCGAATCATCGCCAACGAACGCAACTTCGTGTCGATCAACGCCACGCTCACCGTCGACTTCCTCGGCCAATGCGCATCCGAGACCATCGGCGGGCAGTATTACTCGTCGTCGGGCGGTCAGAACGACTTCGCCCGCGGCGCCGTGTACTCCGAGGGCGGTCAGGGCTTCGTGGTGCTGCACTCCACGACGTCACGCGGCGAGTCGCGCATCGTGCCGCAACTCGCAGCCGGCGACGTGGTCACCACACCGAAGAACACCGTCGACAAGATCGTCACCGAGTGGGGCATCGCCGAACTGCGTGGACGATCGATCCGCGAACGAACCCGAGCGTTGATCGCTGTTGCCCACCCCGACCATCGTGACGAGCTGAGCGCCCAGGCCCGGGCGATCAACTACCTCTGAACGACACGCTCTGCGCAACTCCCGCTGCACAACTCCCGCACGACGACAATCAGGCGGGTCCCTGTGTCGACGACGGTTCGTCGATCTTCGGATTCGCCCGTTCATCCACCGCTGCGTTCGGTCGCGACCAGGCGTACACCATGGCACCCCCGACGATGGCTGCCATCACGATGCCGACGACCTGCCAGTGGCTGCTCAGGAATGCTGTTGCCTGCGCCTGACGTTCGAAGGCCCAATCGGTGATCGGATCACCCTCTTCACGGATGTCGACCCAGTAGAAGTACCAGAGCAGATAGAGACCCGACAGCACCACGAAGACCGCTGCGATCCGGTCGACATACTGCAAGCTGCCTCGCAACAGCTTGAGCAGACCGGTGTTCGCCGAGGCCAACGCGATGGTCAGGGCGCTGACCAGCAGGGCCATGCCAGCGCCGTAGGCAAGCATGTTGCCGACGCCCGACACCACGCCGTCGCGCTCGGTGGTGCTGAACACCGTGGCAATGAACAACCCGATCGTGCAGCCGATCGATGCGACGGCGTAAGCGATGCCGTAGACGAACATCGCGCCGACGGTCTGCTTCGGCCCCTCGCCGCCGGTGTCGAGCCGTGGGGTCATGAACGGCAGCTTGTAACCGAACAGCATGGCGATTCCGAGCACCAGCAGAGCCACGCCGATTGCACCGGTGGCGTACTTGGCGTTCTCGTTGATCCAGCTGGTGAAGTTGTAGGAGATGATCCCAGCTATCAGGAACACCGACAGGAAGCCCGCTGACACCGCGGCGCTGACGATCACCGCGCGGCGCATGGTCGCTCGCTGCGAGCCGGGCATGCTGCCCTGGAGGCCGAGGAAGTACATCAGGTAGGTGGGCAGGAGGATGAACCCGCACGGGTTCACTGCGGCGACCATGCCCCTGATGAACGACAGGCTCATGATGCTCCCCCGTCCACCGTGAGCTGGTCGACGGTGAGCAGGTCGGCGATCTTGTCGCGCAGTTCGTCGGCGTCGAGCGGCCCGGTCTGTTCGACGATCGTGCCATCCGAGGTGACGAACAGCGTGATCGGCATCGCTGTGGCGCCGATGGCATCGGCGAGTTCGGCGAACTCGTCGCGGAACAGGTCGTACTCGACGCCGCGTTCACCCGCGAAGCGCTCCATCACCTCGGCCGAGTCGAGCGTGTTGACGCCGATGAAGCGGACATCGTCGGTTTCGGCGTCGACCTCGGCGAAGTCGGGCAACTCCTTCGCGCACGGAGGGCAGGTCGAGTACCAGAGGTTGACCACGAGCGGTTCGCCGAGCAGATCGGGGGTGTTGACCTCGTTGTCGTCGACATCGAACAGCACGACGGCGGGGAACGGGTCGCCCTCGACGTCGGCGTTGCCGAGACCGTCGTTCGGGAACGTCACGACGGTTCTCGCATCGGTCAGCCTGGCGTCGACCGGCGCATCGTCGCCGGGTAGTTGGGTCCAGACGAAGATGCCGATCACCGCCACGGCGACGAGCAGCGACCCGACGAGGAGGCGAGGACGGATCTTCACACCGCCAAGGCTACTGACACCTCCTGGGCCCGCCGATTCGCCCCCGGTGTTGTTCGTATTCGTTCACCACTGCGCGCTCCCACCCACCCCCAGCCCCAATCCCAACCCCAGCCCCAGCCCCAGCCCCAGCCCCAACCCCAACCACGTTTGCGTGACACTTCGGGTGAGGGGGTCCACCCGAAATGCCACACGAACGTGGTTCTGGGGCTCGCGCTGGCTCAGGCAACGGCCACGGGAACCTCGACGGGACCGAGT
>Ga0209390_10003550_pt1 | contig 25078 bp, 13 predicted proteins | sample BON01_FD_187212 | JGI IMG/M metagenome (GOLD analysis project Ga0209390, IMG submission 187212) | Freshwater microbial communities from Lake Bonney liftoff mats and glacier meltwater in Antarctica - BON-01 (SPAdes) (version 2) | ecosystem: Environmental > Aquatic > Freshwater > Ice > Glacier... | reverse complement strand
GAAGCTGTAAAACAAAATGGATATGCTTTATTACATTCATCAGACGATTTAAAAAATAATAAAAAAATTGTATTGGAAGCTGTAAAAAAATACGGACATTCTTTACAATATGCATCAGAGGAATTAAAAAATGATAGAGAAATTGTATTAGAAGCAGTAAAACAAAATGGATTTGCATTACAGTATAGATCAAGGGATTTAAAAAATGATAGAGAAATTGCGCTGGAAGCCGTGAATCAAAACGGACATTCTCTGGAACACTTGTCTAAAAATTTAAAAAATGATAAAGTAATTGTGCTAGAAGCTGTGAAACAAAACGGATGTGCTTTAAAATATGCATCCGAAGATTTAAAAAACGATAAAAAAATTGTTCTATCTGCTGTAAAACAAAATGGATTTGCTTTACAATATGCATCTGAAGATTTACAAAATATGATAAAGAAATTTTACTAGAAGCAGTAAAAGAAAATGGTTGTGCTTTTAGCATATGCGTCTAAAGATTTACAAAATGATAAAGAAATTCTTCAAGAATCCATAGAACAAAAAAAAGCCTTAAAATATTCGGACTAAATTAATAATAATAATAAATTGTTAAAAATATTATATATTATTACAATCGACATAATAATAAAAAATGATAATTTTTAGAAATAAGTAGATTATTTGTTTAATGTATTAAACAACACGATTTAAACTTAATGTAACAGAATTTTATACTATTTAATTTATTAAAAAGATAATAAAAAAAATGAATTTTATATTCACTGATTTCCTATATATAAATTAATAAGTACCGTGCCATTTTTGACCAAAACTCGATTAACACAATATTACATATTTTTTATTTTATTCTATAATGTTTATAATGACGACTAAGAAAGTTACTTTAACAATTATGTCTGGTAATAGTGTAGAATACAATGTTACTAGTTTTAATGATTTAATAAATCAAATAAACAAAAAATGGAGATTATATTGTTTAATGAATGGTACAGTTGAAGTTTTTAATAGTTTGACAAATATTAAAATTAATCATCAATTAGATGATACATATTTTATTGTTTATTTGTCATATAATTTAAAAGATGTAAAACAAAACGGAGCTGCTTTAGAATACGCATCAGATGATTTAAAAAATAATAAAGAATTTGTATTAGAAGCTGTACAAGAAAACGGACATGCTTTAGAATACACATCAGATGATTTACAAAATGATAAAGGCATTGTATTAAAAGATGTAAAACAAAACGGAGCTGCTTTAGAATACGCATCAGATGATTTAAAAAATAATAAAGAATTTGTATTAGAAGCTGTACAAGAAAACGGACATGCTTTAGAATACGCATCAGATGATTTACAAAATGATAGAGAAATTGTATTGGAAGCTGTAAAAGAAAACGGACGTGCTTTAGAATATGCATCACACAATTTAAAAAATGATAGAGAAATCGTATTAGAAGCTGTAAAACAATGTGGAGTTACTTTATGTCATGCATCATACGATTTAAAAAATGATAGAGAAATTGTATTGGCTGCTGTAAAAGAAAATGGACGTGCTTTAGAATATGCGTCCGAAGATTTAAGAGATGATAAAGAAATTGTATTAGAAGCTGTAAAATAAGATGGGGTTACTTTATTTTACGCATCATATGATTTAAGAGATGATAAAGAAATTGTATTGGAAGCTGTAAAATAATTGATTTAAATCACTACATAATAATACCACTATCTGAAATAAAAAATAATAAACAATCATTGAAAATAATTATATGATAAAATAAAAAATGATAATTTTTAGAAATAAGTAGATTATTTGTTTAATGAATTAAACAACACAATTTAGACTTAATTTAACAGAATTTTATACTATTTAAGTTATTAAAAAGATAATAAAAAAAAATGAATTTTATATACACTGATTTCCTATATATAAATTAATAAGTACCGTGCCATTTTTGACCAAAACTCGATTAATCCAATATTACATATTTTTTATTTTATTTTATAAAGTTTATAATGACGATTAGGAAAGTGACTTTAACAACTGTGTCTGGTGGTGTTTTAGAATATAATGTTAATAGTTTTGATGATTTAATAAATCAAATAAACGAAAACGAAATAGGGAGATTCTATTGTTTACTGTATGGTACCTTTGAAGTTTATAATAGTTTGATAGATATTAAAATTAATAATCAATTAGAAGATACATATGCTATTGTTTATTTGTCACATGATTTACTAAATGACGGAAAAAGTGTTCTATATATGGTAAAACGAAACGGGCTTACTTTAGAATATGCATCATATGATTTACGAAATGATTATGAGATTGTATTCGAAGCTGTAAAACAAAAAGGAGTTGCTTTAGAATATGCATCAGATATTTTAAAAGATGATTACGATATTGTATTCGAAGCTGTAAAACAAAACGGGCGTGCTTTAGAATACGCATCAAATGATTTAAAAAACAACTATAATATTGTATTAGAAGCTGTAAAACAAAACAGGCGTGCTTTAGCATACGCATCAGATGATTTAAAAAATAATAATTTTTAGTAATAAGTAGATCATTTGTTTAATGAATTAAACAACACAATTTAGACTTAATTTAACAGAAATTTATACTATTTAATTTATTAAAAAGATAATAAAAAAATGAATTTTATATACACTAAATTCTTATATATAAATTAATTAGTACCGTGCCATTACTGGCCAAAACTTGATTAATCCAATATTACATATTTTTTATTTTATTCTATAAAGTTTATAATGACGACTATGAAAGTGACTGTAACAATTATGTCTGGTAATAGTATAGAATATGATGTTAATAATTTTGATGATTTAATAAATGAATTAAACAAAATAGGTAAATTCTTTTCTTTAACTTATGACACCATTAAGGTTTTTCATAGTTTAGAAGATAATAAAAATAATCATGACTTAAAAAATAATGATATTTATACTATGGTATATTTGGAATATGATAAAAATTTAATTTGTAGAATAAAAGAAATGAAGAATATGGGTAATACTTTCATAAGAAATGTATTAAATGATATATCTACATTATTTAAACAAAAAAAATTATACGATGTTCCTATATTTTTAATATTTTTAGCAAATCATTTACCAATTGATACTGATTCTCAATGTTTTTCATTAATTAGTGACGAAATAAAAAATGATTTAGATGTTATGGCGAATCTTACAAAAATACACTATTCTTATTTAAAATATGCATCAGAAGAATTAAAAAATAATAGAGAAATTGTATTAGAAGCAGTAAAACAAAATGGATTTGCTTTAGAATATGCATCAGGTAATTTACAAAACGATAGAGAAATTGTATTAGATGCTGTAAAAGAAGATGGACGTGCTTTAGAATATGCTTCCGATATTTTAATAAATGATAAAGAAATTGTATTAGAAGCCGTAAAACAAAATGGATATTCTTTGCATTACACACCTGAGGAATTAAAAAATAATAGAGAGATTGTGATAGAAGCCGTAAAACAAGAAGGACTTTCTTTACAATATGCATCAGATATTTTAAAAAAGGATAGAGAACTTGTATTAGAAGCTGTAAAAAAAAACGGATATGCTGTACAGTATGCATTCGAAGATTTAAGAAATGATAAAGATATTATACTAACATCTGTAAAACATAATGGACTCGCTTTAGTATATGCATCAGAAGAATTAAAAAATGATAAAGAAATTGTATTAGAAGCAGTAAAACAAAATGGAAATGCTTTGCAATATTCATCCAAAAATTTACAAAATGATAAAGAAATTGTACTAGAAGCTGTAAAACAAAATGGAAATGCTTTAGAATATGCGTCCGAAGATTTAATAAATGATAAAGATATTGTATTAGAAGCGGTAAAACAAAACGGCCATTCTTTATATTATGCATCATATAATTTAAGATATGATAAAGAATTTATATTAGAAGCTGTGAAAGAAGATGGATGCGCTTTAGGATATACATCATTTAATTTAAAAAACGATAGAGGAATTGTGCTAGAAGCTGTAAAAAAAAACGGAAATGCTTTAAAATATGCATCGGAAGATTTAAAAAACGATAAAGATATTGTATTAGAAGCGGTAAAAAGAACCGGTTGTGCTTTAAAACATTCATCAAGAGATTTAAAAAATTATAAAGAAATTGTATTAGAAGCTGTAAAACAAAACGGAAATGCTTTAAATTATACATCAAAAGATTTACGAAATGATAGAGAAATTATATTAGCAGTAAAAAAAATGGATGTGATTTATGTTACTCATTGAAAGATTTAAAAAAAAATAATAAAGAAATTGCACTAGAAGCTGTAAAACGAAATGGAGTTGCTTTAATATATGTATCCGATAATTTAAAAACGGATAAAGAACTTTTGATAGATATTATAGAACAACAAAGAATTTACTGTTAAATCGGTTTAAATTACAGTAGATTTCACAAAAAGTTTACAAATGTCAAAAAATTGGTCAATACTATAAAATGTTTATATATACTAGATTTAAAATTTTATTTTATAGTATTTATTTATTTTATTAAAATTAAATTTTTATTTCATGGTATTGCATTATATATTTATAGTATTTTAGTTTATATTTATAGTATTTATTTATCTATATTTATAAATAATATTTATCGAATGATTAAAATATTTTATAATATTTCCATTGTTGCAATTATTTATAGATAATATTAAATTACTATGATCATTATCTTTTCTAAATATTAAGAGAATATTTAGAAAAGGTTTCTTCTATTAGATTAAATTCAGGTGAATAAGTGGGTGTATATAGTAAATTAATATTATTTAATTTACAATATTTTTTTAATTCTAATAAATGATGAGTTTTAAGATTATCATGTAAGATAGATCGATTTAAAAATACATCTTTATTTTCGATAAAGATGTATTAAATCTAATTAATAGCTCCGTTTAAAATTTTATAATCCATTATATCATTTTTATCAATGGCTAATAATAACGTATATTTTTACCGTACTTGTTTATGTTTATAATATTTATAAATTGTATTATCACCTAAATTGTATTTTATATTTTTACATTTACAACAAGTTTTGCTCGTAAAGTATTCGTCAATAATAATAATTTTATTATTCCATTTCACCATATATAATTTAGATGAATTTAGAACGTCCTGTTTGAGTTATAGAAATGAAGAATACGTTAAAAATTTATATTTACCTGATAAAAATGGAACTATTCGAAAATTACATTCTGTTTTAACACTGCAATCTGACACCCTGTATAGAATGTAATAATGGAATAAAACAATCAATTAAATGAACATTTTTCTGTATCAATAGAGATGAAAATGCGGTAAATAATATGATTAAAATAGTTGAATTTCAAATAAAACATAATTGTAGACCTGAAAGATTTACTAGAGGATATAAGATAACATAAACGATGGCAACTTTATGTATTAGACAATTCACTAATATTGTTATAACAATATAAATGAATTAATCTAAAGAGTCAAATGTCATCACGCCACTTAGTGGTACTTTTACAGTTGATTTTACATAAAGTCCAATTTTTTGACATTTGTAAACTTTTTGTGAAATTGACTGTAATCTAAAAAGTAAAATGTAATAACGCCACTTAGTGGTACTTTTACAGTTGATTTTACATATTTATATTAAGTCGAATTTTTTGACATTTGTAAACTTTTTGTGAAATTAATTATATTAAGACTTAATTATAATAATTAATGTTAATATAATAAAGAAGTTATTGTCCATTAATATTATTTCAGTATATTGTCAAAAAAGTGAATATTTTTTCACTAAAATTTTTTACTATTATAAATTCTTTCACCGTAGCCATTTTGGCTCAAGATAAATAACTAGTGCTTTTTGGATACAAACACTTGTCTTTTTGTTGCTCATTTGTTCAGGATGGTGCGACAGCAGCAGTACCCGCAGCAGTACTCGCAGCAGTACCCGCAGCAGTACCCGCAGCAGATGCAGCAGTACCCACAGCAGTACTCGCAGCAGTACCCGCAGCAGATGCAGCAGTACCCACAGCAGTACCCACAGCAGTACCCGCAGCAGTACTCGCAGCAGTACTCGCAGCAGATGCAGCAGCATCTAAATCGAGTTCAGTGGTTGCAGCAGTACCCGCGGCACCAGCAGCAGTATCCGCAGTCTCAGCAGATGCAGCAGCAGAATCAAGGTCGGCAGTTAATGCAGCAGGAACAGCAGCAGCGACAGCAGTTGATTCAGGAGAAGTTGTTACGAAGACAGAGACGTGAAGAAAATAAGGTGGTTTTGCGTCAGCTGAACGAGCAATTAGCACAATTACAAGCAGAAATAGCAGCAGCAAGAGCAGCAGCAAGAGCAGCAGAAAGAGCAGAAGCAAGAGCAAGAGCAGCAGCAAGAGCAGTTGATTCAGAAGCAGAAACAGAAGTTGATTCAGAAGAAGAAACAGCAGTTGATTCAGAAGAAGAAACAGAAGTTGATTCAGAAGAAGAAACAGCAGTTGATTCAGAAGAAGTTGTTACGAACACAGAGACGTAAAGAAAAGAAGGTGGCTTTGCGTCAGAAGCTTGTGCAATTGAAAGCTGATATTAAAAAACTTGCGCAAGACCAGGAACAGGATCAGGTCCAGGACCCGATCCATGGCTAGCTCAAGAAACAGGAATATGAATATGACCAAGAATATATCTAATCACGCCACTGCAAGTTCTTCTGCAGCTGGTCATATATAGATGCGGCTGGTATCTGAACCCCGTCAGAGGTTTTTTCTGTTTCACACAGTTCGGAGCTGATCCATAGTTGTGTCTTAGAGTAATTGACTCGGACATAACATTTTTCCACTAGTAACGAACTATAAAATAAAATATTTTATTTTATAATTCTAAATTGACTTTTTTTTAATTTATTCAGGAATATAAGGAATATAAATAGAATTATAAAATAAACTATTTTTTATAGTTAATAAATATTTTTATTACTACTCAACTAAGCGATTAATACCGGTTTTATTATATCTTTTTAGATGTTACCTAATCATATATTATATTATAATTTATTATAATATAAACAGATACTAATTTTAATAAAAAAAGTGAATATTTTTTTACTAGATTTTTTTATATACAAAAATATTTTACCGTAACCATTTTGGCTCAAAGAGCATCATAACTCTAGAGCTTTTTGGATACAAACACATCCGTCTTTTTGTTGCTTCTTTGTTCAGGATGGCGCAACAGCATCAGTACCTGCAGCGGTCGTGGCAGCAGAATCAAGTTCAGCAATTGCAGCAGCAGCAGCAACAGCAGTTGATTCAAGAGCAGCAACAGCAGTTGATTCAGCAGAAGTTGTTACGAACACAGAGACGTGAAGAAAAGAAGGTGGTTTTGCGTCAGAGGATCGAGCAATTAAAAGCAGAAATAGCCGCAGCAAGAGCAGCAGCAGCAAGAGAAGTTGATTCAGAAGCAGAAACAGCAGTTGATTCAGAAGAAGAAACAGAAGTTGATTCAGAAGAAGAAACAGCGGTTGATTCAGAAGAAGTTGTTACGAACACAGAGACGTAAAGAAAAGAAGGTGGCTTTGCGTCAGAAGCTTGTGCAATTGAAAGCTGATATTAAAAAACGTGACAAGGACCAACACCAGTACTAGGACCAGGTTCAGGACAAGGACTAGCGCCAGGAATATATCTAATCATGCCACTGCAAGTTCTTCTGCGGCTGGTCATATATAGATGCCGCTGGTATCTGAACCCCGTCAGAGGTTTTTTTCTGTTTCACATAGTTTGAAGCTGAGCCGTAGTTGTGTCTTTGAGTGATTGTCTCAGGCGTAACATTTTTCCACTAGTAACAAACTATAAAATAAAATATTTTATTTTATAATTCTAAATTGACTTTTTTTTAATTTATTCAGGAATATAATGAATATAAATAGAATCGTAAAATAAAATATTTTAAAATTAATAGATATTTTTATATTTTCTATTTTAGCATTATTGTAAAGAAAAATTAAATGATACTATTGAATTATACTGTAATAATGTTAATATTCTAAATTTTATTCAATAATATTTTTATTTATAAAATAAAAGAATGTAAGATTAATATTTATTATTTTTATGTTTTTTAAAAAATTGATTTATAATTAATTTATTAATGTTTATCAATATTAATATTATTGAAAAATGAATATTGAAATATCGTTATACAAAATATCAGGAGATTTATATGAGAAAATTATTGTAAATTCTATTTCTGATTTTAAAAAAAAATTAGGATTATTAAATAGTTATAAACCATTTGTAATTCTCGATAATAACGAAATAGTATATAATTATTTATATAAAAAAATAAATATTGAAATAATAAAAGAAGAATATACTATAATATTTTTGAATTATGATATACAAATAATAAATAAAATAATAAATAATTACAATCAATATACTAATAATAACGAAACTGAAAATATATTAAATAATTTAGATAAAGTACTATTTGAAGATAAAGAATTTGTATTATTCTTAATTACATACGTAAAAAATATTTCATTAAAATATTTAAAATATATATCAAATGATTTATTAAAAGATGAAAAATTAATATTAAATATTATTAAAGTAAATCCGTATTTTTTAAGTAGTTTATCAAATGATTTTAAAAATAATAAAAAGTTTATTTTAAAAGTCGTAGAACAAAATGGAATTACTTTATACCATGCATCCGAAGATTTACAAAATGATAGAGAAATTGTACTAGAAGCTGTAAAACAAAATGGAATTGCTTTATATTATGTATCTGAAGATTTACAAAATGATAGGGAAATTGTGATAGAAGCTGTAAAACAAGATGGGTTCGCTTTAGATTTTGCATCCGAGGATTTACAAAATGATAGAGAAATTGCTCTAAACGCTGTAAAACAAAACGGATGTGTTTTACAGCATGTTTTTAAAAATTTAAAAAACGATAAGGAAATTGTAATAGAAGCTGTAAAACAAGATGGATTTGCATTAGAATACGCAACAGAAGATTTAAAAAATGATAAAGAATTTATATTAGAAGCTGTAAAACAAAATGGAATTGCTTTATATTATGCATCCAAAGAATTAAAAAATGATAGAGAAATCGTATTAGAAGCTGTAAAACAATGTGGAGTTACTTTATGTCATGCATCATACGATTTAAAAAATGATAGAGAAATTGTATTGGCTGCTGTAAAAGAAAATGGACGTGCTTTAGAATATGCGTCCGAAGATTTAAGAGATGATAAAGAAATTGTATTAGAAGCTGTAAAATAAGATGGGGTTACTTTATTTTACGCATCATATGATTTAAGAGATGATAAAGAAATTGTATTGGAAGCTGTAAAATAATTGATTTAAATCACTACATAATAATACCACTATCTGAAATAAAAAATAATAAACAATCATTGAAAATAATTATATGATAAAATAAAAAATGATAATTTTTAGAAATAAGTAGATTATTTGTTTAATGAATTAAACAACACAATTTAGACTTAATTTAACAGAATTTTATACTATTTAAGTTATTAAAAAGATAATAAAAAAAAATGAATTTTATATACACTGATTTCCTATATATAAATTAATAAGTACCGTGCCATTTTTGACCAAAACTCGATTAATCCAATATTACATATTTTTTATTTTATTTTATAAAGTTTATAATGACGATTAGGAAAGTGACTTTAACAACTGTGTCTGGTGGTGTTTTAGAATATAATGTTAATAGTTTTGATGATTTAATAAATCAAATAAACGAAAACGAAATAGGGAGATTCTATTGTTTACTGTATGGTACCTTTGAAGTTTATAATAGTTTGATAGATATTAAAATTAATAATCAATTAGAAGATACATATGCTATTGTTTATTTGTCACATGATTTACTAAATGACGGAAAAAGTGTTCTATATATGGTAAAACGAAACGGGCTTACTTTAGAATATGCATCATATGATTTACGAAATGATTATGAGATTGTATTCGAAGCTGTAAAACAAAAAGGAGTTGCTTTAGAATATGCATCAGATATTTTAAAAGATGATTACGATATTGTATTCGAAGCTGTAAAACAAAACGGGCGTGCTTTAGAATACGCATCAAATGATTTAAAAAACAACTATAATATTGTATTAGAAGCTGTAAAACAAAACAGGCGTGCTTTAGCATACGCATCAGATGATTTAAAAAATAATAATTTTTAGTAATAAGTAGATCATTTGTTTAATGAATTAAACAACACAATTTAGACTTAATTTAACAGAAATTTATACTATTTAATTTATTAAAAAGATAATAAAAAAATGAATTTTATATACACTAAATTCTTATATATAAATTAATTAGTACCGTGCCATTACTGGCCAAAACTTGATTAATCCAATATTACATATTTTTTATTTTATTCTATAAAGTTTATAATGACGACTATGAAAGTGACTGTAACAATTATGTCTGGTAATAGTATAGAATATGATGTTAATAATTTTGATGATTTAATAAATGAATTAAACAAAATAGGTAAATTCTTTTCTTTAACTTATGACACCATTAAGGTTTTTCATAGTTTAGAAGATAATAAAAATAATCATGACTTAAAAAATAATGATATTTATACTATGGTATATTTGGAATATGATAAAAATTTAATTTGTAGAATAAAAGAAATGAAGAATATGGGTAATACTTTCATAAGAAATGTATTAAATGATATATCTACATTATTTAAACAAAAAAAATTATACGATGTTCCTATATTTTTAATATTTTTAGCAAATCATTTACCAATTGATACTGATTCTCAATGTTTTTCATTAATTAGTGACGAAATAAAAAATGATTTAGATGTTATGGCGAATCTTACAAAAATACACTATTCTTATTTAAAATATGCATCAGAAGAATTAAAAAATAATAGAGAAATTGTATTAGAAGCAGTAAAACAAAATGGATTTGCTTTAGAATATGCATCAGGTAATTTACAAAACGATAGAGAAATTGTATTAGATGCTGTAAAAGAAGATGGACGTGCTTTAGAATATGCTTCCGATATTTTAATAAATGATAAAGAAATTGTATTAGAAGCCGTAAAACAAAATGGATATTCTTTGCATTACACACCTGAGGAATTAAAAAATAATAGAGAGATTGTGATAGAAGCCGTAAAACAAGAAGGACTTTCTTTACAATATGCATCAGATATTTTAAAAAAGGATAGAGAACTTGTATTAGAAGCTGTAAAAAAAAACGGATATGCTGTACAGTATGCATTCGAAGATTTAAGAAATGATAAAGATATTATACTAACATCTGTAAAACATAATGGACTCGCTTTAGTATATGCATCAGAAGAATTAAAAAATGATAAAGAAATTGTATTAGAAGCAGTAAAACAAAATGGAAATGCTTTGCAATATTCATCCAAAAATTTACAAAATGATAAAGAAATTGTACTAGAAGCTGTAAAACAAAATGGAAATGCTTTAGAATATGCGTCCGAAGATTTAATAAATGATAAAGATATTGTATTAGAAGCGGTAAAACAAAACGGCCATTCTTTATATTATGCATCATATAATTTAAGATATGATAAAGAATTTATATTAGAAGCTGTGAAAGAAGATGGATGCGCTTTAGGATATACATCATTTAATTTAAAAAACGATAGAGGAATTGTGCTAGAAGCTGTAAAAAAAAACGGAAATGCTTTAAAATATGCATCGGAAGATTTAAAAAACGATAAAGATATTGTATTAGAAGCGGTAAAAAGAACCGGTTGTGCTTTAAAACATTCATCAAGAGATTTAAAAAATTATAAAGAAATTGTATTAGAAGCTGTAAAACAAAACGGAAATGCTTTAAATTATACATCAAAAGATTTACGAAATGATAGAGAAATTATATTAGCAGTAAAAAAAATGGATGTGATTTATGTTACTCATTGAAAGATTTAAAAAAAAATAATAAAGAAATTGCACTAGAAGCTGTAAAACGAAATGGAGTTGCTTTAATATATGTATCCGATAATTTAAAAACGGATAAAGAACTTTTGATAGATATTATAGAACAACAAAGAATTTACTGTTAAATCGGTTTAAATTACAGTAGATTTCACAAAAAGTTTACAAATGTCAAAAAATTGGTCAATACTATAAAATGTTTATATATACTAGATTTAAAATTTTATTTTATAGTATTTATTTATTTTATTAAAATTAAATTTTTATTTCATGGTATTGCATTATATATTTATAGTATTTTAGTTTATATTTATAGTATTTATTTATCTATATTTATAAATAATATTTATCGAATGATTAAAATATTTTATAATATTTCCATTGTTGCAATTATTTATAGATAATATTAAATTACTATGATCATTATCTTTTCTAAATATTAAGAGAATATTTAGAAAAGGTTTCTTCTATTAGATTAAATTCAGGTGAATAAGTGGGTGTATATAGTAAATTAATATTATTTAATTTACAATATTTTTTTAATTCTAATAAATGATGAGTTTTAAGATTATCATGTAAGATAGATCGATTTAAAAATACATCTTTATTTTCGATAAAGATGTATTAAATCTAATTAATAGCTCCGTTTAAAATTTTATAATCCATTATATCATTTTTATCAATGGCTAATAATAACGTATATTTTTACCGTACTTGTTTATGTTTATAATATTTATAAATTGTATTATCACCTAAATTGTATTTTATATTTTTACATTTACAACAAGTTTTGCTCGTAAAGTATTCGTCAATAATAATAATTTTATTATTCCATTTCACCATATATAATTTAGATGAATTTAGAACGTCCTGTTTGAGTTATAGAAATGAAGAATACGTTAAAAATTTATATTTACCTGATAAAAATGGAACTATTCGAAAATTACATTCTGTTTTAACACTGCAATCTGACACCCTGTATAGAATGTAATAATGGAATAAAACAATCAATTAAATGAACATTTTTCTGTATCAATAGAGATGAAAATGCGGTAAATAATATGATTAAAATAGTTGAATTTCAAATAAAACATAATTGTAGACCTGAAAGATTTACTAGAGGATATAAGATAACATAAACGATGGCAACTTTATGTATTAGACAATTCACTAATATTGTTATAACAATATAAATGAATTAATCTAAAGAGTCAAATGTCATCACGCCACTTAGTGGTACTTTTACAGTTGATTTTACATAAAGTCCAATTTTTTGACATTTGTAAACTTTTTGTGAAATTGACTGTAATCTAAAAAGTAAAATGTAATAACGCCACTTAGTGGTACTTTTACAGTTGATTTTACATATTTATATTAAGTCGAATTTTTTGACATTTGTAAACTTTTTGTGAAATTAATTATATTAAGACTTAATTATAATAATTAATGTTAATATAATAAAGAAGTTATTGTCCATTAATATTATTTCAGTATATTGTCAAAAAAGTGAATATTTTTTCACTAAAATTTTTTACTATTATAAATTCTTTCACCGTAGCCATTTTGGCTCAAGATAAATAACTAGTGCTTTTTGGATACAAACACTTGTCTTTTTGTTGCTCATTTGTTCAGGATGGTGCGACAGCAGCAGTACCCGCAGCAGTACTCGCAGCAGTACCCGCAGCAGTACCCGCAGCAGATGCAGCAGTACCCACAGCAGTACTCGCAGCAGTACCCGCAGCAGATGCAGCAGTACCCACAGCAGTACCCACAGCAGTACCCGCAGCAGTACTCGCAGCAGTACTCGCAGCAGATGCAGCAGCATCTAAATCGAGTTCAGTGGTTGCAGCAGTACCCGCGGCACCAGCAGCAGTATCCGCAGTCTCAGCAGATGCAGCAGCAGAATCAAGGTCGGCAGTTAATGCAGCAGGAACAGCAGCAGCGACAGCAGTTGATTCAGGAGAAGTTGTTACGAAGACAGAGACGTGAAGAAAATAAGGTGGTTTTGCGTCAGCTGAACGAGCAATTAGCACAATTACAAGCAGAAATAGCAGCAGCAAGAGCAGCAGCAAGAGCAGCAGAAAGAGCAGAAGCAAGAGCAAGAGCAGCAGCAAGAGCAGTTGATTCAGAAGCAGAAACAGAAGTTGATTCAGAAGAAGAAACAGCAGTTGATTCAGAAGAAGAAACAGAAGTTGATTCAGAAGAAGAAACAGCAGTTGATTCAGAAGAAGTTGTTACGAACACAGAGACGTAAAGAAAAGAAGGTGGCTTTGCGTCAGAAGCTTGTGCAATTGAAAGCTGATATTAAAAAACTTGCGCAAGACCAGGAACAGGATCAGGTCCAGGACCCGATCCATGGCTAGCTCAAGAAACAGGAATATGAATATGACCAAGAATATATCTAATCACGCCACTGCAAGTTCTTCTGCAGCTGGTCATATATAGATGCGGCTGGTATCTGAACCCCGTCAGAGGTTTTTTCTGTTTCACACAGTTCGGAGCTGATCCATAGTTGTGTCTTAGAGTAATTGACTCGGACATAACATTTTTCCACTAGTAACGAACTATAAAATAAAATATTTTATTTTATAATTCTAAATTGACTTTTTTTTAATTTATTCAGGAATATAAGGAATATAAATAGAATTATAAAATAAACTATTTTTTATAGTTAATAAATATTTTTATTACTACTCAACTAAGCGATTAATACCGGTTTTATTATATCTTTTTAGATGTTACCTAATCATATATTATATTATAATTTATTATAATATAAACAGATACTAATTTTAATAAAAAAAGTGAATATTTTTTTACTAGATTTTTTTATATACAAAAATATTTTACCGTAACCATTTTGGCTCAAAGAGCATCATAACTCTAGAGCTTTTTGGATACAAACACATCCGTCTTTTTGTTGCTTCTTTGTTCAGGATGGCGCAACAGCATCAGTACCTGCAGCGGTCGTGGCAGCAGAATCAAGTTCAGCAATTGCAGCAGCAGCAGCAACAGCAGTTGATTCAAGAGCAGCAACAGCAGTTGATTCAGCAGAAGTTGTTACGAACACAGAGACGTGAAGAAAAGAAGGTGGTTTTGCGTCAGAGGATCGAGCAATTAAAAGCAGAAATAGCCGCAGCAAGAGCAGCAGCAGCAAGAGAAGTTGATTCAGAAGCAGAAACAGCAGTTGATTCAGAAGAAGAAACAGAAGTTGATTCAGAAGAAGAAACAGCGGTTGATTCAGAAGAAGTTGTTACGAACACAGAGACGTAAAGAAAAGAAGGTGGCTTTGCGTCAGAAGCTTGTGCAATTGAAAGCTGATATTAAAAAACGTGACAAGGACCAACACCAGTACTAGGACCAGGTTCAGGACAAGGACTAGCGCCAGGAATATATCTAATCATGCCACTGCAAGTTCTTCTGCGGCTGGTCATATATAGATGCCGCTGGTATCTGAACCCCGTCAGAGGTTTTTTTCTGTTTCACATAGTTTGAAGCTGAGCCGTAGTTGTGTCTTTGAGTGATTGTCTCAGGCGTAACATTTTTCCACTAGTAACAAACTATAAAATAAAATATTTTATTTTATAATTCTAAATTGACTTTTTTTTAATTTATTCAGGAATATAATGAATATAAATAGAATCGTAAAATAAAATATTTTAAAATTAATAGATATTTTTATATTTTCTATTTTAGCATTATTGTAAAGAAAAATTAAATGATACTATTGAATTATACTGTAATAATGTTAATATTCTAAATTTTATTCAATAATATTTTTATTTATAAAATAAAAGAATGTAAGATTAATATTTATTATTTTTATGTTTTTTAAAAAATTGATTTATAATTAATTTATTAATGTTTATCAATATTAATATTATTGAAAAATGAATATTGAAATATCGTTATACAAAATATCAGGAGATTTATATGAGAAAATTATTGTAAATTCTATTTCTGATTTTAAAAAAAAATTAGGATTATTAAATAGTTATAAACCATTTGTAATTCTCGATAATAACGAAATAGTATATAATTATTTATATAAAAAAATAAATATTGAAATAATAAAAGAAGAATATACTATAATATTTTTGAATTATGATATACAAATAATAAATAAAATAATAAATAATTACAATCAATATACTAATAATAACGAAACTGAAAATATATTAAATAATTTAGATAAAGTACTATTTGAAGATAAAGAATTTGTATTATTCTTAATTACATACGTAAAAAATATTTCATTAAAATATTTAAAATATATATCAAATGATTTATTAAAAGATGAAAAATTAATATTAAATATTATTAAAGTAAATCCGTATTTTTTAAGTAGTTTATCAAATGATTTTAAAAATAATAAAAAGTTTATTTTAAAAGTCGTAGAACAAAATGGAATTACTTTATACCATGCATCCGAAGATTTACAAAATGATAGAGAAATTGTACTAGAAGCTGTAAAACAAAATGGAATTGCTTTATATTATGTATCTGAAGATTTACAAAATGATAGGGAAATTGTGATAGAAGCTGTAAAACAAGATGGGTTCGCTTTAGATTTTGCATCCGAGGATTTACAAAATGATAGAGAAATTGCTCTAAACGCTGTAAAACAAAACGGATGTGTTTTACAGCATGTTTTTAAAAATTTAAAAAACGATAAGGAAATTGTAATAGAAGCTGTAAAACAAGATGGATTTGCATTAGAATACGCAACAGAAGATTTAAAAAATGATAAAGAATTTATATTAGAAGCTGTAAAACAAAATGGAATTGCTTTATATTATGCATCCAAAGAATTAAAAAATAATAAAGAAATTGTATTAGAAGCTGTAAAACAAAATGGACTTGTTTTAAGATGTGCATCTAAAGATTTACAAAATGATAGAGAAATTGTATTAGAATCTGTAAAACGAAATGGATGTGCTTTAGATTATTCATCTAAAGAATTTAAAAATGATAAAGAAATTGTATTAGAATCTGTAAAACAAAATGGACATGCTTTAAAATATGCATCAGAATATTTAAAAAATGATAAAGAAATTGTATTACACGCTGTAAATCAAAACGGAAATGCTTTAAAACATTCATCAAGAGATTTAAAAAATGATAAAGAAATTGTATTCCAATCGGTAAAACAAAACGGAAATGCTTTAAATTATACACCAAAAGATTTACGAAACGATAAAGAAATTATATTAGAAGCTTTAAAAACAAAAAAAAACTTTAAAATAATAAATAGTTATAAATAGTTACGAGATAAAATACAATATAATAATAAAAAATAATAAATAGGACTTTATCCCGTTTGAGTTCTTTAAAAAAAGTTATTATTTTTTGAAAAATTGAATCAAAAATTTGATTATCAAGAAATATAAACTTTTTCATAACGGTCTACGTTTTGAATAGTTCGGAGACATTGATTTCGTCGACTGTTTGGTCCGATTTTAGTGTTTCGGTTTTTGTCAAAGCTTGCTAGTCTTTCTTCATTTTCGATCACATCTTGCTGTTGTTTGAGCTTTCTTAGTTTCAAGCAAGTTTTCACTTTACTCTTGTGCACATTGTACAGTCGTGCCTATATAATTATAAAAATATTAATTTTAAATTTTTATAATTACTATGATAAAAATAGTGGAATCTCAAATAAAAAATAATTATAGGTCTAAAAGATTTGAATGAAGCCATAAAATAACATAAACGATGAAAACTTATATATTAGACGATTTACTAATATTGTTATAACAATATAAATGAATCAATCTAAAAAGTCAAATACCATCACGCCACTTAGTGGTACGTTTACAGTTGATTTTGCATAAAGTCAAATTTTTTGACATTTGTAAACTTTTTGTGAAATTGACTGTAATAATAAATAAAAAAATGAATTAAATTTATCTTATATATATTATTAAATATATGTATACGATAAAATGACTATTAGAGAAGAAATATTAATTAAAGAATTTACCAATAAATATAATTATAATATTTTTATAGAATTATTTAATAAAAACTTATTAACTAAAGAGATTTTTATTAAATCAATTTATATTATATATTATCAAAAAAATGCTACTATTATATTGCGCGATGCTATGAAAAAAATAAAAGATATATCGGATTATTATTTAAATATATTATTGGAAGACATAAATGATAAATTATGTAGTGTATATAAACTTTCATATACTGATTTCAGTGAATTATTTAAAGATTTTTTAACTTATGCCAAAAATGATATTAGTTACTATATAAATAATTTTTTAATTTCTTATCTTAAACATTCCTTTTTATGTGAAAAGATAGGTGAACCGAGTGTTTACAATTATTCTATTGTAACACACTATAATTATAATATACATATATTGAAGTTTTGGTTAAAATTAAATATGTATAAAATTCAATTAAATAATCACAAAATTCAATTATTATTTATGGACGTGGACGATATGATTAGATCCCTCATGTTTAAAAGAAATATAATAAATGCGTTTGATTCTAAGAATACATACAAGCGCACGAATACAGAAAAATATAAATATATTTGTAATACTATGGATGAAATATATTTTCTAATAGTTAGACACTTAGATAATCAAATAGAAAAACTATAATTAGTATTATACCAATATATAATAGATATAAATTTTTATTTTATTGTATAAATGATATTTATTGAATGGTTAAAATATTTAATACAATTTCCCTTGTTACGATTATTTATTGAATTATTTATATATAATATTAAATTAATATAATAATTATCTTTTCCAAATATTCTTTTAATTTTAGAAAAGGTTTCTTCTATTGGATTAAATTCTGGTGAATATGCTGGTGTATATAGTAAATTAATATTATTTAATTTATTATATTTTTTTAAATATATCGCATGATGCGTTCTAAGATTATCGTGTAAGATATCAATTTCAAATAAAAGAATCAGAATTTTTTAGACCAATGATAATATTATTTAAAAAAAATGAAATAAATTTATCTTATATATATTATAAAATATATTTCATTCTTTATTTGTTAGATAAAAAGAAAATAAATTTATCTTACACATATTATATTATAAGATATATTTTATTCTTTTTTTGTTAGATAAAATGACGTTTCAAGAAAATATTACAATTGCTATACTTGGTCCAGTTTCGGCAGGTAAGTCAACGTTTTTAAATGCATTATGTTCGAATACATATAGTGATATGCTTAGAAGAAAAACAACGATGTTACCGCAAATTTATCATATATTAAATAATTCAGTAAATATTGATAATATCGATGAAATTTATAAAAAAAATAAAGAATCTAATGAAAAAATATTAGAATTAAGAGAAGAAAAAAAATTTGATATTAATCGTGATTTTATTGAAATACATCATAATATTGAAAAGATTAACCATTTTATTGTATTGCCAAATAATAATACCAATTATTCAATATTAGATATGCCAGGATTAAATTGTGGAGGAGATGATATTTATTATGAGTATATTAGAAAAAATTCTAATAATATTGATATATACTTATTACTAATTGATATCAATTCTGGTTTAAATACAACCGATGAAATTAATATTATAAAACTTATAGTTGAACAAATTAAAATCAATTCAAATGGTTATATGTATGTATTAATTAATAAATGTGATGATATATCATTCGATGACCGATATAATGTTACACTAGATGATAAAGAATTAAATGATCTTTATAAAAGATGTAATAATATAATTAATGAACACTGTAAGGATATAATTGATAAAGTAATTATATCACCTTTATGTTCTTCAAAATTATATATTTATCGCGGAGTAAATAATAATATTACAACAATAGATGAAAGCCAATTAGATAATATTATTAAAAATGAGTGCGGTAAAAAAGAATTAAAGAAATTATTAACGTTGGATAAAAAAAGAAAATTTATTTCTGGATTACTTAATAGTAATTCAAGTTCATTATATAATGATTGGATGAAAGACACGGGATATAATCAATTTGAAACTAATATTAATAATATTATAACAGTTAATTATGAAATCTTTATATTACATCATATAAATATTGACATATTAAAAATATTAGATTTAAAAGATATTGATAATATAACAGAACAAATAAATATTATTAAGGATAGAATTAATTTATTAAAAATTAAAGATTTACCAGAATACATATTTACCAATCTTAACAAAATTAATGATATAATTAAAACTATATTAAATATTGATTCATCGGATTGTTCATTATCTTTAATTGATACTTTATTAATTAAAATGGATAAATATAATAATATTATAAAAGGTTTGTTTAAGAAACATCAATTTGTTGATACTGATGAAGTTTTAAAAACCCGTAGAGAAAAATTATTAATTAACGAATTTCAAATAGAATATAAATATGGTATTTTTTTAGAATTATTTAATAAAAATCTATTAACCGAAAATATTTTTATTAACTCAATTGTTACTATATTTAATCAAAAAGATGTTAGAATTTTATGCGATGCTATGAAAAAAATAAAATTTATATCGGATGAATATTTAAATATATTATTAGAAAGTTTATATGGTAACCTAGTTAAAGGTGAATATAAAATTGTATTTATTGATTTTATTAAATTATTTGAAGAAATTTTAAATTATAAGGTGAATGATATTAAATATATAAATAATTTTTTACTTTATTATATTAAACATTTATTTTTATATGAAGATATTCCTAAAACGTTTGAGTATATGTATTATGAAAACCTAAGTATATGTAGTTTTTGGCTAAATTTAAATATGCATAATATTAAATTAAATAATACTAAAATTCAATTAATATTTATGAATATATCTACTATGTTTCAAAGATTAATATCTAAAAACATTGAAAACGTTAGTTTAAATTGTTCATTAGAACATATTACAACAATTACAAATACGTACGAAGGTATTAATAATAGAATGGATGAAATATATTTTCTAATAGTTAGTTACTTAGATACCGTAACTAAAAAACCAATAATTAGTATTATACCAAAAATTGATTCGGTTGTTCCCGATGATTCAAAAGTTATAAAAAATACTAAAGTAGATACTAAAGTAGATACTAAAGTAAATGGCGATGATGACGAATATGAAAAACACTCAGAATCGGATAGTTCCGATATTGTTTATAAAAAAGCAACTAAAAATGCTGCTAAAAGAACAATCAAAATTGTAAAAAATGCAGAAATATTAATCTAAAATATTTATAGCCGATATTTATTATTATAAAAATATTTTTATAATAATAAATATCTAAAAAAAGTGAATATTTTTTCATTAAAATTTTATATATTAAGAAAATCTTTCACCGTAGCCATTTTGGCTCAAGATTAGAATTTCATCTGTCTGATGTAGTTTAACTTCTTGAGACTTTATAGCTCAATCGACTGGTTACAGTCAACAAAATGTCCTCTTCCACTAAGCCTTCTTTGTGTTTTGATGACCCATGTAGACACTTTTTGCTGGGGTGTTGCAATAAGGGTTCGGGTTGTCGTTTCAAACACGACAAGGGTTGTGACGAGGATCGCAAAAAAGTTACTGCTGAAGTGATCACCGAGCCTAAAGATAAAAACCAAGAACAATCCCTAAGTGCATCTAGCGACCAAGTTCGCGGAGGCGACAGTGGTAAAGGAGGTCTCTGAGGCGTTAATGGTTACAGAAGGCGGACTATTGATAACAGTGGTCACCGAAATCGAGATTTTGATAACCATAGTTGTGGTCAATGGAGGTCAGTTCTCTTTCAACCAAAGTCCCTCTAGTGGTTCCTGTACAGACTATCTTCTTTATTCATAGGAGTTTTTTTCTCTAGATTCATAGAAAAGCTTGCGTGGCCGCCTGTGTCTCACTATACCGATAATTTTGTTGGTGACTAATTACTAGTGATAGCGGAAGTGAGATTTTTAATTAAGTCTTGTAACTGCAGTCATGGTCCTAACTTAATAATCGATGATGTAACTCATTCCCCCCTGTTTCACATAGTTCGAAGCTGAGTCGTAGTAGTGTCTTTGAGTCATTGACTCGAGTATAACATTTTTCCAATAGTAACAAACTATAAAATAAAATATTTTATTTTATAGTTCTAAATTTACTTTCTTTTACTTTATTCAGGAATATAATGAATATAAATAGAATCGTAAAATAAAATATTTTAAAGTTAATAGATATTGTTATATCTTCTATTTTAGAATTATTGTAAAGAAAAATTAAATGATAATATTGAATTATACTGTAATAATGTTAATATTCTAAATTTTATTCAATAATATTTTTATTTATAAAATAAAAGAATGTAAGATTAATATTTATTATTTTTATGTTTTATAAAAAATTGATTTATAAACAATTTATTAATATTAATTATTAATAAATTAATATTGAAATATCATTATACATAATATCAGGAAATTTGTATAAAAAAATTATTGTAAATTCTATTTCTGATTTTGAAAAAAAATTAGGATTATTAAATAGTTATAAACCATTTGCAATTAACGATAATAAAGAAATAGTATATAGTTAATATTATTGAAAAATGAATATTGAAATATCATTATACATAATATCAGGAGATTTGTATAAAAAAATTATTGTAAATTCTATTTCTGATTTTGAAAAAGAATTAAAAATATTAAATACTTATAAACCATTTGTTATTCTCGATAATAACGAAATAGTATATAATTATTTATATAAAAAAATAAATATCGAAACAATAAAAGAAAAATATAATATAATATTTTTAAATTATGATATACGGATAATAAATAAAATAATAAATAATAATGAAGATAATTATTATTCGTCCGATAAGGATAAAAAAAATAAAAATATATTAAATAATTTAGATAAAGTACTATTTGAAGATAAAGAATTTATCTTATTCTTAATTACATATATAAAAGATATTTCATTAAAATATTTAAAATATATATCAAATGATTTATTAAAAGATGAAAAATTAATATTAAATATTATTAAAGTATGTCCACATTTTTTAAGTATTTTACCAAATGATTTAAAAAATAATAAAAAGTTTATATTAGAAGTCGTAGAACAATGCGTATATTCTTTACAATATGCATCCGAAGACTTAAAAAATGATAGAGAATTTATATTGGAAGCTGTAAAACAAAATGGAAATTCTTTAAGATATGCATCAAATGATTTACAAAATGATAAAGAAATTGTATCGGAAGCTGTAAAACAAAATGGACATGCTTTAGAATATGCATGTGAAGATTTACGAAATGATGATGAATTTGTGTTACGATTTGTAGAATACGGTAAAATTATTTTAAATTATGTATCGAAAGATTTACGAAAAAATAAAGAATTTATGTTACAATTTGTAAAAGAAGATGGAATGTCTTTAACATATGTAGTAATTGATATACAAGTTGTAAACAAAGATAAATTTCCGTATTCATGTACATTAAAAGATTTACGAAATGATAGAAAAATTGTATTAGAAGCCGTAAAACAAAATGGAATGGCGTTATGCTATGCATCTGAAGATTTACGAAATGATAGAGAAATCGTATTAGAAGCTATGAAACAAAATGGAAATGCTTTACAATACGCATCAGACTATTTAAAAAATGATAGAAAAATTATATTAGAATCTGTAAAAATAAAAAAAAATGACTTTAAAATAATAATCAATTGTTAAAAATAATTACGAGATAACATAAAATAATAATTTTTAGAAAGTAGATTGTGTTGTTTAATGGATTAAACAACATAATTTAGACTTAATTTAACAGAATTTTATACTATTTAATTTATTGAAAATATAATAAAAAAAATGAATTTCATATATATTAATTTCCTATATGTAAATTAATAATAACTTGCCATTTTTATATAAAACTCGATTAACCTAATATTGCATATTTTTATTTTATTCTATAAAGTTTATAATGGATCCAGTAAATGTGACAGTAACCGTAACAAATGATTTTTCTGGTAATAATGTAGAGTATAATGTTAATAATTTGGATGAGTTAATAAATGAAATAAATAAAACAGAGAAAATATTTTGTTTAATGTATGGTGATATTAAAGTTTTTCATAGTTTGATAGATATTATACATGATAATGAATTAAAAAATAATTATAATATTGTTTATTTGTCATATGATAAAGACTTAATTTTTAGAATAAAAGCAATGGATAATGGTGATGAGACTCTTATAAAAAATGTATCATATGATATATCTACAATATTTAAAAAAAAAGAATTATATGATGATCCAATATTTTTAGTATTTCTAGCAAATCATTTACCAATTAATGAAGATATTCAATGTTATTCATTGATTAGTGAAGAAATAAAAAATAATTCAGAGGTTATTTTGAAACTTACGAAAATACATTATTCTTATTTAAAATACGCGTCCGATGAATTAAAAAACAATAAAGACATTGTATTAAAAGCTATATACCAAAACGGACATGCTTTATTATACGCGTCCGAATATTTAAAAAATAATAAAGAAATTGCACTAGAAGCTGTAAAAAAAAATGGACATGCTTTACAATATGTATCAAAAGATTTAAAAAATGATAAAGAAATTGTATTAGAAGCTGTAAAAAAAAATGGATATGCTTTAACATATGCACCAGAAGAATTAAAAAACAATAAAGATATTATATTAGGAGCTATAAAAAAATATCGATATGCTTTATACTGTATATCTGAAGATTTAAAAAAAGATAAGGAATTTATATTAGAAGTTGTGAAACTAAATGGATGTACTTTACAATATATATCCGAAGATTTAAAAAAGGATAGAGAAATTGTACTAGAAGCTGTAAAAGAAAATGGACGTGCTTTGGAATATGCATCGGAAAATTTACAAAATGATAAAGAAATTATATTTGAAGCTTTAAAAACAAAAAAAAAAAGATTTTAAAATAATAAATAGTTATAAATAGTTACGAGATAAAACACAATATAATAATAAAAAATATATATTAGAACTAGTAAAATGAAATAGATTATATTTATAATATATTTTTG
>Ga0209390_10003547_pt1 | contig 25087 bp, 17 predicted proteins | sample BON01_FD_187212 | JGI IMG/M metagenome (GOLD analysis project Ga0209390, IMG submission 187212) | Freshwater microbial communities from Lake Bonney liftoff mats and glacier meltwater in Antarctica - BON-01 (SPAdes) (version 2) | ecosystem: Environmental > Aquatic > Freshwater > Ice > Glacier... | reverse complement strand
AACTCGGGGTCATCCTGTCCCGCTATGAGGTCATGACCAAAAAGCTCAAAGAGCATTTTATAGTAGATTTCCTTAGGTTCATACTTTTTAAACAGCTTGCTAATCTCGTCTATCAAGTATTCTTTAAAGTCTTTAGTCGACTCTTTTTTGTTTTCTATTATCGTTTTGTTTTTGTGAGCCTTGGGGTTTGTCCAGAGAGATTCAAACCAATTCGTTAAGTCTTTATATTGATAATTGCCACTCGTTTCTGCAATATTTAGTTCTAAGTTATTATTAAAGTTTCTGCCAATACCAGCATCCGTAAGATTAGAACTACCCGAGATGAAGTACTTTTTTCTATCATCTCCGTCTGCTGGTTCAAATAAGTAAAGCTTTGCGTGACAAAAATTCGGTTCTAATGTTTTCACTAAGACCTTTTCTTGTCTTAAGAAATCAACAGCCTTTTGAGCAATATGTTTGAGTTGAAATGCACTAGTCAGTGATATACTTTCATTGAGTAGATCAAGTGGCCGCTCACCTTCCAAACCTGTTTTTACAATGTCGCCAAGCACCATTCTGTATTCTTGGACCGTAGCATTTATTTCATCACTTATAAATGCGAGAGCACCTACGGTAAAGTAACCTGTAACTATATCCATAGTACCTTCCTCCGTATATTTAGAAATCCATTCATGTACTTTAAGGTTTTCTGATTTTGGATTATTGTCGAGTATCATAATTATTTGGATATATAAAGTCCAAAGATACCAAACTAAGTTGAAGAAATATATCTGTTAAGGTTCTATCATTAAATTTGATTACCCACCCTATTCAACAGAGACCCGTTTATAAAGATGCCACATTCCGGTTACATAACACCCATTTATTTGATATAATACTCCTCGCTTATAAGAAAGATGCGAGCAAAAAAAAGCCTCGATACAAGGTATCAAGGCTAATGTTAAGTTTTGATTAAATCTTATGGCCCCACATCGTGGTTAGCAGATTCTAAGATATACGGATGATTTACAGGGTACAGATTTGCTCTACTCAGTGAGTAGAGTACAGTGAAGCTAAATAGACCTGCAAAGGCCATCGTAGTACCTATCTCTAGCATTCCTATTCCTGCTTTTACTCCTACAGTACCTGGCATAATAAGTAGATACATATCTACCCAATGACCCACTAAAATAACTGCAGCTGCAGTAAGTAGTACTAGTGTATTGCGTTTAGCACCTCTCATCATAAGAACAAGGAACGGAGCTAAGAAGCACATAAATAGATTAATAAAGAATAGTGGTTTAAACTGTGATGTTAATCTTGCATCAAAGTATATAGTCTCTTCAGGAAGATTAGTATACCAAATAAGTAACCACTGACTTAAGAAGATATAACCCCAGAAGATACAGAATGCAAACATGAATTTACCTAAATCGTGTATTACATCATCAGATACCATTTCCATATATCCTTTAGACTTCAAGTATTGAAGTATAAGCATCATCACAGATAATGAAGTTACAAATGCTATAGCAAAATTATATACTGAGAACATAGTAGAATACCAGTGTGCGTCTATACTCATAATGATTAACCAAGATAGAGCAGAGAAAGAAAATGCAAAGAAGAAGATAAAGAATGCGGACCATTTAGTAGAGTTTTTAAACATGCTTAGTCCTTTAGTTTCATCTTCTGCTAGGCTATTTCTGCGTAGTTTGAAACGAATACCATACCATATGATTAGTACAAATGGTACAAAACCGAAAATAGCACCTTTGTTAAGTAACCAATGTTTACTTTCTAGTATAGCGTCAAAGTCTGGCGATTTTGTGTTGCCTGCTATTTCACTATCAAAATAGGGAATCCAATGGTGATAATTATATTCAGCACCAAAGTAAATAACTAAAAATAGAATGATAGATCCTACAAAGAGGTAAGCTGTTTGTGCTTCCATTATACGTTTTAGCATTACTGCCCATCCTGCATTAGCTACGTAGTTGACTGCAATAAAGAATAAAGCTCCAACGGCAAAAAGCCAGAAATAGTAGCTATTCATTAACAAATTAGCCCAAACACGTGTCATCCAAGTAACCTCAGTATGCCCGCTATGTGCCTCTTCGTGAGGAGCTGCGTGTGCTTCTTCTGCCTCGTGTGATAGGGTTTGGTGATGGTCTCCGTGTCCTTCGCCTGCGTGTGTATCGTGAGAGTCCACATCAGTGGCGTGCTCCTCAGTTTGAGGTACGTTATCCCAGTTGTCTCGTACTTGCATAGTACCTACTCCTGCGAGTATAGCACCTAAAACAATCAGTAGAATAGGAATAAATTTTACTCTTCCAGAGAAGATGAATTTCTCTTGTTTTACTTCGTCTATTATATGGTGTCCCATTGTATTAAGATTGTTTATTTATAAATTGCTTTGTCTACTCGTCTGTTCACTTTTATAGAGCCATTAGAAGTAATATCACCTTCCATAATAGCAGCTTCAATAGATTTATCAGTGGTCATTACCTCTTTTTGCTCAGTTGTGCTTGGAAAATTTGTAGAGCTATTTGGTGGTAATAACTTACCATCTTCAGCGTTTAGAGATCTTGTACTAGTGGCATCACTGTATTCGAAATCATCGCCAAAAGCCAAAGATTTAACGAAGTGAATTACTTTCCATCTTTCTTCTGGGTCTAGCATAAATGCGTGAGAACCCATAAGACCTTTTCCATAAGTGATAGTATGATATGCTTTACCTACAGGTAAGTTTTGGATGTACTCGCCTTGGTAGTTTGGCCATGGTGGAGCTGGGAACTTACCAGACTTGAATATAGGACCGTCATTTTTACCTGTCTTACCGTGACAGTGCCAGCAGTAGATATCATATAAACGTTGACCTTCAGCTACGTTTTCTTTAGTTGCAGCTACCCAAGGGAGATAGGACGAACTGGTCTCATATCCTTCAGGGTTATTTGCATTAGAGTAAATGAAAGTACTCTGTCCTCTCGCTACGGTACCATTCACTGGAAGACGCATCGTCATTCCATTTGGGTTGTAGTCAAAGTTTTTCTCTTGAGAGAAAGGCTCATATGCTTGTGAGATATACATGTTCGGAGCGTACTCTATACCTGTATTGTCTCCAGAACTCACACAAGAAACTAAGCACACGGAAGCTAAAGCAGCTACCAATGTGTATTTTAATATTGTATTTGCTTTCATTATGCTATTTGTTCTTTAAATTATTAGCTTGTCCTATCCAATCATCTCTCTCTATTTTTCCAGGGGAATAATTAGTGATTTCTTCTATAGCTTTAATAGTTTCTAGAGTCATTTTAGAAACTTGATCAAAAGTATAAATACCTATGTCATTAAGTGTAGATTCATATTTGGGTCCTACTCCAGTTATTAGTCTTAAATTATCCTTTGCCCCTCCAGCTTCTCCTATTGTAGATTTGATAAGGTTTAATCTTTCGTTTCTTTCTGATTCTGAAAGTTTAACAACAGGTGCTTTACGAGCAGATACTGAAACTTGCTTCTTTGGCTCCATGTCTACTGTGGTATTTACCGAAGCTACTTCTTGAGTTTCAAATTCACCCTCCATCGTATGAGATGTGTTGAAAGGAACTACTTCCCCTCTCACTTCTATAGCACCTTCACTTTGAAGTAAAGACTGGATTTCTGAGTTACTTAAATTTTGAGCTTCTGCATTATCAATAGCAAGTAGCATATGATCATCCGTTTGTCTGCGGTCAAGTAGATCCTCCTTAATACCGTGAATCATTCCCGTTCGTGCAAAGAACATTATAACCATTCCAAAGGCTGTGAATAAGATAGTCAGCTCAAATATTACCGGGATAAAACTAGTAACCACAGTAATATCTTGTGGCTTACCACCAATGATCATTGGCCAGTCTACGACGTTCATATAGTACGCTAGTGTAAATCCTGTGAGCGAACCCAACATACCACACAAGAAAGCCCCTATGGTAAGGTTAGTTCTATGATAGCCTAGCTTATGATCTAAGTGATGCACTGGAAAAGGAGTGTAGCAATCAAAGATTTTAACACCTTTTTCTCTAAGGGTATCTACGGCATGTAAAAGTTTATCTGAGTCATCGAATGTGCCTACAGTAAACTTTTTATTGTCTAATTGAATACTTTTATCAATCATATTACTCTTTGTCTTTAATGATGGTTTTAATCTCTGACATATTGATCACAGGTAAGAATTTTGCAAATAAGAAGAAACAAGTAAAGAATAGTCCAAATGTTCCTAAGAATATTCCTACCTCTACCCAAGTGGCGTGGTACATAACCCAACTACTCGGTAAGAAATCTCTGTGTAATGAGGTTACAATAATCACGAAACGCTCAAACCACATACCAATATTTACTATAATAGATACAACAAAGATGAACCAAGGAGTAGTTCTAGCCCACTTGCTCCAAAATACTTGTGGAGCCATAAGGTTACAGAACATCATAGTCCAATATGCCCAAGCATAAGGACCGAACATTCTGTTAGCAAATGCATACTGCTCATATTCATAACCAGAATATGCAGCTATAACAAACTCAGTGATATATGCTACACCTACTATAGAACCTGTAAGAAGTATAACCTTGGTCATAGCTTCTAAGTGCTCTGTGGTGATATAATCTTGATAGTTCATCACGTGTCTAGCGATGAGCAAAAGTGTAAGTACCATACCGAAACCAGAGAAAATAGCTCCAGCAACGAAATAGGGTGGAAATATAGTAGTGTGCCATCCTGGGATTACCGAGGTAGCAAAATCCATAGATACAATAGTGTGCACAGAGAGTACAAGAGGAGTAGAGATACCCGCAAGTATCAACGCTACTACTTCATATCTTCCCCAAGACTTGGCAGAACCATTCCATCCCATTGCAAAAAATCCGTACCAGAATTTTCTAGCTTTAGAAGTTGCTCTATCTCTCACAGTTGCTATATCTGGAATAAGACCTAAGTACCAAAAAACTAAAGATACGGATAGGTAAGTAGATATAGCAAATACATCCCAAAGTAGGGGAGAGTTAAAGTTAACCCAAAGAGAACCGAATGCATTGGGCAATGGCAGTGGCCAAAAACCTAACCATACACGACCCATGTGAAACAAAGGAAATATAGCTGCACAGAATACCGCAAAGATGGTCATTGCCTCCGCAGAGCGGTTAATGGACATTCTCCATTTCTGTCGGAAGAGTAATAGAATGGCAGAAATCAATGTTCCTGCGTGTCCTATACCTACCCAAAATACGAAGTTGGTGATATCCCAACCCCACATAACAGACTTATTAGTGTTCCATGTTCCTATACCTTCCCAAACTGTCCAAGTAAGCGTACATGCTAGTACAAGAAGAAAAAGTACACCTAGAGAGAAACCCATCCACCAAGACGATGTAGGTTTGTTTTCTATAGGTCTACAAATGTCAGCTGTAACATCTGAGTACGTTTTGCCGCCGGTTACCAGTGGCTGTCTTATATCTGCTGAATACATATTGATTGTTTTTAGCTTTAAGCGTTAGTTTGATTGTCTGTATTTCTGATTTTACTTAAGTATTGCACACTTGGTTTTACACCTAGCTCTTCCAATACATGGTACGATCTATCGTCTTTGTATAACTTAGCAATGTCACTATTTGGATCATTCAAGTCGCCAAATACAATTGCGTTTGAAGGGCAAGTCTGAGCACAAGCAGTCGTAACTTCATTTGTTTTTAGTTTACGATTATCTCTTTTAGCAGTAAGTTTAGCAGACTGTATACGCTGTACACAGAAACTGCATTTTTCCATCACACCTCTAGAACGAACGGTAACATCAGGATTGATTACCATCTTACCTAGATCATTGCTAAAGTGGTAGTCGAACTTCTCATTTTCGTTGTATCTAAACCAGTTGAACCTACGTACCTTATATGGGCAGTTATTACCGCAATACTTAGTACCTATACATCTGTTATAGGTCATTTGGTTAAGACCCTCACTACTGTGAGTAGTAGCTAGTACTGGACAAACAGTTTCACAAGGTGCATTATCACAATGCTGACACATCATGGGCTGATGAACTACTTTTACATTTTCGTAGTAATCATACGCTTTCTGAGGATCTTCTGAGGCTTCAGAATAAGCTTCCATTACCTTTTCTTTGGTCATTTGATCACCTGCTTCTACAGTCTGATCTCCGCCGTGGACTATACTAAGACTTAAGTCTTTTTTAGTAGGAGCTTCGAAACTGTAGTATCTGTCGATACGTATCCAGTGCATTTCTCTTCTACGTCTTACCTCATCTCTGCCTACTATTGGCACATTGTTTTCTATACTACAACTTACTATACAAGCACTACAGCCAGTACAAGTGCTCATGTCTATAGCCATAGCCCAATGATGTCCCTTGCTGTAATCGTAATCTTCCCATAGAGAGATAGGCGTAGGTTTAGGAATATGGTGACCAGCTTTAGGGTCTTTTCTATACTCTTCTAAACTAGCTTCTCTTATTATATCTCTACCTTCTATAGAATAATGAGTTTGAGTAATTCCAAATTCATATACTCTAGCAGTTTCTACTTTTTCTAATGTAATACCACCTATTGTGTAGTTAGCAAAACCATCTTTCATATCTACCAATGGATATGCATTGTGGCCTAGGTCTTTCAAATCATTTTGTACATCTTTTGACAAAATTCTACCATAACCAAGAGCTATACCGTAAGTACTTCTAGTTTGTCCAGGTTGTATCAGGATAGGGATTTCTATACTCGCAGAAGGAGTGGTTACTTTTACTGTATCTCCCGTTTCCCATCCTTTAGCTTTAGCATCTGGCATAGATACGCTTAGGTAATTATCCCAAGTTACTTTACTTACAGGGTCTGGCATTTCGTGAGCCCAAGGAGTATTACCATAAGCACCATCTCTTACACCCACTTTTTGATATAAAATTAATTCATCACCAGAACTCTTTTTAGCAGCAATCGCATCGATAGTAGAGTTTACCGTAACATTGAGTGATGGCACAGTAGCAGTAGATGTGTTTTCTAAAACACCGTTTTCTATTGCTTTGTTAAAATCACCACCTATACTGTTATTAAATACATTCTTAGCATAAGCATAAGCGTGTGAGTATTCTTTTGTTCCTTTTACGCTAGCACCAGACCAAGCTACTAGGGAGCTAGCTACATGCCTTCCTTCAAATACAGGAGAGATAGTAGGCTGAGATAAAATGAAACGACCTTTATAAGGCTCTTGTATATTCCAGCTTTCTAATGAATGTAAACCAGTAGCAATATGAGTTGCGTTTTCTGAGCTTTCATCTAAGGTAATAGCAGTACTAATACGTACAGGTATTTTAGTATATGCTGCTTCTGCTAGTGGGTGAGAATAAACAGGATTAGCTTCTATAGTAATCACTGCACCATAATAACCGTTTGCTGCTTCTTTTAGGAAGGCATTAAAATTCTTTTCGTCTGCACTTTGTCCTTTGTAGTAGTTAGTAGTATCTATAGTAGAACCATAGCTACCCAACATAGTATTGATAGCATTTACCAACAATTGGTCTTGCTCATCATTACTGCCGCATATTACAAGTCCTCTACCATGAGCAGCTTTAAGATCTGCAGCTGCTTGTTTTATGCTGTTACCAGCGGTTTCCATTCCGTTTTGAGCAGTAGCTCCACCTAGCTCTCTGTATAGTGCTATTAGGTGTTTGCCTACATTACTCATTTTTATAGGCACACGTACATCTGCATTAGAACCTGTAAGAGACATCAATGACTCAAACTGGTAATGCTTAGACATTTTACCATCCTTAGGTACTCTGTTTTTACTATAGTCTGAGTGAAATTTAATAGGACTAATCCAAGTACCTAAGAAATCTGCACCAAAACTCACTATAACATCTGCATTTTGGAAATTATAAGCTGGTATTACAGCACTTCCAAAAGCAGTTTCATTTGCTCTGAGGATACCAGAGTAAGATATTGGCTCATAAGCCACTACGGTGGTATTACTATATTTTGCTTTGAAATCTGCGATAGCCTGGTTAGTAACCAAACTAGTACTGCCATTAGTCACTACAGCTATAGACTTTCCATTTGCAGCAGTTTGGTCTAGTGCAGCCACTACCTCTTTATCAAAAGCAGCCCATTCTTGCACTTTTCTTTTGCCAGCTACCATAGCACCTTTCAGTCTATTAGTATCATACAAAGAAAGTATGGCAGAATGACCTAAACCATCAAGACCACCACCAAAATAAGTAGCTTCCTTGTTAGGTTCAAATTTTATTGGTCTTCCTTCACGTACTTTTACTAGAACAGGGAATCCTTCGCTGTTGCTCACAGAGCTACTAGCGTAGTATAAAGGTACTCCTGGAGTAACGTTATCTGGTTTCTCAGTGTAAGGTATTGCTTTCTTTACGGGAGTCTTATTGCAAGCAGCTAAAGTTACAGCCCCTAGGCCAAAACCGAAATACTTTAAAAAGTCTCTACGATTTGCTCTAGTAGAGTCATCATTTGCAAAGACCTTCTCTAAGGGTAATCCTTCTGAAAATTCATTGGCATTAGAAGTAACAAACTCTTGTGTTTGCTCTAACTCTTCTACACCTTTCCAATATTTATTTGAAGACATGATTCTTTTTTTCTTTTAAGTTAAAAAATTAATAATGGCACTTGCTACATTCCAAGCCACCATTTTCTGCTACTGTTACGTAGTCTTTACCCTCGGCTATCATATTTTTATGAACTTCCTCGTAGTATTCGTTATTCTCTGAGTCTATACCATGCTCTCTGTGGCAGTCTATACACCATCCCATTTGTAGGGTAGCAAACTGCTCTACTTTTTCCATCTCTTGTATAGGTCCGTGACACGTCTGGCACTCTAGATTACCCACCACTACGTGTTGTGAGTGGTTGAAATAGGCTAAGTCTGGAAGGTTATGTATACGTATCCATTTTATTGGTTTTTGCTCATATCCTTCTATATACTCCATATTATCTCCATCATATCCGATGGCATCATATATTTTTTGGATTTCTGGAGACGTTTTACCGTTATACTTTTCGTCTGCTTTCACATACTTGTGGCAATTCATACAAGTATTCAAAGATGGAATACTAGCAGATTTAGATTTCTCAACCGTACTATGGCAATACTTACAATCCATCTCATACTGACCCGCATGCAACTTATGACTGAAGTTGATAGGCTGATTAGGAGCGTATCCTTGCTGTACACCTACTTCATCCATTCCAAATTTGTAACCAAATGCCCCAAGTACTACTAATAAAAAACCAGCTATTACAAGAGTAGCTATAGTAGGGTTCCATCTAGATATTACAGGATAAATTTTACTCTCGTAAAAAGAGGGATCTTTAGCTGTTGGATTTTTTTCTTCATTTAGAGACTTAAGGTGCCTTCTAATTCCGAAAAGTAACGCAGCAATAGCGGCTAACACTACCGAAAGGATGATCAACGCAAGAAACGTAGATTCTGAATAAAATGGTGACATATTATTATTTGAAAATGATAAGATACTTGTGGATGTAAAAATAGCTGTGAAAGCGATGTGTTTTTTCGGTTTGTACATTCAGTTAATTACGTGTTTTCACGCGGGGCAAATATAGGTACTCGCTAAAATGAGCATATTCTATATATGCACATTTTTTCAATTTAGACAGTTTTCAAATAGGGCCCATTAGTACTTGTAATGATCTGGAATGCAAGGAGTTGTGCAAAATCTATAATATCTTTGTTAGAGTAGGACTTTTTTAGAAAACTACCAAAGAAAAATCAAAAAAAATCTAGATTAATAGTTGGCAGCTTTACGTAGTCAAAAAGAAACGGAAAGTAAATCTTATAAGTTCGGGGATTTACTGTAAGCCTTTATTATATCCTTAACTAGTCTATGTCGTACTACGTCGTTTTCATTTAGCTTTACTATGCCAATGCCCTTTATGTTTTTGAGTAAATTAAGTGCAGGTTCTAAACCACTAGCTGTGCGTGGTGGTAAATCTATTTGGGTCACATCACCAGTAACCACTACTTTAGATATAGGCCCCATTCGGGTAAGGAACATCTGGAGTTGTGTATTAGTAGCATTCTGACCTTCATCTAGTATAGCAAAACAGTTATTCAGCGTTCTACCTCTCATAAATGCAAGTGGAGCTACTTCTATAATACCCTTCTCTATATAGGCTTTGCATTTTTCTGGAGGTATCATATCTGCCAACGCATCGTAAAGAGGTCTTAGGTAAGGGTCTACCTTATCTTTCATATCTCCAGGCAAAAATCCTAGGCTTTCTCCTGCTTCTACTGCAGGTCGGCAAAGAATAATTTTCTTTACTTCTTTGTTTTTCAAAGCTCTTACTGCTAGGGCTACCGCGGTATACGTCTTACCTGTTCCTGCTGGGCCTATGGCAAAAACGAGATCGTTTTCATATACCTTATTTACTAGCTCTTGTTGGTTCTTGGTACGAGCTGTTATCACACGTCCGCTTTGGCCATGTATTATCACACCATTGGCTTGGGTATTAGGGTTCTCTTCGCCCTCTACCACTCTTTCTATATCTCCTAAACTCACTTTTTTATTTATTTTTAGATATTTTACTATTGAGTCTACTGCTGTTTCAAAAATTGTAATGTCTTCATGTCCGCCGTTTATGGTAATCTCGTTTCCTCTACTGGAAAGCTGTAGGGTTGGATACTTAACTTTAAATAAATTAAAAAAGCTATTGTAAGGCCCGAAAAATCGAGAAGGTTCAATGTCTGTAATTAAATATTTTTTTTCTGCCAACGTATATTGTCCGATTATATAGGTGTAGACGTTATTTTCGTCCGCAAATTAGCTAAATAATTAATAATTGCCTGTACTAACTTTTTTAAGTGATTTTGGGGCAGATTCCCATTACCTAGCATCTTTTCGAGGTGCTATATATCAGGCTGATATCAAATTACCATTTGTAGAGATTACGAGTAGAATAGAGCCCTTTGATATAGTAGAGGCGGCTTACCTTAGTACTATGGTGTACAAGGATTTTGCATCTGGGAGTATTCATATATTAGCCACTAATGTAGTAGCTACATCATTTGATGGGCATTTAGCTGCTGAGTATAATGGTCACTATTTTTTAGCTCCTGACAATGGTATTTTAAGCTTGATTTTTGGTGAAGAGTTTACGGACTATTATCTTATTCCTACTGAAAGCTACGAACAGAAGATACAAAATGTATATCTGCCACTTATCAAACAGCTAGAGCAAGGCAAAAAATTACACGAGATTGCCGCTAAAGCGAAGTTTATAAATACCAAAATTCGCATAGTGCCCGTTAGAGACAATGAAGAGTTTAGGGGTACTATATTATTTGTTGACCATTTTGGTAATGCATATACCAATATTCACAAATCAGAATTTGACCAATTTGCTGGGGAGGGTAAATTTAAAATAAATCTGAGCAGACATAGCAGTGTTTCTGTGGTTTCCGATAATTTTTCTGATGTCCGAGAGGGTGATCCACTTTGTTACTTTTCGGATCACGGATATTTAGTAGTGGCTATCAAAAAGAGTAGTGCAGAAAGACTGTTAAACCTTCGTAAGTATAAAACCCTAGTAATACAGAAATAATGATATTAAGACTAGTGAAAATGAAGTTTAAGCAAGGAGAATTGGCCAATTTTATAGCCTTTTTTGATACTATAAAAGAGACCATAGAAGCTATGCCGGGTATTATTAGTGTAAAGTTATACCAAGACGAGGAAGATCAATGCATTTTTTTCACCCAAAGTATATGGCTGAATACTAGTAGTCTAGACGCTTATCGTTCTTCCGATTTTTTTAAAAAAATCTGGCCAAAGACTAAATTAATGTTCGATGCGAAGCCTGTGGCTTGGAGTTTGAAACTAAAGTAAATATAATTGTAACATAAATGAAGTTAGTATATAAATTGATATGTCTGTCTCTGCTACTGTGCTTAGCAGGATTATCTTATGGCCAAATATATAAGATGGAGGAGGCTGTAGAAGAAAGCAATTTTAAGAGACTAGAGAAAGTCTGTTTAAGTGCTCTCGAAGAAAAAGAGTTTTCCAAAATGCCTGAAGTATACTACTATCTAGCACAAGCTTATGTAGAGCTTTCTAAGGATCCTATCTACTTCGAAAAAAACGAAGATGCAGTAAAATTGGCAACCAAATACATGCTTAAAGGAATGCGTAAAGATGAGGGCTATAAAGAGTTGAACAGTAATTTTTCTGATGTTAAAGAAGCTGTAATGAAGCGTCAGACCGAGGAAGCTATGGCACAATATAACATTAATAAAAAATCTAAAGCTGCCCAGTACTTCAATATAGTAAATCAAATAGATAGCACCAATAGATTTGCGTATTACATGACAGGCAAGAGTTACATAGAGTCATTAGATACTGCTTTGGGTGAATTGATATATACGAACATAATACAGTGGTATAATGAGGATTTAGCAAGTAATAGAACAGACGCAGAGCAAGAAGTAGATCCTCACGTCTTTTATATAGATAAATATTGGAGACAGGCAAAGTATGATAGTGCCAAGCTGCTGATAAGTAATGGGAGGCAGTTGTTTGGCAATAATGCAAGACTTAATTTTTACCAAAAAATGGTAACATTAGATCAAATAAAAAATATGCCACCAAGCCAACTTATGTTAGATTATGTTCAAGAGGTTCTAGTGAATGACCCTACAGATGACGAGTTGCTGCACAAGGAAAATTCTATTTTCATATACCTTATCAAAAATAAAGTAGTAGCTAATAACTGGGTAGAGGCAGATACTTTAATTAATACCTTCGTAAGGCAAAAGGTGGAGAAGTCTAGCCTTAAGGAAGCTCAGAAAATTAAAGAAACGGATGTTTTTGTAGAGAAAAAAGCGGAAACTGTACTTTGGAAACTAGCCGAGTATTATCAAACATATGGACACTTAGAAAGTGCCACAGTTGTACTAAATAAATATATAGAAAGTACAGCTAAGAGTGACTCTTCTGCTGACATAGCGAATAGATGGAACGTAATTACTAAATATACTTTTGAGACAAAGAGTCTAGCTTTTGCAGGATTTGTATTACAACAGGCCATAGCTAAGTATCCCAAGAATAAGGATCTTCAAATTACACGGGCCAAAATAATAGAGGAGAAAGAAGTAGTAAGAACAAATGTAGATGAGCAAGGAGCCCTCTATCTGCTAATCCAAGATCAATATGTTGTAAATAAAAATGAGGACAATCTAAAGAAACTACTTTCTATCAATGATAAGTACCTTGGGTTATTAGCTGGAGCAAATCGTTTTAGTACGGCCAAGGATGTAATGGGAGAACAAATGAGGCTGGACCCTGCCAAAGATCATACTGAGAGACTACTCTATATGGCGAGAGAAGATTTTTATCAAAACTATTATCTCACCAGAACTAGAGGGAAAGATATAGATGGCAATGAGATGAAAACATGGACTTGGGAAGGCTCTAAGAGTGGTTGCGATGCTGGTGTGATAGATATAGAAATCCAAGAGAAAGTAGCGAATAGAATCAATTATTTTAGAAGAAATGCTGGGGTGCCAGAGGTTCTTCTTGATGCTGCTACTAATGAGTATTGTCAAGCTGCCGCACTTATGATGACCGCAAATAATATGCTAGAACATGATCCTCCGAAAACTTGGAGATGCTGGAGTAGTGAAGGTGCATATGCAGCTAAACATTCACTTTTGATAAAAGATGCAAATACATCACTAGCAGTTACCTACGCAATGGATGATAAAAATCCTAGTGCAGGTAACAGAAGATGGTTACTGTATCCGAATGGTAAAGTATATGGGCATGGAAGTACAGATAACATGGCAGTGATATGGGCCTTAGATGATAGCGGAAGTGAAGATACAGCAAGGTATAAAGAGAATGCTGTTACTTGGCCACCAAAAGGGTATGTGCCGCAGCTTATGCTTTTTAGTAACTGGACATTCTCACTATATCAAGATTTGACTAACGCTGAAGTAGACGTAAAACAAGATGGAAAGGCTATAGAAGTGAAAGTAGAGAAGTTTGTAAGAGGGTATGGGGCTCCTACTCTTGTATTTACTCCTGCAGTCAACAAAACTGCTTTGCCAGATAAAAGCATCTTTGACGTGACAGTTACTTTGTCAAATGGAAGTAAATATTCTTATAAAATCAATACGTTTAGCTACAATCCGGCTAGGTAGATAGCTCTTTATATGTAACTTTTTGTGTATCTTGCACTTCTGTATAAAACAGGCGTTGCATTTGTCCTTAAAGAGATATATATCGTTTTTATTCCTAGTAGTAGCCTATCAGAGTTCTATTGGGCAAATTGGGTTTATAGAAAACAAGGGACAATATGATGAAGCTATCCACTATCAAGCAGAGTTTAACACGCACACTATCTATTTAGATAAGGAAGGGTTTTCGGTACTGCTTCACGATGAGGAAAAGTGGAGTGAGATGGTATCCGACTTTCACGATGACAAACTCCATAAATACGATAGCCATTCTAGTAAAGAACCCTTATCTTTACGTTATCAGCATATTAAGTATGAATTTGTAGGAGCAAACTTAAGCTTACATACTGGAACTGAAACAACATCTGAATACTATAATTTTTTCATAGGGAATGATAAGTCAAAATGGGCTAGTGGTGTGAAAAAACATACAAAGGTTTTGTTTACCAATATATATCCGAACATAGATTTAGAGTTTGAAACTATAGATGAAAGGTTTAAATACAATTTCATTCTAAAACCAGGTGCTGACATTAGAGATATATTAGTAAGTATAAAGGGAGCTGATGACATACGTGTAACAGACGATAGAGTATTTGTAAATACGAGATTTGGTGAGTATAGTGAAGTGATGCCTATTTCCTATGAGGAAGAAGGCGGAGTTAATACTCAAATAAAAATGAAGTATGTGAAGAGAGGAGAGTATATCGGTTTTGAGACTCCTTTTTTCAAGAATAAGGTTAAAACAGTAATAGATCCTGAGGTCATATTTGCTACATACTCAGGAAGTTCAGTAGATAATTTCGGTTTCACAGCTACTTTTGATGATGATGGCAACCTGTATGCCGGCGGGATAGCAACAAGCCCATCCAGATTTAGCAGCGGAAGATATCCTGCCACTCCAGGAGCTTTTCAGGTAACCTACGGAGGTGGTACTGGCAATAATCTTACTAGTTTACCGTGCGATATCTCCATTAGTAAATACACGAGCCTTGGTAATCAATTAATTTACGCTACCTACTTAGGTGGTGAGACAAATGAATTCCCTCATAGTCTTATTGTAGACAGTGAGGGGCAGCTTATAGTTTTTGGGACTAGCTCATCTACTAATTACCCGACGACAACGGGTGCAATACAGGGAGCCAAAAAGGAAAGCTTAGATATGTTTCAAAAGAACGCGTATGATTTAGTTCTTACAAAGTTCAATAGCACAGGTACGGGCTTAGTTGGCTCTACTTACATAGGAGGTACAGAGGATGATGGTTTGAATAGTAATAATAATACGAGCTATTTTTATGCGGATGATTTTAGAGGAGAAATTAATTTAGATCAGGATGATAACATTTATGTAGCCTCGGTTACCGTGTCTAATAATTTTCCCATACGAAATGGCTTTCAAAATATCAATGCAGGAAATCAAGACGGAGTCGTCTTTAGCACAAACAGTACTCTTACAAACTTAAGATGGAGCTCATACTTAGGCGGTGCAGGAGACGATGCAGCCTACAGTATCGATATTGCAAAAAATGGAGAAGTGGTAGTAGCTGGGGGTACATCAAGTAAGTTTTTACCTCAATCAAGTGGAGGATTTAGAGACTCTACTTATGGAGGAGTAGATGGTTTTGTCAGTAAAATAACCGGGAATGGGGCTTCTGTAATCCAATCTACTTTTTTTGGAACTCCCAGTTATGACCAGATACTTTTTGCTGAGCTAGATATTGAGGATAATATATATGTGGTAGGACACTCTCGTGGAGACTTACCTGTAAAAGGTAGTGTATATAGAAACTTAGGAGGTAAGCAGTTTATCTCTAAACTTTCTAATGATTTAAAGACTTTAGAGCTTAGCACAGTATATGGTAGTGGAGGTAGTGAACCTGATATTACGATCAACGCATTTTTGGTGGATGAATGCGGAAAGGTATATGCAAGTGGCTGGGGTAGTGACGATGTGAGTGCAGGTGCTTGGAGATTGGGGGATATGCCGCTTACCGAAAATGCATTTCAAAGTACGACAGACGGCAAAGACTTTCACCTTATTGTATTTACAGAAAACTTAGCTGAACTCGACTTTGCCACGTACTTTGGCGGTAACGTGACAGGAGATCACGTAGACGGCGGTACTAGTAGATTTGATAAACGAGGCATAGTATACCAAAGCGTATGCAGTAGTTGCCCTAGTGAAATCTCGCCTGCTACTAGAGTAAGTGATTTTCCTACTACTCCTGGTGCTTTTTCTGAAAACAATCCTAGTCCTAGATGTAGTAATGCTTCTTTTAAACTGGCAATGGTGAGCCATAATGAGAAGCCTGAATTAGAAGAAGTAGTGTTTAATACAAGGGTAGCAGACACTATAAAAGTCACTGTTTTTGACTCGTTTGAGTTCACTTACAAAATCAGAGATCCCGAGCTAGATTCACTTTACGTATCTTTTGATATTCCAGAAAATCTTAAATTGGATTTAACAGAGTACCAAGAAGAGTATGCAGGAATAGGAGAAATAGAGGCCTATTTTAAGATGCTTTTTACATGTAAAAATGCAGGAGATACTTTCGAAATAGAGGTGTATGCTAGGGATGTAGGGTGTCCTGTTTTTAACGATAATACAGCCACCATTACTATTATAGTAAGTGAACCAGATAAACTGCCACCTCCCGAAGTTTTTTGTCTCTTCTTTTCGCAGGAAGATTACCTTAAGATGGAATGGTTAGCTACACCAGCATCAGACTATTTCTATAGAATGATGCTGTACAAGATAAGTCCTAATGGTTTGGTGTCTGTTTTAGATACATTTTATACGCAAGACGCCGGTATATACTTAGATAAAGATGTTATAAATCCAAGAGTGCGGGATTATACCTACTATTTGATAGTGGAAGATATTTGCAATTTTCTAGGGGATCCGTCCTATTTACTCAGCAGTATAAAAGAAAGTGAGGTGCCTGTGGAGTCTACGTATTTAGTCACTACCACAGTTGTAAGTGACTCTGTTCAGGTTGTATTCTTAAAATCAAATGAGCCAGACTTTGGGTTTTACGAAGTGTATAAAAGTATTCGAGGCAAGTCTAATTGGGAGTATATAGCGTCCATCTCAGATATAGACGATACTTCTTATTTGGATGGTAATGTAGATGTAAATACTACTTCTTACTGCTATAGGATAAAGGTGGTAGACGACTGTGGTCACAATAGTGCGTATAGTAATATAGGTTGTTCTATTGTGATAAGAGGGTTGCCGATAAACGAGAAAGGCGTAACTCCTCGTTTTAAGTTTGACCTATGGTGGGACGATTACGTTACTTGGAATGGAGGTGTAAGAGAATATGAACTTATCCGATCTGTAGATACTGGAACTCTAAGACCTATTGTGCGACTCAATAATCCTATTTTAGAGTACAGAGATATAGATTTAGATTATAACTGGGGAGGATATTGGTATAGTGTAGTTGCCTATGAGGACTATGGAAGCTACAGTGCTAAAAGTCGTAGTAACGATATTTACCTTATTCAGCCTCCGCTTGTCTTTGTACCCAATGCAGTGACAGCAAATGGAGATAATCTCAACGACTCGTTTGGCTGGACAGATGTGTTTGTACGTGAGTTTGAGATGAAGGTTTACAATAGATGGGGGGAGAAGGTCTTGGAGACTAACGATAAAAATAAAAGGTGGTCTAGTAAGTATATGAACGACGAAATAAAATATAGTAACGTCTATTTTTGGATTGTAACATACAAAGGATGGGACAATATCTACCATACCGACAAGGGTACTGTCACATTCTTAAAATAGCCTATTGGTAGGTGAACTTGCTTCGTTCTTCGGTATTGTCAATTTTCATTTTTATTAAGGCATTGTTGTAATCTTTTACTGTTTGAGCCTTTAGTAAATACAAGTTTTGGTAGGTATGTGTTCCAGAGCTTTTAATCCAGTTCCAACTTACAGTATTCGGCACAGTATATTGCGATACTATTTCATGATTAGGCCATGTTTTATTACTTATCAGATATAGATTTTGGTAGGTACTAAAATCAAAGCGATACGGCAAAGTGTTAAATAAGAAAAAATCAAGATTCTCATCAGGAACAGCGGCATAGTATGCTATTTCATGACCGCTAATAATGGAGGGGTTCTTATCAATATTACTATTTAGCCAAGCTAAGAATTTTTCTGGGCTTCGCTCTGTTCTTTGTACAGTGGCCATTAATTGTCTACTGGATACGTCTATACAACTAAGACCAAATACAAGTAAAACTACTAATGTAAAGGCGATTTTTTGCTCAGGAAGTTTAATACCAGAGAGTAATGGTAAAACAGCAAATAAACTAAGAAAGACGAGCACGCTATCATACCTGTGCATTGGCCCAAGAATAGTAAACCAAACCACGTGTGTAAGCAATAATGCTATTACAGCAGGGTTAAATGCCCTCTTCACTACTTTGTAAACAGAGTAGCCCAAAGCAAAGTATATTAGCAAGGGAAGATATGGCTGAGTGATGTAGTACGGCCAAAATCTTCTTATGAAATGATTGTAGAATCGCGTAGCGATGCCACCAAAACTAGTATGTCGCTCTGCTTGATTTACAAACTGAGAGTAAAGTAATTCTATGTCGAAATGAATAAAGAATAAGAAGAAAACTAAGATGGAAATGGGTATTAACCATAGCATATTCGGCTTGGCGAAACGCATTATTGGATGTATTTCAGTACTATTTTGGATGTAAAAGCAGGCGAATAAAAATACTCCTGCAGCAGGCCATACATAGGGATGTAGCACTATCATCAGAGATGAGGCTAGGGCCACTATAGGTACCTGTCTAGTCGAAAACCCATATACGGAAATGCTCAACAGTAAAAATGTAATAGGCTCTACACGTAGACCTCTGGTGGTTTCGAATAAGGATTTTTCGTTTAATATTAAAAGGACTAGTAGTAGAGAAACCAGAGTGCTCACTTGGTTTTCTTTGAGTGCTTTATATAGGAATAATGCACCTGAAAGTAAATATATTGCGTAGGGTAATCTAACTGTATAAATAGAAAAGCCTAGAATATGTTGAGTGAGTATATGCAGCCATCCTTGTAGAGGTAAGTACGCTAAAAATTGTTTTTCTACTCCTTCTTGCGGCCATATTTTAGAAGTATATCCATTGCCTTGCAAGTAATTAATGGCGGGCTCTAAGCCATATATTTCATCTATCCAAGCTAGTGGCATAAGATGTAAATTAAAAAAAAGAAAGAATATGTAGACAAGTAAATAAACTACTAGACCTATCTGTAAGTATTGATATAGCCTAGTTGGTAGCAAGAGATTTAATTACGCCACGAGCCCAAGAAAGAGCTAAGCGTGCTTGTTCGTCTTTGGACATAGCAGAGTTGTCTAAGGTGATAGCATCTTCTGCCTTAGCAAGTGGGCTAGCCTCTCGTGTACTATCTATATGATCTCGTTCTCGAATATTATGTAATACCTCCTGGTAGTTTACATGAATTCCTTTTTTATATAGTTCCTCATATCTTCGTTTTGCACGTATTTCAGAACTGGCTGTCATAAATATTTTGAGTTCTGCCTCTGGGAAAACCACAGTTCCAATGTCACGACCATCCATCACTACACCTTTATCTCTACCTATAGTTTGCTGGTGTGCCACTAGAAATGTGCGAATTTCTTGCACAGCACTTACCGGGCTAACCTTGCTAGCTACTTCCATAGATCTAATCTCATTTTCTACGTTTTCGCCATTGAGATAGGTTTCGTAGTAGCGTCTTTCTGGGTCAAAATGGAAAGTGATTTTAATATTTCCCAAGAGTGCAGGATCTTCTATCACTTCTTGTATCGAGATGCTTTCTCTCATCAGATATAAAGTCACAGCTCTATACATAGCACCACTATCTATGAATATATAGTCCAGATCCTTGGCTAGGTTCTTAGCCAACGTGCCCTTGCCGCAGCTTGAGTGCCCATCTATTGCTATGATGATTTTGGTGCTCACCGTTGGTCAAACTTAAAGCAAATTTTTGATTTTGAAAGAGGATTGATTAATATCTTGAAGAATGAGCCTTTTACTGATTATTTTTAGCTTAAAAATCTGGGGTACCAATGCTTTTTAAGCTGGCTTTTGGCTTAGTTTTTTTAAACCCACTTAAATCTCTGCTTACCGAAAAGTAATTGGATGCTATGCCAGGAAAGTATCCAGCACTGCCGTAGCTTATTTTTAGTTTTTTAACTCCTATGGCAAGCCCCCAGCTAAATCCTGTAAGAGCCCTTCTGTTTTCTGGCCCCAGTTCTGCTCTTCGTTGGTGGTTATATCCAGTAATTATTTGAAAATTATCATTAAAAACTAGTTCCGTATTGAAAATAACGTGCCGCATTGCTTTCTCAGCAAAGGGCAGTTCTTGATTCCTTATCGTGCCTGTTTCTAGGTCTATCTCTTTATTACGAGCATTTACATTCACATAGGAATTATTCCATCTATGCAGATTATGCAAAGTAAGACTAAAGCGAAGTGGGTTGTGAGCTAGTTTCTTGCTTATACTTGCTTGTACGTCAAAGGGAAGAGGCTCTCTTGGGCTATTGTCATCATATCTTATAAATTGATATCCCATGTTTTTTATAAGTAAGCCAGCAGTAAGTAGATCATCCTCGTCATTGTATACGGCTCCTAAATCTATAGCTCCTGCCGTACTTACATAAGCTTCGTATACAGAATAGAGGAACTTCCCATTTACCCCGAGCGTAATTCTATCTGTATATTGTTTGCTGTATCCTACTTGAAAATTGTAATCTGCAGCAGTAAACTCGCCTAAAATATCTCCAGCATTACTGGTTCTAATAAATGTACCGTAGTCATAATATCCTATGCTAAATAGGAATGAACTACTGCTGTCCCAAGATCTACTATAGCTGCCAAAGCCGTAGTTGAGATCTGCCACCTGATTGGCATAAGAAAGCGATACTGTATTGTTCATACCTTGATTAATTAATGCTGGATTTTGGAAGCCAGCAGAAGGATCGTCATCTGTGTTTGTGATACTCACGCCACCTAGTGCAGTGTGTCGGGCACTATTTTCTATAAGAGCAAAAGTAAAAGCACTCGTGCCGCCTACCTGTGCGAAAGCACTAAAGTGTAGGCATAGAAGAAAAATAATCGGCAATTTTCTCATACAGGTATCTAACGGACAAAGTTAGAAATTATTGGTGGAGACTGTGTTTTTATTTAGGTCATAGTTTTGACTTAATATTCTATATAATTAAAAAGCATCTTAATTTGGCCAAGATATTTCAGTTTTATTTACTTCAAGCTCTTTGGCTTATGCAAGTAAAGTTGACCATAACTTTACTACTCGTCTTCTTCGTTATTTATAATGTGGTGTCTTGGCTACCTAGCTTTATCAGTAAGCTATTTACCAAAGTGAACTAAGGTGACTATTTAGTTACATCACTCAGAATTTTACCATCCTCCACAGTTATCACTCGCTTAGCTCGGTCTATTACTCGCTGATCGTGCGTGCTAAATACAAAAGTGATATTTTCTTCTTCGTTTAGCTTTAGCATAATATCAAGAAGATTAGCAGTAGACTTACTATCTAAGTTGGCCGTAGGCTCATCTGCTAGCACAAAGTCTGGCTTGCTGGCTAGTGCACGAGCTACTGCCACACGCTGCTGCTGACCGCCACTCATTTCATTGGGCTTTTTGTTTATTTGATCTTCTAGGCCTACTGCTTTTAGGAGTTTAGTAGTCCGTTCATTTCGTTCTGCTTCATCCCTTTTTTGCAAGAGCATTAAAAACTCTACATTCTCCTTAGCTGTGAGTACAGGGATAAGATTATAGCTTTGGAATACGAATCCAATATGGTTTAATCTAAAGTCAATTAGCTCGTTTTCTGATAGTTTAGCTATGTCTGTGCCACTTATAGCTACGCTACCCTGGGTAGGAGTGTCTAGTCCTCCTATCACATTGAGCAAGGTCGTTTTGCCGCTACCACTAGGGCCTACTATAGCTGTGAATTCACCTTCTTTTATTTCTACATCTACTCCTCTGAGAGCTTGTACCTGCACTTTGCCATCGTCGTAGGTTTTATGTATATCGGTTACTTTTATCATTTTATTTTAGAAGTTAAAAAGTAGATTCTTAAACCGTGTAATTCTATCATTCATTTATTCAATTATTCTATTTATGCCGTACGTAATGTCTCTGCAGGGTTCAACTTTAATGCTTTAAGTGCTGGATAAATACAGGAGAGTATCGCAGTAATAATCACAAGCACACTCATTACTATATAATAATTGGAATCTATTGTTGGGTAGATGATACTTTCTAGCCCTACGCTTCGGAGTCCTGCAGATGCAAAACTTAGATCTATACCATATTTGCCAAAAAATGTGATAGCTGCATAGGAAGAGATTATACCTAGCGGTCCTGCTATGAGAGCTAGAAATATAGATTCCCATACAATCATCCAAAAGACCTTACGCTTATTCATTCCTAAGGAGATGAGCATTCCCAGTTCTTTTTTACGTTCTAATACTGCCATTAGCATAGTATTTACTATACCAAAGGCAAGAGCCAACATTATAATTATGAGGAATATGGTCATTACCAAATCCATCATCTTGTCAGCATAACCCAGCTCTGGGGCTATGCCACGCCAGCTAGCTATGTGTAGTCCCGGAAACTTAGCCATTAGGGTTTCTCTGTACTGCTCCACTAGTTCCTCCTTTTTGAGCGTGAGGGCTATCTCGTGGCTGCCGTTTAGTCCACTGATGCTTTGTAGATCTTCTAAACGTACAAATGCATTGACCTCATCATACATAGAGTTACTCGTAGTGAAAATGTCTATTACCTTGAATAATTCAGTGGCGGGTAGTCCATTAGCATCTGTAAACGAGCATTGTATGGTCGTCTTTATTTTTGCGTTGAGTTTGGCAGCTAGTTTCTTACTTATGAGTATAGGAGGTTTTCTCTTATAGTCTTCTAGATAGTTTCCAACTTGAAGCATTTCTGCTATATTGGTTACTTGTTTTTCAGCCTCAGGATCTATTCCATTGAGCACTACTCCACTGGTACCTCCTGCACTTTGTATGAAACTTTCTATGCGTAATCTGGCACTTACGCCATCTATTTCTTTGCTTTTTTTGATGTAGGAGAGTACCTCTTGGTCTGAGGCTATAAGGTCTTTCAGTCCCCCGTATTTTAGATAATTACTATCGTGTATTTGGATATGGCTTACGTACGTTTTTATAGCATTCAGCTGACTCATATCTCTCAGTCCTGTGGCTGTACTTATAACAGCTAATCCACCGAGTATTCCTAAAGCTATAGCGATGATTACGGTCCAGCTGCGGAGCTTGTTTCTCCAGATGTTTTTGAATGCTATCTTAAATATCATTTTCGCATAGCAGCTACAGGGTTTAAATTTTTTAGTTTGAAAATCGTGTACAGGTTTACTACTAATACTATCAGGAAGATAATACCCGAATGTGTGAGTGCTATGCTAGGATCTAGGGAAGTGGGTATTAAGGCTTCAAAGCCAAATTTCTCTACTACTTCCTGCATCTGTCCACTTAGGTTTATAGGATTAATATTGAAGTAGAGTACAACCGGAAAAGCCAGAACTAGACCTGCTATTACTCCTGCTATAGCCATCAGAATAGTCTCAAGAATTGCGACTTGAATGATTTTATTCTTTCCCATTCCTATAGCTATTAATACCCCGTACTCAAAGCTACGCTCCTCGGTAAGCATTAGCACTGTGCCAAAGAGACTAAAGGTGATTATGCTGTACAAAATCATGAGTACAAATGTGCCTCCCGCCTTATCTACACTAATTAGTTGCTGGAGTTCAGGGAGCATTTCTTGCCAGTTCATTACCTCTAGAGCATTGGTATCTATTGCTGCTATCACTTCTTGCTGAGCTCCTTGCCAGTCGTCTCCATCTATGCCAACCAGTGCTGTGGTGATAAGGCCAGATAGAGCAAAGAGTTCTTGAGCTTGATCCAGATTCATAATCACTGTTCGCTTGTTGAGTTCAGGAGTTTTTAGGTCTATGAAACCCACAATAGGGTAGGAACCACTGGCCATAGAACCTTGGTATCCTTGCCCGAGAAATACAAGGGTATCCCCTAGCTTTAGTTTCATTATATCTCGTAGGCTTTTGCCTACTAGAAGACCTTTGTGCTCTTCTGAGAAATAGTGGCCTTCCACTACTTTTCTGTCTAAGTTTATGTGTTCTTTTTCGATAGCAGCATCCAGTCCGAGCAGTGCTACGGGTTTAGATTCATCTTGGAAGGAGGCTAATGCAAACCCTTCTATTCTTGGGCTCAGATAGGTGATGTTCTCTGTGGAGGTCAGGTGCTCTATCTCTTTTAAAGTGAAGCTATTGTCTATAGTTCTTTCTTCCCAAAATCCTTTGTTGTGTACCTGTATATAACCGATATAGCTGCTGACTATATTGTCTAGCATATTGCCATATGCCCCAAACTGAATACTCCGCATAAATACAGCAAAAAGTACTGCGAAAATGATGGATGACGTGGTGATTAAACTTCTACGTTTATTTCTAAATATATTTCGCCAAGCGAGTTTGAGAAGCATTTGTTAGTGAAACAAATGTAGTGGAATGTTGTTCGCCCTTCGGTAGATTTTTTTATTCCGTTTCAATACATAAAAAACACTTCCAACACGGCGGACATGCAGGGTGACAATAGGTCGAGGATATTCATGGTACCCTGTGTCATCCTGATTTCTATGACAAAACCAAATTAGTTTCGTACATTTTTTTATTATTGACAACACTGCAAACTCGTGCTATGATTTTGTTTCTAACAGCATTAAGTACAGACATTTTATTTTTACCTTCTGCTACTT
>Ga0209390_10003544_pt1 | contig 25090 bp, 23 predicted proteins | sample BON01_FD_187212 | JGI IMG/M metagenome (GOLD analysis project Ga0209390, IMG submission 187212) | Freshwater microbial communities from Lake Bonney liftoff mats and glacier meltwater in Antarctica - BON-01 (SPAdes) (version 2) | ecosystem: Environmental > Aquatic > Freshwater > Ice > Glacier... | reverse complement strand
AAGCTTTTCATGCTTTCAATTCATGAGCGCCATCATAAACTTTATTCCAACTCGCTTGCCTAGATTTTCTGTACCTATTTTACAAAAATTGACCAAGCCTCATATTTAGGATTTAGTTTTTAGCATGCCAAGTTATAATTTATCTTTCTATGAAGAAATCTTTATTACATCCTCAATTTCAAACGATTTCCATAAAATAATGCCTTTTAAAGCATTTCAAAGCCCTTTGAAAGCTACGTAAACTTTGTACTTTAAGACTTGAAGGCGTCGGGGAAATGAATGTAAATCATTTCTATCGCTGCTTTCACGAATGACCCTCGCCCAAAATGAATAAACCTAAACTCTCTTTTTCACAAATCATCAACATGAATGTTGGTTTTTTTGGAATTCAATACAGCTTTGGCTTGCAGCAAAGTGCTGTCAACCCAATCTATGACATGTTGGGTGCAGCGCCGGACGAGATTCCTCTATTGAACCTCGCTGGTCCGATGACAGGTTTGTTGATTCAGCCAATCATTGGCGCTTTGAGTGACAGCACATGGAGTGAGCGGTTTGGGAGAAGAAAACCTTACTTTTTTATAGGAGCACTTTTCTGTAGCATTTGCCTGTTCTTATATCCCTTTTCCAGTTCGCTTTGGATGGCAGCTGGATTACTCTGGGTCTTGGATGCAGCCAACAATACCGCAATGGAACCTTACCGAGCGCTGATTGCTGATGTTTTGCCCGAAGAGCAATATCCTAAAGGCTTTTTGACACAAAGTTTCTTCACAGGTTTGGGCATTACCCTAGCCAATCTATCCTTATTTGTCTTTCAAAAATATATCCCCGGAATCTCCGGCTCACTTCCCTATTGGGTCTATGCCTCCTTCTTTTTGGGCACAGTATGTTCGATTGGATCAGTGATTTGGAGTATTTCTGAAACCCACGAATACCCTCCTTCCTCTGAAGAAATGGCTGCTTTGAAAGAGCGTAACAAAGGAATGCCACATCCGGCCGTCCAGTTCTTTCTTTCAATTCTAACCACGATTGTGGCCTACTTGATATTATTGCTTTTGTTGATTCCTTCGATTTTTGATCGTAAGATCATCCAAAAAACTGTCCACTGGGCAGGGAATCATCCTACGATGAAAGTGCTTTTTGCACAAAATCTGGAGATTATCGAAGCCATCACGCTGATGCCCAACGTCATGTGGAAGCTTTCACTGGTCTATCTATTCCAGTGGTACGCACTGTTTTGCTATTGGCAGAATGCTGCCAAAAGTATTGCACAATCTGTCTATGATACGGGTCCATTGGAGAATAAAGCACTCTATGAAGAGGCTGTTGGCTGGACAGGTTTGGTCAATGGTTGGTACAATATCGTCACCTTTCTCTCTGCCTTCTTCTTAGCTCGTATGGCTACTAGCTTTGGTCCTAAAAAAGTACACTTTGTCTGTCTGATTATGGCTGGAGTGGCACTTTTGATTTTCCCTTTTATAGAAAATAAATACCTGCTCTTCGCTCCGATGACCGGTTTTGGGATTGCTTGGGCAAGTATGATGGGTGTACCCTATTTACTTGTAGTCAATGAGATTCCCAAGGAACGCTATGGCGTTTATATGGGAGTGATCAATATGATGATCGTGATTCCAATGATCTTCCAGACCTTGAGTTTTGGCTATATCTCCAAAACCTTTCTCAATAACGATCCCGGATTGGCCATTGCCTTTGCAGGAGTCCTGTTATTACTAGCCGCTTTGGCAACCCTAAGAATCAAAGAAGTCCAAATCGACACCGCTGCCATCTCAGCGGGAGGAGGGCATTAATCAGCTTTCAGATTTAAATAAAACATCATTGAGCCCTATTTACACCTGTCAAACGCTTCAGCAACAAATCCATGAATTAGTGGTGAATACCCTTCCTAAGGAAAATGGCTTTGAGCCTAAAGGAAAAGACAAAGCACTTAATTTCCGACTGAATGAAGGCCTTGAATCTTTGATGACCCTATATCAAAGCATCTATCAGCAGCATCCAAAAGCCGAAGAAACCTTTGAGAAACTAATCCGAACCTTGATCAAATTTGATCAGGAAAGAGCTCCAGAATTCAAAGCACAAGATCAGTCAAAGAAATCCGATTGGTTTCTGAGCAATGAGCTTGTGGGAATGAGTCTGTATGTAGATCGCTTCTGCGGGAATCTCAAAAAACTTCCCTCAAAGCTTCCTTACTTATGCGAGCTTGGTGTAAACTTTCTCCATTTGATGCCACTTTTTGAGAGTCCAGCTGGAGAAAGTGACGGAGGCTATGCTGTTTCTGATTTCCAAAAAATAGATTCGAAATTTGGGAACCTGAGTGACTTGAAAAAGCTTCGAAAAGCAATGCAAGATCAAGAGATGCATTTGATGCTTGACATCGTTTTGAATCATACCTCCCATCACCACGAATGGGCACAAAAAGCAAAAGCCGGCGATACTTACTATCAGGATTTTTACTACATGTATGACAATCGCTGGATTCCTAATGAGTTTGATACAAGTATGCCGGAGATCTTTCCAGAGACCTCTCCGGGGAATTTCACCTATGTGTCTGAATGTGATAAATGGGTGATGACGGTATTTCATCAGTACCAATGGGATCTGAATTTTACGAATCCAGCGGTTTTTGTAGCGATGTTGGAAAACATTCTCTTCTATGCCAATCTAGGAGTAGACTTGCTTCGAATAGATGCCCCAGCTTTTATCTGGAAACAAAATGGAACCAGTTCTCAAAATCTCCCTCAAGCGCATCAGCTACTAAGATTGATCAAGCAATGTGTCAAAGTATCCGCTCCGGGAATGGCACTTCTTGGAGAAGCGATCGTTGCTCCAAAAGAAATCATCAAATATTTCGGTAGCGAAGACTATCTGGCAAAAGAATGTGATTTTGCCTACAATGCCACTCAGATGGCACTTCAATGGGATATGCTCGCTACCGGAGATACTCGGGTAATGCTTGCCGCGCAGTACGATATCCTACAGAAACCTATAGGTACATCCTGGATAACTTATACACGCAGCCACGACGATATTGGGCTTGGCTATGAAGATGAGAAAATTGCTCAAGTAGGTAGGGATCCCTATTTGCATCGCCAATTTTTGAAGGATTATTATTCTGGTTCCTATCCTGGAAGTCCTGCTAAGGGTGCCTTGTTTTCTTCAAACCCTAAAACTGGTGATGCCAGAATTTCAGGTTCTTTGGCTTCGCTTTGTGGGTTGGAAAAAGCAATTGAAGACGCTGACCATCTGGAGATCGATAAATCGATTCAAAAAATCCTCCTGATGCAGGCACATTCATTCTTCTTAGGCGGAATGCCAATGCTTTATTATGGCGATGAGTTGGGTTATACCAATGACTATAGCTACCAAAATGATCCTGGAAAAAGCTACGATAATCGATGGATGCATCGTCCGATCATCGATTGGAAAAAGAATGCTAAGGGGAAAAATGAAAATACTGTGGAAGGGAAGATCTTTGCAGGGACTAGGAAACTAATTCAAATCCGAAAGCAATTACCTGTCTTTGGTGACCAAAAAAATCTTACTTGGCTTGCTCCACATAATATTCATGTTGCAGGCTTTGTGAGATCCTATGGAAGTCAGAAGGTGTATTGTATTTTCAATTTTGGAAGTGAAACTGCCTTCCTGACTTGGTATGCATTCAGGGAACTGTGTAAAAGTCCGGATGAATTGCAAGATCATTGGACTGGAGAGAAATTCACTGTAGGACAGGATAACGAGTACTTGATTATACCGCCTTATGGATTTTATATCTTGGATTGATCCCAGATTAAAACAGCTCCTCTCGCTTATCCGACGACTCCCGGAAGACTAAGCGAGTTTTAATTTCATGGATTTCATCTATACCAACCTCATTGGATTTAATTGAAGCGATCAGCAGTTGTGCTGACTTCTCTCCAATCTGAAAAGCATGCTGATCTACCGAACTGAGACTAGGTGAAACAAAGCTAGACATATCCCAATTACTGAATCCCACCAAACCCATTTGACTCGGTACTTGGATTTTCTCCTGTTTGAAAAATTTCATTGCTCCCATTGCAACCAAGTCTGTAATACAGAAAACTGCATCAGGGGGATTTGGCAGACTACATAGTTGCGCTGCAAAGTCAAAACCTTCCTGCTCTGAAATCACCTTACAATGGACTACCCAATGAGGGTCTGCACTAATCCCATGATCGTCCAGTGCTTTTTTATACCCACGCAGCCGTTCAGCTGAATTTTTGACGTGGAGTAATCCGTTGATATGAGCGATTTTTTGGTAGCCCTGCCCTATTAAATGAGCAACCGCAGTGTAAGCTCCCTGAAAATCGTCTACAATTACTTTTGGTGAGGCAAGTAGATCGCTGACCTTATCAAATTGAACCACCGGACGCCCCTCATCAGTAAACTCTAGGATATGATCTACTGAATTGGTTTCATTCGAAATGGAGATCAAAAGCCCATCAACGCTACTGGAAAGCATCGTTCGATAGGCTATAATTTCATTTTTGACCAATTCATCTGACTGGCTAACTAGAATACTGTAATTATGCTTCTTTGCTTCTTTGATCGCTCCAGAGATCACCGAGGAGAAGAAATAATGCACCAGCTCAGGTACCACCATCCCAATTGTCATAGTCTTGTTTTTTCGGAAATTGACCGCCATCGTATTGGGTACATAATTGTGCTTTTCGGCAAATTCCTTAACCATTTTAATGGTTGCTTCGGAGATCCCCGGATAAGAATTTAAGGCTCTAGAAGCTGTAGAGACAGAGATGCCAAGTGCTCTGGCAATATCTTTAAGAGTTAGTCTTTTTCGATCAGACATAAAAAGAGGTTAATTAGGTATTTTAATGTATCGAAAATTGTGCTATTAATTTTCAATTAGGTACCACTTGGTTCAGCCAAACTTGGTTCAGCTGTAAACATACCTCAAATAACAAAACTCCTTTTTCATGAGAAGTCTTATTGTTTGCTAGTTTTGAAATCACGGTTCTTGATCACGTAGCCTAATGAAATATAAAAGAGTTGACTTTGGGTAGGTAAATATTCTACTCCAGTGACATTTATCTGCTGATTTGCGCTGAGGTAATCCACGAGATAATATTTGAATCGAATATAGTTACCTTCTTTTCCTTTCAGTTCAGCAAAAACTGAGGGTAGAAAAATATTGGTTCGATCGTCAAACCATGAGCTAGATTTACTTTTTCCCCCGTTAACGTAAACTTTTTGTTTGTAGGCAAAAGCAAGTTCGGCTTCAAAACCCAGAGCTCCTTGCCAGCCATTCATATCCCCGAACTTAACTGCCACTGGGATGCCAACATTATAAGTACGTTGCTTGACTCGAACAGAATCATTGAGATCGTTGATCATACCTACATTCCGGATTCCAAAGCCAGTATACATTCCTAATTTATCGGAGTAGTCGATGTGCAACTGTTGCCCAAAATTGAAAAAGGGAGTGAAACGAACAACGGAGCTTGTATTTAGCGGTGCTGCATCCAGTATCCCCAATGAAAAGATCGTCTCAGTTACAGATGCAAAATAGATCTTACTTGTTTTTTTAGCTGGCGAGGATGTCTCTTGTGAAAGGCCTTTCAAAGCTCCAAAAAGAAAGAAGAGGAGAAAAATAGATTTTTTCGACATGGCTGTAGACACTTTAGTAAAAGAGAATATAGCATTAAAAAGAAAGAAACTCAAGAATGAATAATCTTACTGCTAAAAAAAGTCGCCCCGCTAGGAATTGAACCTAGATCTAGTGTTTGGAAAACGCTTATTCTTGGAAATAATATTAGATAATATGATTATCCGCAATAATGACAGTGACCGCGTTTTCTCTGCTTATCTGGCGAGGCAGGCCCGCCACAGCGAGGCTCGGCATGAGCTCCCAATCATCGGGAGAAACACCGGCAATTCTTGCATTTAGCATATATGTAAGTCGCTTTTTGATTTTTGCTGGTGCAATTGCAGGTATACATAATGGATTAACTTGTAAGCTATTACCATTTAATTCAGCAATAAAAATACGTTCATTTTTTAACGGAACTATAAAATTTACTGCAAGGTGATTTTGAAATATATTAATCTTTTCCTCATCGTCTCAGATATCACTTGCTTTATTTCAAATGAAAGGAAGTTTTCTTTACTCTAATCTATTATTTCGGATTAGTCTAGGAGCACAATTTTTTCAACAAATACGTTTAATAGTAGATTCTTAATTTATTGTTAATTAATTAGTTTAAATTAGACACGAAAACATCCCGTTCAGGGTATTTTTAGTTTAGTCAAAAAAGACTTTTATTGGTGTAATACATAAAATAAAATCAGCTTTAGTTCAAAATTACATGCGTTTATTTCTCCTGATCTTCATTATTCCATTTCTCTTTATCGCTTGTAAATCAGCTCAAGCGAAAGAAAATCGTATACAGCTTGAAGATCAAGTAAGGATTGGGCCAAACGCTGAAAACCAACGAATCGAGGAGGAAGTAAAATCAGCAGAAAAAGTCGAAAGAAAAGCACGAGAACTATATAACCGATGCATCAATAATCTCCTAATCCAAATAGCTACACCCTACTACTCTTGTTTTAGTGGAAATAAAGGTTGTTCTATAACTGGTTACTCAGCAACACAAGTAATAGGACTAAAAGATTTGGATGTATTAATGGCAATCAAAAGTGGGTATCATGTTATTAGACAAGTATTTATGAAAGTGGGATACAGCTACATATTTCCAATACCAAGCGGCAGATATGAGACTTTCTTTTATTGTGGAGAACGCCGGAACCAGGAAAAAGAGGTAACCGACGAAAGTTATGCTGATCTAGAAGATGGATTTATCTACAAAGAAATTTTTGGCAAGGATGATCTCCAGGAATTGAGCAGCACTGTGCTAGCCTATTCACTTATTGTCCGGCAATCAGACAATTCCTCTACTGAACCCAGTGGTACTGACTATGCATTTTAATTTTGAATTAAATAATAATAAAAATGGCAATCAACTTAAAAAAAGGTCAGAAAATTGACATCGGTCTAAGTAAAATAACAGTTGGATTGGGCTGGGATCCAAATGAAGGTACAGGACATGATTTTGATTTGGATGCATCAGCCATCATGATTAATGACAAAAGGAAACTATTAAGTGAATCACATTTCATTTTTTATAACAATTTAAAGTCACCTGATGAATCTTTAGAACATACCGGTGATGATCCTGATGGCAAAAGTAGTGATGGGGCAGATGATGAGGCGATAAAAATTGATTTAAACAAAGTTAGTAAGGAAACTCAAGAGATATTATTTGTTGTTACAATCGAAGATTTTCAAGCTAGAAAACAAAATTTTGGGCAGGTAAGAAATTCTTACATAAGAATTGTAGACGATTTAAACGGTGTTGAAATTGCTAAATACGAGTTGGATGAAGATTTTTCAATTGAAACAGGAGTTGAATTCGGAAGACTCTATAAAAGAAATGGTAATTGGAAATTTGAAGCATCCGGAATTGGCTACAAAGCTGATTTAGCATTCTTCCTTGAAAAATATTTTGATGGAACAATCATTAAATAAATCAAAAAAAGAACATGGCAATAAATTTAAAAAAAGGTCAAACGATCGACCTTAGGAAAAACGACAAAGGAGAAAGTGTTTATGACCTTTCCTCAGTGACAATTGGATTAGGTTGGGATGTACGCAAAAAAGAGAGCGGGTTTCTTGGTAAGCTCTTGGGCGGCAGCAAGGAAAAAGAATACGACCTTGATGCTATTGCATTTTTATTGGATAAGAATGAAAAAGTTGCAAACCTCGGCAAAACAGTTAAAGCTAACAATGGAAGAGAAATTGGGCTTTTTGAAGGAGATATAATATTCTTTAATTCCTTGAAGCACCCTTCTGGCCATATTTGGCTAACTGGAGATAATCGAACTGGGGCTGGTGATGGAGACGATGAGCAAATAATTGTCAAACTAAATTCATTAGATGAGAAATTTCAAAAAATATTATTTGTCATTTCAATTTACCAGGGCAAACAGAATAACCAACACTTCAATATGGTCGAAAATGCTTTTATCCGTGCTATAGATGCTAAAGGAAAAGAGATAACAAGGTACACCCTATCAGGTGATGCCTCGCTCAGCGGAATGTGCTCAATGGTATTTGCTGAAGCATACAGAAAAGATGGAGGATGGAAATTTAGAGCCATTGGAGAACCGCACCAAACAGATAATTTCGTTGATATACTCAAAAAATACACTAATTAAAAAATAACTGAAATGAGAAGATTACCAGTATATCTACTTTTAGACACATCAGGTTCAATGAGTGGTGAGCCAATTGAAGCTGTCAAAAATGGTGTGCAAGTAATGATGAGTTCACTACGGCAAAACCCACAAGCAATTGAAACGGCTTATTTGAGTGTTATTACATTTGATAGTTCAGCAAGACAGATTATCCCATTAACAGATTTATCTGCTTTTCAAATGTTGGACATACACGCGCAGGGTACAACAGCGTTAGGGGAGGCGCTAAAAGTGGTTAGTAATTGTATTGATAATGAGGTTGCTAAGACAACTGCTGAAACAAAGGGAGACTGGAAACCATTAGTTTTTATCATGACAGACGGCATACCAACTGATGATTGGCAAAGTGGATTAAATGAATTTAGAAAAAGAAAGATTGCATTCACAGTTGCGTGTGCGGCAGGAAGTGGTGCAGATACGAGTATATTGAAGCAAATAACTGATAATGTAGTAGGTCTAGATACTGCCGACAGTCAAAGTATATCCAAATTTTTTGCATGGGTAACTGCATCAATCGGGGTATCATCAACTAAAGTGGAGGATTCAGGCAAAGAGGTAACTGGACTGAATGAGTTGCCACCTCCTCCTTCAGAATTAAATATTGTAGTGTAAAATAAAGATAAAGCGATGAGTAAATTTGGGTTTTCCTTTTCTTGGAGAAGGTTAGTAGGTATTACAGCTGCAAAACAAAGTTTTGCCAGAAAGACAGGTGTACCAACGTCAAAAACAGGTATTGAAAGGAAATTAGGATCACTGATAATTAAAACGATTTTTGGAAAAAAGTAATGGAAATAGATATATCACTGTACAGGCACTTCTCTTTCGATTTATGGCTGACACTCATAAGGTCCAATCCATTGTTTAAGAAGAAAAGAGACATCGCTTTTAAAGAATTCTTCTCAATTGATTCTAGCAATGAGAGAGTTAGCGATGTGATCCGATACTACGATCGTTTATGCAATCAAATCAGTGAAAAGACTGGAGAGCATATTCATACTCACCAGATATATTATCTTATTTTAAACGCGCTGAAAATCGATATAAATGGAGTAACTAATGATCAATTAGAACAGTATTACGTATCCTCAGAAAAGCTTTTTTGGGAATATAAGCCTAGACTTATTTTTCCTGAAATTAATTTATTATTCAAGCAAATTCGATCCGAGGGCAAAACAATGAGTATACTGAGTAATACGGCTTTTATAAAAGGGTCAGCACTAAAAAAGTTACTTTTCCATTACGAGTTGTCAGATTTCTTCTCGTTTCAGCTGTATTCAGATGAGATGAAATTCTCAAAGCCAAATAGACAAGTTTTCGAATACGCGTATGAGAATGTATTAAAGCATCAAAAAATTTCAAAAAAAGAAATAGCTCATATCGGAGATAATCGTTTTGCGGATTACGACGGAGCAATCAATTCAGGTTTTAACGCCATATTAATTTAAAATAAAAATGAGGTTGAGATATAGTCTTCATAAGATTTCTACAAAAGAGAACAAGCCATTCAATGCAGCCGAATACAGTTGGTTTAAATTTGGAGATATCTTATATGCGGAAAAATTTGCGGATGAACTTTTCAGTGGGTTTATTGAAGAATACGCTGACTTAATTTTATCACAGACGGACATCGTGATTCTTCCAAGTCCATATTTGTCGATACCCACAGCATCTAACTCTTTGTGTTCATTTTTCAAGATAAAGCTTAATGAATTTCTTTTCCATAATAATAGAAAAGCATGTTCTGAATCAAAAATATATAGAAACCAAACTTATACCGAAGATTATGGAGGTATGGATTTTGAACAACGTATGCAGTTAATTTCAAACGATACATATTATTTAGACAAAAACTTTATTGATGGAAAGTATTGTATTTTTCTTGATGATATAAAAATCACTGGTAGTCATGAAGTTATAATTAATAGAATCCTTGATCAACACTCCAGAAAAAATAATTGTATGTTCATATATTATGCTGAATTACATAATACTTCAATTCATCCAAATATCGAGAACTACTACAATTATTTTGCAATAAAATCTAACAAAGAGATTATCGAAATCATGAATCGGATTACTTTTAGATTCAATACTAGAATTATAAAATATACGTTAAACACAGCAGAAAAGGAATTTATTAACATCGTTGAAAATATTGACCAATTTAAATTACGTGAATTATTTCAACTGGCCATAAGCAACAATTACCACCAAATAGGAGAATATAAAAATAATATCGAAATTTTAAATCAAAAACTATGTCAATCAATCTACAAAAAGGGCAACGTGAAACCATCAATGCCCCAAAATTCACTGTTGGTTTAGGATGGGATATAAACTCATCTTCAACCGGTTCAGCTTTTGACTTGGATGCATCAGCATTTGTATTGGGAGAAAATAAAAAACTAGTATCTGACAAACATTTTGTTTTTTACAATAACCTCAAATCTCCAAATGGTGCAGTTGAACACACTGGTGACAATCTCACGGGCGATGGTGATGGCGATGACGAACAACTTAAAGTTGATTTATCAATAATTGAAAGTGGAGTAACTGAGATAAGTATAATAGTGACCATACATGATGCGGCGGCAAGAAATCAGAATTTTGGACAAGTGCGAAATTCTTTCATCAGAATTTTTGATGAAAACACCGAAGAGACGATCTTGAAATTTGAGTTGGATGAGGATTTCTCTATTGAAACCGCTGTAGAATTCGGACGAATCTATAAAAAAAATAATGAATGGAAATTTGAAGCTGTTGGGATGGGTATGAAGGGTGGACTTCAAGATTTTGTGGACCGATTTAATTAATATACTATGGCTATCAATCTACAAAAAGGACAGCGAATTAATCTTGAAAAAGGTAATGGAATCAAATTGCAAAACATATGCGTTGGAGTCAACTGGGGGGCACTAGAGAAAAAAGGGTGGTCAGGAGGAATAACCAAAGAGGCTGTTGACTTGGATGCAAGTTGTGCTTTATTCGACGATTCCAAGAATTTAATTGACACCATTTATTTCGGTCAATTAAAATCGAAGGATGATTCCATAAAACATAGCGGAGATGACTTGACAGGGGATATGGACGGAGACGATGGTCTGGATAATGAAATTATAACAGTGGATTTTACAAAATTGAATCCAAAGACTCATTATATCGCGTTTGTGCTTAATAGTTTCCGAGGACAAGATTTTGGCTCAATTCCGTTTGCTTCGATTCGCATTTATGAAGGAACTCCAAAAATAGTAAATGAGATTTTTGCTACGTATAATGTAGCAAAAGGTGAAAGTTTTGCCGGACACGTATCCATGGTTATGGGTTTATTCTACAAAAGAAATGAGGTTTGGAAATTTAATGCTATCGGTGAGCCTACAAAAGATAAAAAATTAGAAGACACAATCAAAACAGTTACTCAAACCTATTTATAACTAAACTATAAGAAGGTATCCTACTAAAACCAAAGCCTGTATAAAAAGCTTATTAATAGTATTGTTGACTAATAGTTGCATGTGTGGATAAACCATCCAAGAAAGAAAAATAATCTCATCTCGGAAATGAAGAATGGTATTATGTATTGGATAAAGATAGCGAGTGTCCAAGGGGAATATATTCTTTGTACGCTGTTGTAGAAAAAAACCTGAATTATACAGAAACGGCGATTAGAAATGGTGTTTACTGGAAATTAGCCCTCACTTTTAGTGTTATTGATATTGCGGGCGAGGTTACTAATCCTAAAGTTGTCGGAGGCATTCGAGAAGATTTGAATTGATCAATAAAATCCCAGATTGAATTCCAGCAAAATTGGAGGAAAAAAGGTAAGAGTTAGACAAACATTAACTGTAAATTTTAATTTGTAATTTAGTAATGAGAAGACTACCGGTTTACTTCCTATTAGATACATCAGGATCAATGAATGGAGAACCTATTCAAGCCCTTAATAATGCTTTAAGTGGTATGATTAATACATTGCGTGCTGATGCTCAAGCGGCAGAGACACTTTGGATTAGTATTATAACTTTTGATAAGACTGTAAAGGAAATCACACCGCTCACAGAATTGCCTCTATTTCAGCTATCTGAAATTATTTGTCCACCAAGCGGACCAACAAGCACTGGTAAAGCGTTGGAACTACTGTACGAAAAAGTAAGTCAAAATATTCGAAAAGGTACACCAACTCAAAAAGGTGATTGGCGTCCATTACTTTTTATTTTCACCGACGGTAAACCTTCTGACTTACAGTTGTACGCTGAAATGATTCCAAAAATTAAATCTTTAAATTTTGGTGCTATAGTAGGCTGTGCAGCAGGTAACAAAGGTGATAATTCAAGACTAAAGGAACTTACCGATTCAGTAGTTCATTTAGACACGGCGGATAGTACAACATTAAAACAGTTTTTCAAATGGGTGTCAGATACCATTGAAAGCGGTAATAAAAGCATGGGTACAACTGATACTGTTTCATTGCCACCCCCACCATCAGAAGTTCATTTAATCATATGAAGACAATTATATTATATATCGTAAGCATATTCATCATAGGACTTTTCCTATATTCAAAACTTTTACCTTATCAAGACAAGTTGAATGTTCAATACAAAAGCGTTTTCAATTTTTTCGATAGTGTATTTACGCCAATTTTAAATTTTATTAAAAGATTTATTAAGCCTTTTGAAGTTGGGTATGGTGTATCAGTAGACATGGCTCAAATAATTTTATTGCTTGTATTTCTTATAATTTTAAACGTATTGTAAGTCAATGAGAAGGTTACCAATATATTTTCTGATAGATATTTCGGAATCAATGGTTGGTGAACCAATTCAGCAAGTGGAAGAAGGTTTAGCAACAATTATCCAAACATTGAAAATAGACCCAAACGCAATTGAGACAGTTTGGATTTCTATACTTGTTTTTGCGGGACAGCCTAAAACTCTGGTGCCACTACAAGAGATAATTAGTTTCTACCCACCTAAATTTCCAATTGGTAGCGGTACTTCTTTAAGTAAAGGCTTGGGTCATTTGATGTTTGAATTACGTAAAAACATTGTAAAAACTACTCCAGAACAGAAAGGTGATTGGAAACCAATTGTCTTCTTATTTACAGATGGTGTACCAACGGATGATACAAAAACTGCTATTTCAGAATGGCAGCAAAATTGGCAAAGAGCAGCAAATTTGATCGCAATATCTTTTGGAAGTGAAAGTGATACCTATCTATTGAGAGAACTGACCGAAAATGTTTTACTTTTTGAAAATACCGATGCAGCAGCATACATACAGTTTTTTAAATGGGTCACAGATTCAATAAAAACAAGTAGTGTACGTATTGAAAATAATTCGACAGGATTTGAATTAGCCAAACTTGATGGCGAAACTATTTCAAAAATAGATTTGACAAAGAAAAAACCAACCATCCAATTAGTGGATAATAACTTTGTAGTTTTGGCTGCTAAATGCCAAAACACAAAACGACCATATTTAATAAAATATAAGAAAAAGATCTCTTCAAACAGCTTTTCCGGACTTGAACTTGATACTCTTTCGTATAGATTGGTTGGTGCTTTTCAAGTAAGTAGTTCATATTTTGAGTTGTCGGACAATTTAGATGTTGACTTTAAAGTTAATACAGAAGAATTAACAGGCTCTCCAGCTTGTCCTTGTTGCGGGAATCAATTTGCATTTGCAGTCTGTAGTTGTGGTAAATTACATTGCATTGGAGAGGAAGAAATAAGTACTTGTCCTTGGTGTGAAAATGTAGGAACTTATGGCTCTGGTGAAGGCGGATTTGAGGTAAATAGAACACAAGGTTAATAATTTAATATGGAAGTGGTTAAGGCCTATGTTCAGTCTTTATTTAAAAATAAAGGTGTTAACATTTCATCAAATAGATTGATGTTGTTTGATGATTTTATAAAGACAATTGAATGTGACGAAGCTGTTAACAGCATTATAGAAAAGCAAAACCTAATAATGGAAAAATGGATTATTAAAAATCGGATTACTGATATAATATCGCAAAAAATTGTAATTCCAAACGCCACTATTGGTAAATCGTACGAAGCTAAAATAGATATCGAAAAATTAAATCTTACAGATTTAGTATTTAAAAAATTTGAAGGATTAAAAGAAATTGGTCTTAATTTCAATGTAGAAACTAACACTATTGAAGGCGCGCCTGTTCAGAGCGGAGACGTTAAAATCAAACTACTTTTTAAAATTGATGGTGAACTTGAAATCACTCCCCCAAATGAGAAATTCATTTTATTGGTAATAAATCCAGATCCTAAATCCTTATGGAAGGATATCCCAAGCGATAGAAATGATTTATTTTGGAAAGATGACGATGTTTCAATAGCAGAAAAATTTGGAGACAAAAACATTGTTATTTCGTCTAGAAGAGGTCGCTCACACAAAAATGTCGGTTCATTCAGGGATGATGATTTTGCATTTAAGCATTTTAAAGAAACAGGTTGGTCAGTTATTGCTGTTTCTGATGGTGCGGGCAGTTACTCATTGTCAAGAGAAGGCTCTCGTTTAGCTTGTAAAACTGTTATTGAATATTTTGAAGATAACTCAGAGAACGATAAATCTCAAGAATTTGAAGCCAAAATTAAAGAATACAAAACTTCTAAAGATGAAATTCTAGTCAAAGAATTGGAAGTGTTAGCTAAACAAAAATTGTATAAGGCTACCGTATTTGTTCACAACAAAATCAAAGAGCATTCTGAGGAAACATTTAAAAGCAATCCTGAATTATTTAATAATCCTAAAGCTAAAAATTATTTAGACTATTATCATTCAACATTTATTTTTGCACTGATTAAAAAGTATGAATTTGGTCATGTAGTTCTAACATTTGGAGTAGGTGATTGCCCTATTGCGATAATGAATAAAGATCAAACTGAAACAACTTTACTAAATTGGCTTGATGTTGGGGAATTTGGGGGAGGAACAAGATTTATTACCCAAGCAAGTATCTTTCACTCAACCGAACACCCAATTGCATCAAGGTTCAATTTTAAAATCGTTCCAGATTTTTCATTTCTTTTTCTGATGACAGATGGGATCTATGATCCTAAATTCGTTATAGAAGCAAATTTAGAGAAAAGTGAAAAATGGAATGAATTTCTGAAAGATCTCAAAGGAGAAAATGAAGATAATATAAAAGTGGATTTTGATTCTTCAAATGCTGAAATCGCTTCTCAACTTTCAGATTGGATGAACTTCTGGAGCCAGGGAAATCATGATGACAGAACTTTAGCAATCGTATATTAAAAAATATGAGCACCAAAACAGTAACATCGATCATAAACCCAAGCAAAACCTATCAATTTATTGACAATGATGAGCCTATGCGAGGTGGAATGAAAGATGTTTTTTTTAGTCCTGATAAGTCATATGTGGTTGCTTTATATCGCGATCCGCAAGACTTTAATTCAAGGGAGAGACTAATAAAAATAGCTACAAAATATTTTGATAGTTTTTTTATACGTGACAGCGTCACCGGAGACTTTTACAAGAAACTTTATAGTTGGCCCACTGACGTGGTGGAATTAAATGAAAAAATTGGAATCATTGTTCCTTCCTACAATCAAAATTTCTTTTTCAAAAAAGGATATGAAAACAACGAGTTGTTAAAAGGTAAGGAAAAGGAAGGAAAATGGTTTGCAAGTGCAAAATTCAGAGCCAAGCAGTCTAAGTCAAAACTTGACGAAAGTGAACTCGGTAATTGGCTAAGCTATTTTCAGGTGTGCGTAAATATTGCTAGAGGAGTCAAAAGGTTGCATTCAGCAGGTTTAGCACATTCCGATTTATCTTATAAGAACGTACTGATTGATCCCGTTAGTAAAACGGCTGCAATCATTGATATTGATGGATTAGTAGTACCGGGCTTATTCCCTCCAGATGTAATAGGCACGGCTGACTTTATTGCACCTGAAGTTCTAGCAACAAAACATTTAAGTAAAACAGACTTGAATAGAAAGTTGCCAAACAGACTGACTGACTTACATGCCTTGGCTGTATTAATCTATATGTATTTGCTTTATCGCCATCCATTACGTGGTGGAAACTATTTCGGGCAGATGGAAACAGAGAAAGAGGAGGAATTTTTAATGGGTTCGAAGTCTCTTTTCGTAGAACATCCAACCGACCATTCTAACAAGAATTTCAAAAGAGAATACGGAGACAACCTTCAAAAGTTCTTACCTTGGACAGATTTAAATAAAACACCCTACACAATTACAGGCCCTTACTTAAAAAGTTTATTTGACCAAGCCTTTATCAAAGGTTTGCACAATCCCAATGAAAGACCAACAGCAGATGCTTGGGAACAAGCGTTAATAAAAACGAACGATTTGAAATTGCAATGTAGTAATGTCAAATGCGATCAAAAATGGTTTATCTATAATAATACCAAAGAAACATCGTGCCCGTTTTGCGATAATAAGTACAATCAGTCAATCCCTGTATTAGATTTTTTTTACCAGTTTAAACCAAATGTTTGGAAGCCCGAAAACCAAAGATTAGTAGTTTATAATAACTCAACATTGCATTTGTGGCATTCAGATAGAAATATAATACGAAATGAAAAACTTACAGATATCCAAAAGGCTAGAGTTGGATATTTTTCTTTTTATAAACATAAGTGGGTGTTTGTAAATGAAAAATTGACTTCATTAAAGGATGTTACGGAAGATAAAGAAGTCCCTATCGGTAGTATGATTGAGATAATCAATGGTAAAAAACTCCTGCTATCAAAAGAAGAAGGAGCAAGAGTGGTGATAATTTCAATAGCTAATAACTAATCTAAAAAAATCATAATGATTCTAACATCAATTTTCGCCATTGCGTTCTGCTGTCTAATAATATGGAAAGCCAGTGATGGGTTTGAGGCGGCTTCTGAATATCTCGGAAGAAATTTAAGTGAAGGTGTGAGGGGGGCTACTATCAACGCTATTGGTTCGTCAATGCCAGAATTATTCACAACCTTACTTTTTCTTTTTATTTTGAAGGATAAGGATGGGTTTGCTGGAGGAATAGGTACAACTGCTGGCAGCGCAATCTTCAATGGAATGATAATACCTGCCACTGTAATTCTGATAGTAATATTTAAAAAACTAAATACTTCTGTAAAGGTTTCTAGAAAAGTGTTGTTGAGAGATGGTATTGCTCTTATCCTGTGTGAAATAGTTTTAATTTTCCTGATAGGTGGGACAACTCTTTATTGGTGGCATGGCCTCATTCTAATCATCATGTATGCTATTTATGTTTTTTACATGCTTTATTCAATGAAGTCTAATCAAGAAGGAGCAGGCTTTGAATCAAATGATGGAAATAATCAAGAAGATACAGATGAAGACACCGATGAAGAGTCTGATTCATTTTTGAAAAATCTGTTTACTTTAAATCTTCAACCAATTTTCATTAAAAAGAAATTTACTTCAGTAAATTCCTGGTCACTGTTGATCTTTTCGATGTTAATAATTGGAGCTGCTTGTGGACTGCTAGTTAAATCATGCGAATGGCTGGGAGATGCTTTAAACATTCCAATTTATTTTATAGCAGTCATTCTTGCAAGTGCTGCGACAAGTGTTCCTGATACTATACTTTCCATGAAAGACGCAAAAAAAGGAAATTATGACGATGCCGTATCGAATGCACTAGGAAGTAATATATTTGATGTGTGCTTTGCATTAGGTTTTCCACTATTGTTATTTACGCTAATAAATGGACCGATAACGATGTCTCAAGAAACTCTTGTAAATGTTTCTGAACTCAGAATCCTGTTATTAATTTTGACATTAGTTGCTTTCATAGTATATATTGCAAAATCAGAAATGGGGAGAACGAGTGCATTTCTTCTTTTATTAATTTACGGTACCTTTACACTTTACATCCTTGGGAAAGCTTTTGATTCAGAGACCGCAAACCAAGTCAGCGGTTTCCTTTCAACGATAGATTCCTATGTAGATCAACTAAGATTCTGGAATTAAATTACTGAATCACATTCCATCAAAATCTAATTAAATTAGATTTTGATGGAATGTGATAGGAAGGAAATATCGGTATTCAATGTGTTTTTATTTTTCCTTTGTTCGTGATTTTAGTAGTAGCAGTCTCAATAAATAAGAGTCAAAATAAAGGCTGCAAATTTAAGGATAATTACTCAATAATCTGTTCCAAATCTTCTGCCATCTGATTCGAAAAAATCAATAATAATAACTAAAAATAAGCCACTTACGAATTAATTTTCGAAGTGGCTTTTTCGTTTGCAGACGATTTGCAATAAAATGGGCTGCTACCGCACTTTACAGATACAAAAAAGGCCTCTCTGATGAAGGAAAAGCCTCCGATAAATTAACCTTCTAGTAAATCAAACCAGGTATTTTTTTATTCAATCACCGCGTGAACAAGAAATAATTTCGGTCGTAAGTGCTGTACATTTTCTTGGTCTGTGTTGTATAAAAATCAAAAAACCCCCACTTTTATTGATTTAGAGTCATTGTAGTGGCCTCGCTAGGAATCGAACCTAGATCTAGCATTTAGGAAACGCTTGTTCTTAGTGAGAATCTTATTATGTTGATTTTCAATCTACTATAAATTAGTATTGCAGTAGAATCAGACTGATCTAGATTAGAACTGCAGAGTTTACTGCAAGGTGATTTTGAAGTGTCTCAGTTTTTTCCTCATCCGCTCAGGTACCACTTACTTCCTTTCAAATAAAAGGAAGTTTTTCAGTCTACTACCACTTATGGGAGAAAGACGATATGTATGGATTATTTGGATGTAAATAAGAAATTAGACTCCTTCGATCTATCCAATAAATCACAAAGGAAGGTCCTCCAACTGCTCGTTCTATTTTTTCATTTGCTACCAACAGCCAACTATTTCATCCAGGAAATCGATGACCTAAATGCCAAACTAAAAAAAATACCTAATACAGGGTATTTTTTATTGGAAATAAACTCTAAGCTTCAAAAAATCAATCAAATGATTATTGATGGTGATGTAAAAAAAACTTTTCCAGCTGGCTCTAAGATTGATTTAGTGAATCAAGAATATTCAACTATTGTTATCGGATACTCAGCATCAGGAAGAACTATTAAAGGCTAACTGAATCAATCTGATAATTTATAGTCTAATCAAGTAAATTTCTTCATAGTATTCAAATTAACTCTCTAATTTGAACTACTTTTAAATTGTATTTATAAATCCAAAACCAAATCAAAACTCTTGGCAAATTTATCGAAGACTTGGAGGTAGCTATTGATGGATTTAGGAGGAGATGCCTAAATCCCGGCCAATCTCATTGGAGGATTTACCGCTTTTGTGGAGTTCAACTACCATCACTTTGAAAGCTTTGTCAAAGGTTCTTCTTGATCTGTCATTCATAAATTCTAATTTAAAGGGCTTAACCTATTGTCCAATCAAATGTAGCAGGTTCAGGCTTGTAGTTTCATAACTAATAGAGATTTTATTTTAGACTTTATTTGTTTAATTCAGCTGGCGGAAGTTGGATCCAAACAGGATTTAAAACAACCGCATTCAATAATTCAATACGTGCCCTTTTCTATTTTAATAAATAAAATTTTTAATAGCCCACTATGCCATCGTGCATGGCTGTACGATTCATAACAATGTATTGATAGGGTTGGGCGCCATCGGGACGGAGATACCGCGGCACATTCAGGTGCTATTATTGCCGCAGGTGCAGTAGTCTTAGCGGGGACGATTTTGGAAGCTACGCTGGCATGCCTGCCAAAAGAATTAAAGCCACCAGCCCAGAAATGCTTGAAGTCATCCAAAGAACCACTCGGAATTATCCCATGTATGCGGAGTGGTTTAAGGAAGAGTAAATTTCCCTGCCTATTTTATCCTCATTTATAATCAAGCCATATGGCTCGTAGCTGATTGACTACATCTTCAATTGTCTTGATTTCTTTAGCTCGTAACTCTTCTATGCTTGGTTCATTTTTATTTTTTGACATATTAGAATTATCTGAGAACCATGGGTGTAATCTTTTATCGGAATTAGCGAGAAATTGCTTTTCAAGCGGTATTTTGTTACCCAAGTCTGAATTAACTTTGGCATAGACCTTATCTGAAACACTTTTACTTCCCTGCCAATATTTCGTATTACAAGGGACCATACTTTCCAATCCAATTCTTGACATAGCTTTTCTTAAATTCTCTAGATCTTCGTCATTTAAAGGCCTATAATTTTTTAGATACATCTTTTCGGTAATAGAAGCTTCGTTACCCAGTTCAAATGGTCTAGGACGAAATAAATTTCTTTCTCCAAAAAACTTGGCTTCCAAACCAATTTCCGTAGGTACAATTGTAGCCTTTTGCTTATCATAAGACACTGCTAGCACTCCACTGACTTCCCGGTTTCTTCGATTCCTTTTAAGAGAGAAATTCAAATATCTATAACTCGAAAAATTGAATATCAACTTTTCGACCATTTCACCACTGCTATTTAGATAAAGAATCCCTTCTCCGACCAAAAACAAAGGAAGTTTATCGTCTGCTTTGAATTGGTCTTTGACATTAAAATAAATCACATCATTTTCACCTTCAACTGCATATTTGAAATCGTAGAACCTTATACTTTTTTCATCCAATGGTCCAGACAATTCCAGTGCTCTGTATATTTCTCTGGCATAAAATGGAAAGATATAATAGTCTTTATCCCTATTGACCTGAGTAGTAAATTTACTGGCAATGGTATCTCCGGCTAAATCCCAATGAAAACTCCTCCTGATTTCCATTGGAACCAAATGATTATATGCATCTCCTGCACTACCCGCATCTGCAAAATCCCAAGACTTCCACTTCTTATTTCCAGAAAGTAATGATAGTCCATCTCCTTCATAAAAGTCTAAAAATTTTCCTTTTTGACTGACCAGAAAATACCCTGAAAAAGCACCTAAATGAGGAGAAGAAATATACTCAGAACTTATCCGCTTTGAAAGTTGCTTTACATGATCCCTAGGATCCTTAAAAAACTTAATTTCAAAAGTCGGTAAAGCCACATCTTCATATTCCAAAATAATTTTTGTCAATCGATTTTCTAGTACTTGGAAAACAGTATCCGTATAAAAAAGACTTCTTATCTGAAATGATTTACCAATGGGGAGGGAAACTACTCCAACACTATCTGCCAAGGCCTCTACCTCTCCTGATTGATTATATACAGGCAAAAATGGTATAAAAATCGTGCTACTTCCATCTTTGAAAAAAAATTGGGCACTACCTCTTTCTCCATCCTGAGAAAAAAGTGGTGTGACCGCAAAAAATGTCAATAAGAATAAAATTTGAGTTTTGCCTAATTTATTAGATGCTTTCACCATTATATCAATTTTTTGGTAACTCGATACTTAAAAGCTTTAGGATATTTTCCTCCTTGTCTTGCCTATATCTAAACTCACCATAATAATAAGGCGCTTTATAACCTACGAAGCGAAAGTCTTTGGGAACTTCTAGATCTCCTATTAAAGTATCATCACGGTAGACCTGAAGACCATCAAAAAGAGGATTAGATTTGGTATATACTCTGAACAGTAACCCAGTTTCTTTGACATAATCCAGTGAAAGATAATAGCTCAAGCGATCTCTATCCAAATCCCAAACAGCATCATACTCTTCATAATCTTCGGCTTTGAAATTTTCATAAGCTGTATTCATATCCTTACCAGCTACTCCAAAAGCAAATTGTACCTCTCCGCTATTATTTAACTTATACAAAATACTATCTGCTTCATATCCTTGGATATAGGTATTAGCGTCTAAGTATGAAAATGGTGCACCAATCAAAGTGGACAGAAATTTATACTGATGATAGATGGGTGAATACCTCCCTTGAACAGCTACCTCACCATTATCTGGATTGATTTTACCTAGAATTCTTGCTTCTTGATAATAGGCTTCATGCCATAAGTAATTAAAGTCAGGATGTAAACTAGATACCGAAAACACTAAATTACCCTGATAATCATGACCTAATTTCAAATGTTCAGATAACACCTCATAGATTCCAACATAATTCGCCTTAGGATTTTTCAATAATTCCTCATGAGGTGTTTTCTCATGATAAAAATCCAATTGTCCTCTCTTCTCTATCTCCCAATTTTTATTGATTAGGTTGTAGTCATAACTCCCACCTAATAGTACCAGATAATCATCCATGACAGCATGTTTTAGGATGATATTGGTAAGTAAATTTGGTCCATCCCCCTTTCCTAAATAAGTCGATCGATGAACCAAATCATCAGAAAAAACATAGGCTGAATCTAACCTCTTATCTAAAAGCGTCAAACTATCATTGAAAATAACCCATGCTCCAAATCCTGGAAAAAGAAAAGAATCATTCATTAATGTATCGATTTTGATGACATCGATTGATAACTCCTTTTTTGGATAATATTCAATAGCTTTTCCTTGATAAGTCACCTCTTTGTCTTGCTGGCAGCCAGTGCAAATCGCAAAAATTAAAAAAAATAAATAATTGCTTTTGTAATTCATAGTTACTTTAAATAATATTTTGAAACAGGAGTTTTGAAAATTTTCAAAACTCCTGAAACTAAATTTAATTAGCACAATGTATATTCCATTCACCACAGTCACCCGTTATTTCAGCAAATTCAGCACATTTTGAATTTAAACTAATATAGTTACCAGATCCACAATATCCAACAGCCCCTTCTTTCTTACACCTACATTTCAATGAACCTATATCTGGCCAAGGGTTATCAGATAATTCTATAGTTTGAGAAATTACCTCTCTAAGTTCCAATTCAAGACTTGGACCTTAGAAACCCACATTAACCCCGTCTATTACATTTAAGATCAAACCAAACACTAAAAGCGTTGCAATCAAGTAATTTACTTTTTTCACAACAATTGTTGTTTTAGTTAAAATTATTAAACAGAAACTTTAAAAACCTATCGACTAATAAAGCTGTTTTAAATGTAGAAAAAAAAATTGATTATAATTTTTTATTAGTGGCATACGAGTAAAATTCCATCCTTCAAATTCGGGATTTTTAGAATAGTGCAGAATTAGCAAAGTGGAACCACCGATTTGGTAAATCCCGCTTTTTATGGGAAGTTGTTGTCAACACACATCAACCATCCCGACGTAACATACAAAATTATCTGGACAGCCGATTATCTGACAATTGCTTTCTTTTATTCATCGCGAGTTGATGAATCAAGCAACGGAAGCTTTTAAATCAGATCACTATTGTAAGAACATGACCACATGAAAACGGCTTGTTTTCATGCTTTATGGGGTGATTTCCAAGACTAATTCGCTCAATAGTCTCTGTAAGTGTTTACTATTTCTGGAACGAAAACCTACCTACTTAGGTATCTATAAACTTCCCGCAAGCAGTACACTGTCCGATGCCAACTGCAAGCGGCCTAACGATGTGTTTGGCTATATATATTAGTTGCTATTAGCTCATTATCGAAAGGAGATTTCAGGAGGTTACCTGAGTTTACCGATCAATAAAGAGACGAATGTTGATCAGGTAAAGCTTGTAGACTCTACCACCTTAAGTCTATTCACAGATGTATTCAAAGGAGCAGGACGTAATCCAATCTCTGGAAAGAAGAAAGGCGGACTAAAGGCACATGCAGTCCTTCCGCTTGATAATATGGTTCCAGAACTGGTCTGGCTAACCGCCGCGAGTACCAATGACAAAGATTTCCTCGGACAGCTCAACCCTGAGAAAGGCAGCATCTATATGTCTTTGACAAAGGAGATGTTAACTATACGGTGTATAAAAAATGGACAGACCAAGGATCATTTTCTGTTAACCGACTCAACGAAAATGCGAAGTATGAGGTAATCAGTAATCTCCGTCAAGATGCTCATAGTTTCCTCTATGCAGGTACAATTTTAGACCAGCTAGTAATTCCATAAGGGCTGACGGAAAGCCACTAAAAGCCCGTTTAGTCACTTACAAAGATTCGTTGACGGGTAAGCTATTCCGCTTTGTGACCAATCTGTTTGACTTTCAATCCCAAACTATTGTATTGCGCTATAAGAACCGTTGGGAGATTGAACCCTTTTTCAAGAAAATCAAACAGAACTTCGAGTTGGGCTACTTTTTCTCGGACAGCCCAGAGGGCATCAAAATGCAGGTTTGGATAGTGTTGATAGCCAATTTGATCTTCAGCGTCATCCATAAAAGGATCAAAGAGGCAGAACAGTTTACCACCTTGGTTTCAATGGCCAAAGCCAATTTGATTTCTTACATCTGTCTTGAGAACGATCCTAAAAATGAACTATCTCAACGCGGAAGAAAGAAATCTAGAAATAATACAATTTGATATTTTCAAAAAAGAATAGGGGGGTGATTTGAGAAAAAATGAAAAATCACTCTAACTATCCAGAAACCCATTAGTCTGAGCTGTCAAAAATTTACTCGGACGACACTATAAAAAAATCTCAAAAGAAGAAGCGAAACAACTCTTTCGAATGAGTGGAAAGATTCTGATTTATAGAGTTGGTGAAGGAAAGGAGCAAGCCAAAGATTTATGTGAAAAAGCGAGCATCCCTTTTATTTCGATCCTTGGAAAAGTTATTTACAAAGGGTGAACCGACCCCCAAAAATCAAAAACCATCATAAATCTCATTTATGATGGTTTCTCAAGTTTGGCTAATTTCTACCATAAAATAGTGCGGATAGGATAGGATTAGCTGATTTTTTGAGGCTTTGTAGTTTTTTCTGGATGTTGACGAAGTCGGAGAAATTGATTTTTGCGTTGTAAGCCC
>Ga0209390_10003542_pt1 | contig 25095 bp, 29 predicted proteins | sample BON01_FD_187212 | JGI IMG/M metagenome (GOLD analysis project Ga0209390, IMG submission 187212) | Freshwater microbial communities from Lake Bonney liftoff mats and glacier meltwater in Antarctica - BON-01 (SPAdes) (version 2) | ecosystem: Environmental > Aquatic > Freshwater > Ice > Glacier... | reverse complement strand
ATATGATATATCATATATCATATAATATGATACCATCACACGCTATATACTAATATTGCCGGTAAGTAGGTTGGTAGGTCGGTAAACAAGTATTTATGAATATATACATTCAAACATAAGTGCACAGGACCAATCCATATTGTTCAAATTAATAATACGACCGTATTCGTCGTACAATGTAATTCTTAATCGTTCAATATTTACTGGACCAAAGTAATTTCGACTTCGATTGATTTGTGTTGAAAATCCATCATCTTCTCCGGTTTGGTATACTCCATTTTTTTGTAATACTGATGACAAGTTTACTCTGGCTAATATATTTTTACTATTTATTGAATCAGCATATGCCGATACATAATAATTATTGACATTGTTATTATAATCATCTACTGCCACAAATATATATTGAGGTCCCTTTATATAGCATATTCCTTCAGAAACTATTGACGGTGGCAATATTATATTACTACCACTTACACTTCCTGGACCGCTTTCATACACATTCAATCTATATCCCAGGTGCCATCCTAAAAAAAACGGCAATGGCTCGGTTACATTAGTATCACCATCCGAGCCCACTCCCATGATTATACGATATGAATTGTATCCACTTTGTACTATACCGGATAAATCTAATATACTTATTCCTGATACATCAACCGCAAATATACTTCTACCACTATTCTGGTCCACCGTATATCGCAAATTAAATGAAGGATCTGATATGATTGTATCAGTGCCAATCAATATTTTTTGTCCAGGGTTTTGTAACTGGGCATTTATAATAGACTCGATCGACGACATTCCATGTTGATCATTATAAATTGTGCTGTAATTACCATCTGGTATTTTAATTTGGACAGCATGATCATACTCACCCAATACATTTGGTCCCCATTCAACTATGAATGTATTATTCCCATAGGCCTGACTTATCGTATAGTATGTTAGTGGCAATTCCAATGAAGCTAGGCGCATGTTTATTACATTTTCAAATTTATATGGCAATGTCAATCTTTGATCTGTTGAAGATGTTTTATAATAATCTGGTCTAAATCTAGAATCGATATTGACTGCTCGTTTTATAGTAGTATAATGAATCGGATTAATAATACCAGGCGGCGCTCCACCATCGTCACCTACATTTAATCCATCCTTGCTAGTAGCAGCATACGCCTCCTTTCTTCGTTTATCATTACTTATTATAAAATGATTATTTACTTCCTCGACATAATTCGTTTGTTGACTAAATAAATCTCTCGGCTTATCTCGCGACTGAGTGATCCCTTTGGTGATTATATTTACCAATTTTGCGGAAACAATATCTAAAAATTGCGTAATATTTGTCCTTGTATTTATAGTAATAGTGTTATCCTGATGTATTTTATTGAATAGTTCTTTTTTTTTCTCATTGATGTCTTCTATTTGATAAGGGTAGACCAATGTGAACATATCTTCCAATTCTTTGTCGCTATAATCATTTATATTAGTATTCAAACTGTCCATATATAATTTCACAAGTTTTTTTTTAAAACTGAATTACTCATTAGATATAGTTATTGTCGTATATATCAGTTTTAATCATATCATTTTTTTCAAGTTGTCTAACTAACTGAATATTATGTAGAGATTACCTATCCAAGTTACACGTTTGTTTGTTAATTTGTGTATCTCTTTGTTCTTTCTTCTCGTGTTTGCTTATTTTATTCTTCTAAATAAATATCATCATCGTTTTGACATGATATTTATTTATTTATTTCTTTATTTAATGTTCTTTTGTTTCATCTAATAACATGATAGCCATAGCAGCATAATTATGTAAATCGATGAGTGTATCACGAATTTGTTCATCGTTAATCAATACAATTCCTTTGTTTGTAATACTTTGTAGTCTCTTTATCTTGTCTCCCATTCTCACAAGTACCCCGATTGATCCATATTCAGCAAACGCGTCTCCATAGTCCGCGTTTTTACGCTTAAATAGTTCCAGACTTTCCTGTTGAACACGTACGAGTTGCTCTATTCGTCTTGTCTCCATGTTATTACATTATAACCCTGTTTCATGTTTATACCATTATTTATTCAAAATGTAAATATTATCAGATTTAAATCGTTACAACCATTAGTTGTTATTACTTATCAAACCGTCATTCCGCGTGAACATTGAGTATGTATCTATGTCCACACACTTTACCTTTTAAATAAATACTATAATTTATCGCCTCGCCCTACCTCAGCCACCTGATCTATATGGTGAATTATACAGTGAGTTCATTGAATAATTGCTACCTAATCGCATACTATGTAAATTTATTCTATTCATAGACGAGTGATTCACATACGGTGGTTGACTGGTCGGATGAACTATACGATGCGAAGACGGTTGTTGTTGGATCGGTTGTTGTTGGATCTGTTGTTGTTGGATCTGTTGTTGTTGGATCTGTTGTCGTTGTTTGATTTTTCTACTTGTCATTACCATACCAATGATCATCGGCATTTTATAATATAATATGATATTGTTATATTATATTATATTGCTATTTAGTTTTCTTTATTTCAGGGTCAACAATAAGACACTTTGTTTACACAATTGAAGATATCAGTAACGGTTTGAAACCAATCACCCATTAGGGCTTGCGGTTTTAAATCGGCGCTAGTATAAATATTCAAGTGCACCTCGAACATAAAAAATGATTTATTAAAAATAAAAAATTGATTTATTACAAATAAAAAGGTGTTATTAAATATTAGTATAAATGGTCGCCATTAAAGAAATTAGTGAAAAGTTAAGAAAAACATTAGTCAACATAAAACAAAAACTTCCTATATTTGTTTATAAAAAATATGAAGATGAAGATGAAATCATCATACGTAAAAAATTATTAGATAATGGACATAAAAAGGTTAAAACCTTAGAAAAATATATAGGAAATGTATGGAATCCTAAATCTTTCAAAAAATATATAGGAAATGTATGGAATCCTAAATCTTTCAAAAATAAGGTAAAGGATTATAATTTGAATAAAAAAAAAGAGGAAGACGAGATAGCTGAAGATAAAAATACTATCATCGTCGTCAGCTTTATCTACATCTTTGTCATTACACTTAACATTATTTCCCAATAAGTCATTATCAAATATAAATTTATTGATATCTGCTAATTTTCTATATACTTTTTTAGTAAAATCAAAATTTACATAATCCAGAAAAGGATAAACCTTTGGGTTTTCTTTATTTCAGAGTCAACAAATAAGACACTTTGTTTAAAACCGCAAGTATTTCATCACGAATATTTAATAGATCGCTATTTTCACTCTGGCTAAATACCGGACTCAATCCCGTCAAATATTTTTTGAAATCATCCAATGCCTTTTTAAATAACCCATTGTCTTTGTAATTCTTCATGTGAAGTGTTTTAATACTCAAAATTTCATGTTTGTTTTTCTCGTTCACATTATTATATTTACCAAGCAAAACCTCTACAAATTGGTCCATTAATGTATTTAATTCACCATATAAATCATCAGTTGCTTTGTGAACTGAAAATGTTAATGTGTTCCAATGATACAATTTTACAGTAATCAACATTTCTAATAGTTTGGTAATAATGTGTTTTTTGCTCGTGTTGACTCCTTTGTTTTTGCTGGTCTTATTATTAGACGATTGTCTATATTTTTTACTCATCGACATGATATATAATATACATATATTTTTTATGTATATTATATATACGGGTCAGTCACTGGGTAATATTGTATTATTTATTTGGGAAATAAACATAAACACGATCCGGCTCGATTCGAATTAGATACTATTCCGAATGATTTCGTTTTGTTGCCAATCACATTCATTGATTTCGCATATTGTTGCCCGGTTACGCAACCTTTTGAATCCGTTAATGCGACAGTCAATGATGTATTTTGTTGTGTTCTGAGTGGCCCCTTTCCTTTTAGTCTAGCTAAATATCGGGCATAACTATTATGTTTAATATCTACTCCTTTACCGCCAGGTGCCTGAGATCCAGGACGATCGCGCGTAATTGATCGCTTAGTTGAATTACCATGAGAGGGAACTATTTGGAAATTACTTCGTAAATAATTGCTTGGCAGCGCACGATCACTCATTTGATTCCAATTCACATTGTTAAATGTTAATACTGGTTCTACATATACATTTAAAGCTCCCAGATTCATGACATATTCGGAAGTAGCAACACGAACAGTATTCCATATTCTTTTTTGGGTGATCTCTATTTGGCATCTAGCACTTCTACCGCATCCAGCCGAGCCACATGCTTTACATTGTGAAATGCCGTATATTATTCCTGTATTACAACTACAATCATTGGTATAAGACATAATTATATATTATTATAATAATAAAATTGATGACCAAATATTGGTTATTCATCTAGTATCTAAGAAAGAATGACTACTAAACATATTATTAACTGTCCATGCTGTTTTCAAATTTTCAAAAAAAAAGGTTGTTATGAAAAACATATCATGTATTGCGAAAGAATTGAAAAAAGCAATCATGCTCCCAGTATATCTCAATTATACGAAATGATTCAAAATCTTACTGAAAAATATAATACGGTTCAAAGTGAATTGGAATCGATTAAACGGCAGAATAATATCAAGAATAAAAAAATGGATATTATCACATGGTTGAATTCGCGTGGTGTTTCCAGTAAAAACATGGACATGATTCAGGTAACGAAATCTATAGATATTGGAGAAAATGAATTAAATATCATTTTCGACAAAGGATTTATCGAAGGTATGGTTGAAATTATCAAAAACCGTTTCAATATACAATTAGAAACCGGGGTCGAATTTATCAAATGCTTTCAACAGAAAAAAAACATTATTTATATATTCCACGACGACAAATGGGTAGTTTTGTCTATAGAAGACTTTACTAAAACCATACATGAATTAAATGTAAAGATGTTTACGGCATTCAATTTATATCGCGAATCAAATGCTGATAAGTTATATCAAGATGAGTTTCAGGTGACTTTTACAAATAATTTTAACAAACTTATGTGTAGTAATATAACATTCGAACAACAGTGTGTACGCATTAAAAATAAACTTTTTGGCGAATTCAACGAATGTTTCAAGTCGGTAGTGGAATATCAAATCGAGTAGTTTAGATCCATATTGCGTGTTGTCATCACGCATAATCATGTACATTGTAGTGACTTTTTTTTACAAGGATTTATGTTGTAAAAAAATTGAAGTTATTTGTTGTATATAGTAGTATGTATCATTTAGTTAATAGCTTATAAAGCATTTCTAGTTCCCAATATCCAGCAAATATGAGTTCCTATTCTGTTTTCATTCCTCGTGTATTCTCTAACATCCGTCAGGAGAGAATTAGCGAAATATTCGATAAAAAATCTATTGGAAAAGTGAGTTCAGTTGACCTGGTTCCTAAGAAGAATCATAATGGAGATACTACGCATTATTACAACATGGCGTTTGTTCATTTTGAAAGATTATACGACACGAGCGAAGCATTAGCGTTTCGCAGCGAGGTAGACAACATCGATGTAAAGGCGAAGCTGATGTATGACGATCCTTGGTTTTGGATTGTTCTTCCATTTGAACAAAAAGAAAAACCTACTACAAATACAGATAGAGTGCGCGACCCGATGGACCACCCAAGTAGTTCTGAGCCAGTTCTACCTATCCAACAAACACGGTATCCTACTGCTGTTCAGAATATGTTACAGTTTTATACGGAACAACCATTACTACCATATTGGATCATGTCGCCACATGGACCAATATGGCAATGGGGATATGCCCCTCATCCAAATATGGTAGTTCCGTCACATCCGCTCAGTAATTTCAACAATGGTATGATTATTGATACTATGTTACAACATTATCAACCATCCACTAGTCAACCATCCACTAGTCAACCATCCACTAGTCAACCATCCACTAGTCAACAACAGAGACACAGTAAGAAGATGATTCCGCGTCAAGTCATGTACGGAAAACTAAATAATAACCACCGTCAGAGTCCTCGTAAAAGAGTAAATGTTTCGTCAGAGCCAGAGCCACGAAGTGTAACATATGCTCGTGAAACGAATCATGTTACCCAATTCAGTACGGGCGATAGAGAAGAAGGAGAAGATAGTGAAGATGAATATCCTTGAAATATCAAGTAAGAGTAGATTAGATAGTAGATTAGATAGTAGATTAGATAGTAGATTAGATAGTAGATATATTTTATGTAAGTTAAATAAAAAATAAAAAATAAAAAAGATGAAAAATCTTTTTTTGTATATGTAAATTGTATAATGAGTTTTCAAAAAGGCCTAAAAAATCCGACAAACAGACCTTTGATTATAAAAGTCAAAGCCAGTAACAGCGAATCTATCTTACGAAATCCAGGACATTCTAGCGTATTTAGCATGCCAGTGATAATTAGACATAAGGCGATATCTAATATGTCTCCCAAGCGTATATCCAAGGCATCGCGCAGCGTTGGTGGACGAACTATCCGCAAATACAAGAATACAGTTAAAACGCAGAAACGCAGAAAGACGCAGAAACGCAGAAAGACGCATAGAAGATAGATATACTACACTTTTGAATATTTAAAATGGCACAATTAATGCCAAAAAGGTTGCCATTCACAGATCGTGTAAATATAGTCGTTGAATAAATAAAAATTATATTAACAAACAAAATTATCTTTCGAATAACCTATAACAGCACACGCTATTCTTTTTCCGGAATTTCCTGTTTTTAGACTATCAGCATTATGTCCTTGCCCGCAATCATCCGGATCTTCATGGATAATTAAACCTCTGCCGATAATATTTGCCTTGAATCCGCGTAATTTAATAACATCATCATAGAATGTATATTTTGCTTCGCCTTTTTTGTTAGTTTTTAAGTTACCAAGATCTCCAACATGCCTATTTTTCATTCCAGGGCAACCATGAGTCATATTATATGGATTAAAATGAGAGCACATACTTGTACATTTATCGCTTAAATCACCAGCTTCATGAACATGAAATCCGTGTAACGAATTTGGTTGTAAACCTGTTATAAAAACATCAATTTTAATTTTATTTTCAGCTTCGGAAAACTTGACAGTCCCCTTAATATTATCAGTAAAAACAGCAATGGCTTTTATATTTTTACTCGTCATATTATAATAACCATAAATAAATATAATAATAATAATTACTAATAGTAGTTATTATTAATAGTGTTAATCGGTATTATTTTTATTTGTAAATGTTTTATAAAAGATTATTGTATTGTATTGTATTGTTGTAGTGTATTGTTGTATTGTATTGTTATATTGTCAGTCACAATATAGTAATATGTAGATGACAGCATATATTCTTAAACAACCGGATAAGAAGCTTGCATGGCAATTCCACATACACCCGGGTCGTTCGTGCTGTCACTGCGACCAATCTTAATATATCCATTGTCACCCCAAGAAGGACCCCAACTGTTCTTTACCAGCCAATATTCTGTTCCAGACTCGACACCATATCCAACAATAAGAACACCGTGATCCAAATTGGTTCCACACGCACTACCTGTCAACACACCACTAGTATATAATTGGAATGCCTTTGTATCTGCCTCAATAGCAATTGATACTGGACCACGAGATACAGCCTCCTTAAGATTAACTTGATTGTTCTTGGTAACGTCAACACATCCTGAAATGGACACTACAGGGTCACACTTCTGGCAGTCACCACCTACCGCATTATATGGATAAGCTGTCTCTTGACACATACCATTGTCAATGGCATACTTAAAAGCATCATCCATAAGACCACCATTACATCCGTGATTACCATATGACTTGGAGCAATCTACCAATTGTTGCTCAGAAAGACTAACGAGTGAACCCTTGGCAATGGCCCAGGCACCCTCCATCGCGCCAGTGGCACTAAACGACCAACAAGACCCACATTGGCCTTGATTCTTTACAGGGGTAACAGCTCCATGATTACGCCAATCATAACTATCCGGAACAGAATGTCCAGCCGAAGCAAACTTGCCACAACCGCTTGAAAAGGCACCTCCAGTGCGAATACCATTAAATCTAGAAAACTCGACCGCACTTAAGTCAGCAAAGGGTGTAACTCCCAATTGATATGAATTGCCCTTGAGATTTTCCGAGTTAATATATTCCATATTATCCTTGAACAATTCGAAACGCTTCTCTAATTCAATTAAATTGGAATAAGACTTGTCAAATCGTGATACAAACTTCTGGAAATTGATCCAATGATGATCCGTCTCGTTCACGGAAAATGCCAGTGTACTACTGGCTACGCATAGCAATGAAATAATACTATATCCAAACATTATATACTATAGCTATATTTCTTTTTATGTCTATTTATAATATTTATTATTATCAACCGGTTGTAGGCATTATCCAGTACATAATAATAAATATATTTTGAAAATATGATACTTAATCGTCATTTATTATTATTATGCTTAATAAACCGATAGTTTTGTTAAGCATAATCCTTTATTTTAATACGCACTCTAAATTCAATAATGTATTTTATGACAGTGCCTTATTTTTAGTTCTCTTTTTAAAGTTGTAATTATATGTAAATTTGTAATTATATGTAAACGGGTATTTCATATGTCTAGTTACATATTCCAATAATATAAACACATTTTATAATCTCGATTTGATTACACCCGATAGATGGATCATTACATCATTGAAGATTTAAAATATATCTATAAATTATATGGATTCGTATATTAAAAATACGGGAAATTATAAAACGATAATAGATGGTAATGTTGTAGACCAAGCTAAATGGGACCTGGTATATGATGGTAATGAATTAAATTTAGAAGCAAAGCAAAATGGGGATCTATTATACATGAACCTAACGAATGATGATATAATCAATTTACTACAGGTCCCTGCGTCTAATCATACAATGGATAAAAGAATACTACAAGACAAGCTACATCACATACCAATTGAACCAATTATTATCAAAAGTAAATCTTATCCTAGTTCCAATACAATAAAAGACCACAGTCTAATAAACGCAGATTTGATTGCGTCCAAATCCAGATCCAGACCCAAATCTAAATCCAGGCCCAAATCCAGATCCAGACCCAAATCTAAATCCACAGATTTGATTGCGTCCAAATCCAGATCCAGACCCAAATCTAAATCCAGGCCCAAATCCAGATCCAGACCCAAATCTAAATCCAGGCCCAAATCCAGACCCAAATCCAGATCAAGAACCACATCCATAACCACATCCACAACCACCTCCACATCATCGGACAATATAAATTCCAGATCAAACCAGAAAGAAGAGTTAGTCCCTGATTATCTCAGAACAATATACTAGATTTTTTATTCAAAATATTAATTATATATCTATAATTAATATCTATAATTAATATCTATAATTAATATCTATAATTAATATCTATAATTATATATCTATAATTATATATTATGAGTAATGGTAATTATGATTTGAACATAGACAATTATACTGAAGAAGAGTTATGTACACTAATTAAATATACAGGTCATATTGATGATTTGACACCCGAGTATTTACAACAACACATCGAACACGTGATAAATAATAGCCGAAATAAATATGACGATCCAGAAATAATTGATAACCTACTTTATTTTTTAAATAATGTAAACAGTAAGTTGTTAAGTTACATTACTATCAGGCCACCAGTTCAATATAAACCTACTAATTATGATATTATTCAAAGCCAAAACCAAGTGGTCGGCGGTAATAATGATGTTACCGTCAATAAAATTATTCCGGTTATCAATGTCAATGAATACAAATTTCCTACTGGAGTCATTAATCCTATTGAGAGAAAAACGGTGACCAAGGTTATTTCTATTGACAGCGAATTCCGTGAAGACTATTCAAATACAATTTCGTCTAATTTTATTTGGAATCTTCCAAATACCGAACACAAGGTTGTATCCCTCAAACTTATTTCACTCGAACTACCCGTAATATGGTATTCCATTTCTGAAAAAAATAAATCGAATACATTCACTATTGAAACGGTAAATATCACTGGATCGCCAAGTACAGTTCATACCATCGTGCTACCCGACGGTAATTACACGCCCACCGAATTTGCTACATCACTTACCAATTATATGTTAAATGTCGGTAATGGACTTCAGTATTTAATTTGTCAGGTTAATTCTATTACTGGAAAAACAATCATTCGTGCTCGAAATAACCTAGTCGACAGTGGAGATGATATATACGACAATACCCAACCGTATTACTCACCCATCTTTTATTTTATCGTAGACTTTGGAGAGAATATTGTTAATAAATGTAATGTAAGTAAAGACTTTGTTATTCGATCATATACAAACAATGACTCCAAGTACAGACAATATTCATTGGGTAGTTTTTTAGGATTCTCCAAACGATATTATACTGTAAACCGTACTGATGTATATGTGGATACTATATCGGCTTTAGGTATCATTACATACGAGGGCTATTTACAAAGTGAGGCATCTTATGGAAACGGATATATCAATTATGTATTTGTATCAATCGATGATTTCAATAAAAATTATATCACCGAATCCATCATTGCGTCTACTGGTGAGAATTCTATAGGAGACAATATTTTAGGACGGGTCTCTATTAATGAATCATTTAGTACAGTCGTGTATAATACATCAAACGATAGAATATTTAAACAGCGGGACTATATGGGACCTGTTAATTTAAATAAATTCAGAATTAAAATACTGGATAAATATGGTAATGTTATTGATATGAATAATAATGATATATCACTATCTATTGAAGTCACGGAATTGTATAGCTAATTGCTTGTTACTAAAATATATGTATCGGTGTTATATGTTATGTACATGTATTACATAATATGTATGGTATGTAAATAAAATAAATAGCTGAAATATATATATACATATGTCTAATAGATCTAATAAATGGAGACAAGTTGGAGGTAGAAATAGGAATGCTAACTATAACATGGTTCGTATCCCGTTATACACTAATTGGAGTAGCAATAACCATGGTCTTACTGGTAAGGCCAACGCACCAGAAATCGTAGACGGTAAAGTGATTCTTCGCGATAATATAGGTATAGCTGGAGCATTAGATATATCTGGTAGCTGTTCTGGGGTTACTTCTACGAATGATTCTGGATACGAATTTGCTACTTTAGATTGGGTGAACCAACGGATATCTGGTATTCAACATTCGTTACTTTATCTTAATGAATTAACTCAACACATTAATGAAACAAAATCGCAATATGAATTACAAAAACAATCTATTACTGATATTTCCAGCAACAATATAATATCAGGGGCTCTCATTGAAGATGTAATTCAAAAAATAGACACGATTCAACAATCTATTATCAAATACAATGAAAATGTCAGTAATATTACTATGAATACAGCCACCAACTATTCAGTCAATGAGATGAGTAAGAATTTACATAATACACGCAAAATACTCGACCAACAAAAAACTGAAATAGCAAAAGTTACTACAAATAGTGTAAACACGCAGTCATTGGTAAGAGAACTCAAGGCACAAATGAATAAGACTACACAGTTAATTAATAACCAGACTGTCCATAATAACCAGACTGTCCATAATAACCAGACTAACCATGCCAACTCTCTAGTACTAAATTCTATACCAATTATAATAAAAGATGTTGACAGTTTGAGTACACAGATTAATAATACTTTGAAACTAATTGAGCAACATTCTAATGATATAAACATTATTGGGTTACACATGCGATCAAATGAAGATGTGTTGTTTAACAAAATTACAATGTACGATACACGATTTGAACAACATTCTAATGATATAAACAGTATTGGGTTACACATGCGATCAAATGAAGATGTGTTGTTTAACAAAATTACAATGTATGATACACGATTTGAACAAAATGAATCTTTGTTACAATCTACTTTACTCAAAACCAGTTCTCAAGAGAAACAACTCAAAGTGCTCAATAGGACAATTCAGGAACAAACGAATAATATTAATTATATCAAAGATAATATTGTATTGGATACACTACTAGTATCTAAAGAATGAAATAAGACTACGAATGACGAATGACGAATGACGAATGACGAATGACGAATGACGAATGATAAATGACAAATGACAAATGACAAATGACAAATGAATTATTATTTATATTATAAAATTGAACTTATAATATGAATGTAGGCAAATTCATTAGTTAATTATTGTATTGGATTATGGGACCACCTACTTATTTGGCAAAGTTAAATTCACACGAGAGAGACCTTCGCATACAGTTTGACGAGGGTCCTCATGTGTACTATATTGATGGTAGCAGCGATGGTTATATGTCAGTCACTACATTTAATCACGCACATTTTGGGCATTTTGATGCTGACGCAATTATTAAAAACATGATGTCATCTAGTAAATGGTCACAAAATAAATACTATGGTAATACTCCAGATGATATCAAGGCCATGTGGGATAAAAATCGTGACGAAGCCGCACTGGCCGGAACAAATATGCATTACGACATTGAATGCTATTATAATAAGTGTCCAAATGAAAATGGTTCGATTGAATATGAATATTTTCAGAAATTCCTGTTAGCCTTTCCCGAATTAAAACCATATCGTACAGAATGGACGGTATATCATGAAGAACTCAAACTAGCTGGATCAATTGATATGGTATTTGAAAACCCTGATGGTACACTTTTAATATATGATTGGAAACGCTGTAAAGAAATCGTAAAAACAAACGGATTTAATAAATGGGGCAATAAGGAATGTATAGAACATTTACCGGATACTAACTATTGGCACTACTGTTTACAATTGAGTACATACAAGGCTATATTAGAAGAAAAATATGGAAAAATAGTAGCTGGGTTATATTTAGTATGTCTTCATCCTGAAAACAAAAATAAAAATTTCCAGCGCATAAAAGTAGTTGATTTACAAAGAGAAGTTGACGATTTGTTTCAATTAAGAAAGAAGCAAGTCAATAATACAGACAGTTTATAATTATTACAATACTTAAACATTATTGATTATTGTAGATTATATATTCATCGATGATTAGTCTAACCAATCGATCTAGTTTTTTTTGTATGATTACCGGACTAGGAGTAGTAGCTGGATCCGGTCTCGTCTATTGGTACTCGTGTGAATATTTTAAAAAAAACACGAAAACAAATAGTAATAAGATAGAGCCAAGTTCTCATGAATTATATATTAACAAGTACTATGATAAATTCAATAAGCTAGATGATATAGATGATATTGAAGAAGAAGCAGTTAAATCTTTGAAAAGTAGCATTTTGTATGAAGCCACGCCTAGAGGCGGGGTTATTATGTTTTATGATTTCGAAAAGGAATCATTCTGCTATTATTCGGATACAAAAGATCTACCGTATTTATTTTTAGAAACCGCTGCTAGACGGTATGTGACTATAAATAAATGTAAACAGATTTATGTCGATATGAAAGAAGAATTAAAGGTTGCGAAGCAGCAGGTTGATAATGATATAAATAGTAGTGGAAACAATAATGGAAACAATAATGGAATTAATGACGGTGTAAATAAATTAACCCATTTTGCTTCATTTAAAAAATATAATCGAAAAGGTACTGGGGGTACAAACATAACTAATTTAAATAAGAGGTTTATTCTTAGACGAAATGCCAATAGGTATTCTTATATGGGAAAAATCAAAGACTTTCAAATGTTAAACAATTATGAATACAACAATAAAGTAAAAGAACCCATTACTACGATGGATTATAATACATTTAAAAAAAACCTTCTTTCTGCGAAAAATATGTGACTGACTTCACCAATATCATATATTACTTGAATAATTTATACACACAAACCGGGTGACTGACTATATCATTTAGTAGACAGTCGCATATGTGAAAGTAAATATTATCCAAACTGGTTAAAATAAATTAGATGTAGAATATATATGAACAATCCATTAATTGGTGATTCGAATGAAACCAACAATAATAATATTAAAGAATTAATACAAACCTTTATCAAAAACAAAAATAGATCACTTCAAGAGACGAATGACAGTATGACCAAGGAGATAAATAGTCTCAAAACACAAGAACAAAGTGGAAATTATTTTATACCATTGACAACCGAACCTACTTTCACTACAAAGTATATTGGATTAGCTATAATATCTATACTTGGTGATATTATAGACGGTATAGGCGAAGCTACAAATCAAATTAAAGAGAAGGTGGTAGAACTGAAGAATACTCAAGATGCCACTATGCGCGGAGGTGCGGATGACGATAATGTCGATGCCAATACTGTCAATGCCGACACTGACCCACAGAAAATAGAAAGTATGGCCGATAACTTAAGTAAGCTGATCGTAGAGGCCAAAGGAATAATTAGTAATATAGAGGACACTCTAAACACCAAGATACCATCCAATAGTTATAGTTCCTCTAATCTGTTAGGGTATGGGTTAAATGAAGCGAATAAAATAGGTAAGATGGCAATCAATACTGGTATTCAGACCAGCGAACGAATTATCAATTATATCATAGATTTCGTTTTGGATTTTACAGGAAACAATAATTTGGCGGATAAAACTTGGCAAGAACTTAGCCCCGAATTGAACAAAAAACTAATCTTGTTTGCTGCTGTACTAAAAGAATTGTCTGAAAATCCGGCTACAAAAGAAGCGATTAAAGAAATTGCCAAAGTGGTTGCTGTATCAGTGGTTGAGTGGATGAAGGAAATAAAACCAGATGTAGATATGATTACTGATCAAACTATTACCATGCTTAAAGAAATTGCTAACAAATCGGTTCATGGTGCGACGTCCACGAGTATATCGGTTTTACAAGCATTTTTAGCGGAAATACCTTTTGTAGGTGGAATTCTCGATTTAACCATTGCTATAGGTAAAGGCTTTAATGCGTTGATGAAAGTATTCAATGTATTTGTTTCTCGATTTAGCCCGATTGGAATCAAAGGAGCTGAAACGATTGTAAACACCGCTGATAAATTAGGCGCGTTGAAATCTAAAATCGAAGATGAAACTGATAAAATTAGTCAAATGGTGAAGGAACAACGAGCTGTTACTCCATCTCAACAAGGAGGACAATATATGAAAAGAAACAATGGTAGATACAGGAGCGGTATTATGAAAAGTAACAAACGCATACATAAAACAATGAAATTGTTTCACGCTACTTTACCTAGGATGAAATATAGAGCGGATTGTAAAAATAATACTATAGACGATCCCTCATCATCGGTTTACCAACGCAAAACACGACGAAAAAAAACATAAGAGTAGTGGGTATAATTTTGTAATCTCTTTATTTGATTATTGTTGGGATGTTACCACGGGTAGGTCCTTTTTTTTAGTGCCGTTTTTTAAGCAACTGGTTGCTTTTCTTTCCACTGTATAAAGCCTATACTCTTTTTTATGTTAAACGAAGATCCTAGATGTGATTTCGCTATTTCTAATGTTTTTATTTCCAAATCATCTAATGAGCTGATATAGTCGTCAATTACTGAATTACTAATAGTGACGGGTTGATGGGGGCGTGTTTCCGACGGATGAGCCGTGGATTTTCTTAGGTTCGTCTCCATACTTATATGGGTATCTATCGGGTATATATTGAAATCATTTTTATATTAATAAATCATTTCAATTCTTTTTATAATTCTTTTTATAATTCTTTTTATAATTCTTTTTACATTTCACATACATATATTTTACCCACTGACTACTAGTTGATAATCCTAATATTGAATCATACATATTATATCTCCCTCCGTTTTTACTCCTGATTTCTGTAATATTTTTGTTACGCTATTGTCTATGGTATATCCATTATTTATCACAAACTCAAACAACTCTGGTAATTCACTAATACACATTAATTCACATGGGTTGTGAATATTGGTTACGGCTATCACGCAATCAGATGCGCGACATATATTTGTATTCGATTCAAATGGCGATAATTTATTTAATCGTATTCTTTTTGTTATTGATTTTAAGGGCCCATCCGCCTCTTTATTGATGGTCAATATATTAGTATATTCTTGTTTAACTGAATTGTAATAGGGTATACTTTTTAACAGGTACAATTTCATTATTTATTATCTTATGTTATTTATTATTATTATATTCTCGGAAAATTGATTCTTATTAAATACATTAACATAATTTAATTATAATACTTTTACCTTCTTTTAAATAAAGACGGTTAATATCATGCTTGAGGATAATACATCTGTTCCTGTATTTAGGTTCAAGTTTACACCCGAATTTAATGTTCATTTACTTTCATTTTCCAAGATACATCAATATGACGACCGTATAACTTACAAAGAAGAATGGGATAGGTGGTTACTTTCTAATGATACTATTGTCAACGACGAGGTATTATACTTGAAATCGGCCGGATATGATGGAGATATTTTACAAAAAATGTATAAAAGTGGCAGATACTATTTCCGTAAAAAGACTTTGGTTTCCGATCATGAACCAAAACAACGACGAAAGTACATTTCAATTGATAAAGATATTATTGAACTTATGGATCGTAATATTCTAAGACAGGTTGAATCATCATTGATATTTAAGCCTGCTATTTCATATGAGAAATTCTGTCTGGATCATAGTAGTGTTATTGAGGATGAAACACTAAGACTTATGGAATTGGAGTTAAATAAATATGATATAGCTAACAAATTTAAAAAAACTTATAAAAACAGATATTTCATATTCAAGGACAATTATGAGATTAATAAATCAGAATATCGACTCGAAAACCGAAACGACGATCGATCAGACATCATTACGGAATAATAATTAATATAATTTATGGATAAATATAAACTATAATGAGTATTTTCTTACACAATACCTTTTCTCTCAACAATTACATTTCTATGTCTGATAAAATAAAACAGATTCCTTTCTTTTTTGTATATTTCTTACCTATTGATCATTTTAAAAATTTAGATGCTAAATATAAACAATTACCACATTCTGTATCAAACATTGTCCAACGCGACATTAAGTACAAAATTATATATTTCAAAAATATTTGTTATAACATTACAAAAGCTAATTTTTATTCTCATACATTTCCTGCACAACTTTACCATGTATTTTTTTCAGCCTCTATTTTACACGATAAACAGATTAGTTTTACCATAAATTACATTCAAGATAATCATACTTCCGGTGGCTATAATAAAAATGGTACTCATATAGACCAAGACCAAGACCAAGACCAAGACCAAGATGATCACTCAGTAATATTTACTCCATTCATTATACATGATCAATCTCAATTGCCACTTTTAAATAATTTTTCGGCGTCGTTTCATTTTCCTAGTATTCGTTATCATAATATGAAGATGTATTTCTCTCGCACATTATTGACAAATCCATATATACCCTTTGATATTTTTTTAATCACATATTTTCTTCATAATAATATTGATACCCTTACTAGAAATGTTTTGATAGAAGCAAAAACCATTCATACAAAGGTCCTTTATGAAAATATAGATAGGTATGATTCCCTTATTAAGGTTGATTATATTGATAATATGGTAGATTCGTTTGTCAATCATGATACTTCAGTTGTTGTAAGAAAACTACTATCTTTTAAATACACATGGACATACTACTCATTTTGTCTGTTTTTCCTCAATCACTACCCTAAACTATTAGAGGAATACGGCTTGTCAAATATATTCTGTTTATATATTCAATCATCACCTGACGAGAGAAATACAGATTTAATTAATCAAATTTACTATATTTTATTTACAAACATCTGAATGTAAATAACTTATTGCGTATTTGTGTTGGTTAATGTTTATTGTTTTTACCTACTTCTTGGTGGACTTCCTCTTGGTGGACTTCCTCTTGGTGGACTTCCTCTTGGTGGACTTCCTCTTGGTGGACTTCCTCTTGGCTGACTTACTTCCGTCAGGAGAAGCCATCTTTTTGTAAGTCTTGGCTGCTGCCTTTAACACATCCTTGAAAGGCTGTCCCTTCATTTCGCCCATTGTTTTCTTTACGTGATCTAACCATGCACTTGCCATCGTATATATATTATTGTTTATAAAATTAAAATTGAATTTATTAATTCAAAAAACTAAATTGTATTATATTATTGGTTGTTTACAACAACTACTACTTTCAATTCAGATATAGGTCCGTATATTTCATATAATCTATTCATTTATAAGTTATTTCATTGACTTAGTTGCTAATGTCTAAATTTGTCTTAACCAGGTATTTATATATATTTGACGAAGTCATTATATCATTTATTTCATGTTTGTTAAAAAAACAGACACTTGATGAATGTTATTTCTGGATTTCTGAATTATATTACTCTGGATTTATTGAACAAGCATGGGACTTGTTATGGTTCGTGTATTACGACTTCTATTTTGTACAAAACCCATCCTTTGAACCATTCTTTTCCAAAAAATTTGCGTGTTATGATTTAAAAAGTATGATGACTGTTGTGAAAAATTTGTATAAGCTTGACATTACATCTGATATATTTATTACGCGTCAATACCATACTCACATGAAAGAAAATAGTCCATCGTTTCGAGGTAAAAAGCCAACATGGCTATCTAATTATCCTACTAAATATCATTTGTTATTTCGGTTTATAGATAAAAAACTATATCATTTTGCTATATCTGCTATACCAGACACTATTGAAGACGACTTGTTTCAGTTTATTCAATTGTATTTCCAAATTTCACATGAAACAATCGAACATTTTAAACTACGGTTTTATGAATGTAAGTATTCGAACAAGGTTCATATCATATGGTCCATCATATGCTTATTTATATTTAATAAATGTAATGGTGGAGAGGATACGTTCTCTCATAAGGAATGGTACGGTGTTACAAAAAAAACTGTATATATTGGATGCTCTGATATTGAATACAATGAAATAGTTCGAATTCACGAAGACCCAATTCCACATGATAAATTTAATCACCCCCAGGTATATAAAACATTAGAGTTTAAACGAAAGTATTCAATTTACCCGAAGTGTAGATCTTTTAATCTTATGAGAAGTATATTCTCCGACCATAATAATGAAACTATAGCAAATTGTTTATGGTATGGTTGGCAGTTCTATGCATATGAATGCCCAATATGGAAATCACGCTTTAACAATTATAATATCAGTGTTAAAGCGGATACTCATGAGATATTATTTCACGATGACAATGAACTTGAACTATTTCATTCACAATTTGGATATGATCCTGACGAACAATCTACTGAAACGCAGAACAAAGGATTATTACTTGATTGTAATAGCAGTATGTGTTGGCGTAATTGGTATGACGATGTATTTACACGCCCATCATTATACGATTTTAATGACAACTTTAAGTTTAAATATTGAATATGTATTGAATATAAGTGAATATGTATTGAATATAATTTAATATGTATTTATAAAAAAATTGATTGTAAAATATATTTTTTATTGTACCTATCACTAGTTATAATGGTTAAAAATCAAGACGGAGGCAATAAATCCAAGAGGACTGCTCGTAAATTAGTTACGGGGCCGGTTGATCGGAAAGTTCGATTGGCGTATGAAGAAGGAGAAATTTATGCGGTTGTTACTAAAATGTTGGGTAATGGCATGTTTCACGCGAATGATCCAGAAGGTAAGGAACGACTATGTGTAATGAGAAATAAGTTTCGTGGACGAGGAAAACGAGATAATATTGTTACGCTTGGTTGTTGGGTTCTAATCGGAGAAAGAGAGTTTGAGTCTTCCTCGTCCAAACCCAAGTGCGATCTGTTGGAGGTGTACACTGATGTCGAAAAAATGAAATTAAAAAAAACAGGAAATCCTATATTTGATAAATTAAAGAGTGAACACGACAATAAGATTGACGAAACAAATACCGACAATATTAGTTTTGAGTCGGGTGACACTGAAAAATATAAAGAATTACTTGAATCTATCGAAGCATCTGATCATAAGAATGAAAATAAAAAACCGATTGAAACTATCAATATGGATGGTGATCAGGTCGATATTGATGACATCTAAAAGATAATATATATTATATTATTAACTATACTATTTACCTCACCTCTGCTTTATAATTAAATTAAACAAACAAACAATTAAATAAAGACTCCTCTATTTTTATTTCTATTTTTATTTCTATTTCTATTTCTATTTCTATTTCTATTTCTATTTCTATTTCTATTTCTATTTCTATTTCTATTTCTATTTCTATTTATTCTTCGTCGTTCTCGATATCATCATCATATGTTGTATGTTGCGTAATATATGAATGAGGTATGGTATTAAATAGTTGGATGCGTCCAAATGGATGTGTTATATTTTCTATAGTACTGAGTGAAGAGAAAAACCTACTTCTTGAATCTCTTATCGGAATAGTAGAAAATGTTACAGGTAATTGTAAAGGTAAATGTGTGCGAGAATCAAGTATTTCAGAATTATTTGTATTTTCTATCTCTATACTTTCCATTTTATAACGACATATCGGACATTCGGCGCATTGGGTTTCCAACCATTTTTCAACTTCTCCTTTTAAAAATCCATGGTTACATGGCAAAAGGGTTATTTTTTCACCTATTGTAAATGGCTCTTGGCTTATAGGGCAGGTATCATTTAAACACAACATCTCACCATAGGATGTGTGACGCAATGTTGCTTTACCATTCTCTGATATAACATGTTTATATTTCGGAGCGTCATACAAAAACGATTCGTTCAATATACCTTCATTGTTTTGATTTTCTAATAAATATCTACTCAAGATCATTCTTTCGGCGATTTGGTTAAAATAAATACTTGAATCTAGGTAGTCAATCTGGCTCTCTTCATATAATGCGTTTAAATTATCATCCTCTAATATAGAATTATTCATCTATTAATATATTACATTGGGTTATTGGCTTTATAATTTAGTTAACAACAATATAAATAATGTATATATTGTTAATTGGTATATGTATATGGTGTATGGTATATGGTATTTATGTTGCGGATTTAAAGTATGAGTTCGTTTAATATATTATAACGATCTTTATTGAGCATATTATTTAACATTAACCATGGAGTCATTTTTTGTAATCCAGCCACACCATCTGATATAAATGTGTTTAACAACATTGGACTATAACCAGATAACATTGTAACACTATCTTGATAAGATAACTCTGGAAACCCATGTGTACTTTTCAAATTCCAGAATAAAATATGAGGTACTTTGTATCCTTTACCACAAACTTGAACGCCAGCATCATGATATTTTTGTTCTAATACTTGTACGACGGTCCTATACTCAGTGTATTGGTCAATGTATTTACACTGAACTGAACCTGAACCATCGAACTGCATATCCGAAAACACGACCAATACTATTTTTTCTACTTCTTCTGATGAAATTTTATTTGTAACAATCGTATCTAAAATTAAATCCATTGCCCGGTAAAAGTCTGTATTCATTCCCCATTCTATATCTCTTATTTTTTTTACACAACTAACAAAATCAAGACAATCGTCCAAATTTACCCACGACGGCTTATTTGTAAATGTGATAATTCGTTTACCAATCGTTGACTTTTCCGCAACACAGATTCCTAGTCCGATTGCGGAATATAATGGATTACAGTCATATTGTTCCATTGAGCAGGATGTATCTATCATAGCAATGACATTGTCCAACTGTTTTATTTGACTCATCTTACTCCTCCATGCTTCGTTTATTAAAAACATCTCACTTGAGTCTGGGTCTGGGTCTGGGTCTGGGTCTGGGTCTGGGTCTGGGTCTGGGCCTAGATCTCTTGTACGATTCTCGTTATGTTTATCTGACAATAAATCCATATGTCCGGTCAAGTTAATTGCTGCCTTTACCAACGATATTATACTAGTAGTCTTATACTTCATCTTGTATTTTCCTTGCTTTACATGTTCGATGTAATTTAATAGATTATCTCTACATTGAATTCTGTCGTTGCTCTTAATGGCGGGTTGATTATTCATTCTCGTGTTCATATTTAAAAAAGCCTTTTGTTGTTTCATTAATGTTATACCAGTTACATTATTAAAATTTATCTTATTCCACTGATGACCACATTGTTTTATTTGAGTTGTATCTATATATTTATTTAAACTACTTATTAACTGTCTATAATGTGTCTGTGCTTTTCTTGTCGCAGAACCCGACCATTCAGACGATCCATACAGATAGTAATAATTCATGGCCAAAAATACATTTATCCAACCGAATTTATTGTTCGTCTCGCGAGGTATCCACTTTGATATTAGACTACACGATAAACCATTATTCATATTAATTACATCACGCTTTACTTGGTTATTTATTATAGTAATTAACTCCTTGGGGCAATTTGATATTTCATTAAAATAATACTTCATGTCTTTCCAACTTCCATATGGGGATTGTACCGGTCGATGGCCAATATAATTATACATTTCATCCACGGGATCATCTACATATCCCACAAATCGTTTCATCATTTCTATTGATAATTTCCGGTCTATACTCATTAATTCTTTCAGCATAATTAGACTCAGCGCATATTCGCCCTTTCCGTATTCTATATCTCTTGTATGTGCCAACATTTTTAATAGTAACCTTTTTTCATCCACGGTACCTGCTTGAAAACACTGTTTAAATTTTATACCTACATTTGTCTTATTCTCTATATTAGAGGTTCTCACTAACTGATATGATAACTGTAATATATTTTCTTGTTGAATGTTTGACCATTTATATTCAATATGATTGTTTTCACCATATTGAATATTTTTGTGTTCGTTTTTAGGTTCGTCTTCGTTTCCGGTTCCGGTTCCGGTTCCGGTTCCGGTTCCGGTTCCTAATCCGGCTGCTGATACGCGTGACGACATATGTATACATATTGTTGTAATTTATCTTTAAGTTTATTGTATAGGTCTTGTATTACCGTTTTCTTTTCGTTTTATTATGCGATAAATTAAACATTAAACGCTTGGTTTTCTTTCCAGAAGATGTTATGCTATTATTATTGTTATTATTGTTATTATTGTTGTTATTGTTATTATTGTTATTGTTGTTATTGTTATTATTGTTATTATTATTATTGTTGTTATTGTTATTATTGTTATTATTGTTATTGTTATTATTCTTGTTATTGTCGTCTTGATAAAATATCAAAAATATATTGTTTACATCGCTTATACATTCTATAGACGATTCTAGATTATAGGTATCTATTTGTTTTAGATTCGTCATGAAATTATATTTTTCACTATTATTTAAAAAGTTTTTCAATTCGTCATTCTGTAACGAAAAATTATATATCAAAATACTCAATATCTTGTATTTGGTGTCGTCTATTTTTTCGTGGCGTTTTATTAATGTCAACATTTCATTTTTATGTATTTCGTTAGATTTTTCCAACTTCATTGTCTTGACGCTTATTTTTTCCAACTCTTTTTGACTGTTAATATACAATATTGATACTGAAACCTTTTTTATTTTATCTGGATAAAACATTGAATAAATATATTCTTCTTTTTCAAATTGCTCTATCCAACTTACATCTATTGTCTGATCGTCGGTTTCATCCAATGACGCGACTGATACGGCTGATACAATTGGTAATAAGGGTGTCTCGTGTATTTTTGTATATTGTGGTGTTTCTATTGTTGCCATTAATGTTTTTAAATATTATTCCATTTGCTTTTTAACTAATAGTATTACTGTTTGTTTAATAGTCATCGTAATCCAAATCTTCTTCTAAATAATCATTGTCTTCCAACACAACATGATTCTCATTGGCATCGTCATCAGTATAATGACTGTCAAACTGAATTGCGTATTTTTCGTATTCCTCGCGGTCTAATACTGCTTTCGCATAATCATTCAACTCGCCTACTTCATGATAATAGATGGCTGAATCGTATTCAACTCTATCGCGATAATCTTCCATCATTTTTACTGTTTCCGCGCGTTCTTTTAGATGATTGTCTAATTGTATATATTCTAACTCTTCCTCTGAAAATGTTTCATCCCATGAATCGTACCAATTTACATTGTCTCTACTATATTCTAGGTTGTTTACATTGTCTGCGGGCGTGTATACATTTGATGTATATACGTGTTTTTGTGTACTTGGCTTTCTATATCGCATAAACATGGGACCAATCCATTGTACACCCCTCCAATATTGTTTATCGTTGACATTTATTCCAGACGCATTCTTTTTATCATCATCTTCTTTTTGTTTTATCGTATCTAACCATGATGTATTCGTTGAAGATTGATTCAAAGTATCTTCTGTTACTAATGAACCAGATCCTTTCGTTAATTCTGGAAACATGTCTACTCCAAAATCAATAAACTCCTTTTTTAATGGTTCAGTATCCGTTCTTCGATAATTATCTTTTCTAGAGTAATAACTATAACTATTACTATTACTATAACTATAACTATTACTATTACTATTACTATTACTATTACTATTACTAGTACTAGTACTATTTGAATTTCCCACTATCTTCTTGACAAAGCAGTTATTTTTCATTTCCATTGGTTTACTTGTATGTTTGTCTGTCGCGACTACTGTCTATCTTTATTATTTATGTATAATAATTATATATAGTATTGTTAATTCGGCTTATATTATTTTGTTATAATACATAATAAGTTTTCAATTACAAAGAATACAGTTCAATATTACGGATATTATATTTATATTTATATTATTGTATAAAATACATATAAATAGATTACTTATATTTACTATAAGGTTGGTGGTATATTCCTTCATACATATGAGTCTATGATTATTTATTTGATTATTTTCATATGAATATATACCTATGATTTCCTAACAGCTACATGTATGTACATGTCTATCCCTTTTTTAAATAAATAATATTTATAATTTAATTTATAATTTA
>Ga0209390_10003540_pt1 | contig 25114 bp, 21 predicted proteins | sample BON01_FD_187212 | JGI IMG/M metagenome (GOLD analysis project Ga0209390, IMG submission 187212) | Freshwater microbial communities from Lake Bonney liftoff mats and glacier meltwater in Antarctica - BON-01 (SPAdes) (version 2) | ecosystem: Environmental > Aquatic > Freshwater > Ice > Glacier... | reverse complement strand
TAGGTGTCACACTCGACTCAAAAAAGCATGCCCAGAGGCTCTGGTCCTTTCCTGTTTGTGGGAACTTGAACTTGAACAAATCAACCGGATTGGTATCGAACCTCACAAAAGAATTTTTTTTTTTTTGTTTAGAGAGACGGGATATTTTTGAGATTAAGGTCTACAACCCCACAAAAATTAAAAACGAGGTTTTTGCAGTACAAAAATAGGTCTCTTTTGCGGAACAGAAATCTTCAAAACTCGGATTGGCTCGAGTGTCGTGAGAAGGTGGGGTGGGCACGGGAAAGGAACCACGGGGTGGATAGCGGTGTGCTCGCTGCGCTCTGTGTCTCTTAACTTCTTCAGACCTGCAAGCATATACTGTCTTGTACTGAGTATTTCGTGTGGGAGCAGGAAGCATACAATGCCACCCAAGCCAGCCGATTCGCAAAAATACACCGTCCCTTATTTATTTATTCCAGTAAACTTGAGGTCCCTATACAAGTTCGTTCCGGAGTATTTATGAGTCGTGATCTTTTATGTCCATTTTCATTTTGGACCCACTCACAAAATAAAAGTTTTTTTTTCCGTAGTTCCGCTTTAATGGTTGGTCGCAGGCGCTCGATGTCCTGTGTCCACTGATGATTTGACTTTTTCTCGCGCGCACGCGTGTGCGGCGCCGCGACACTCAATACCAAGCACGGACACATCCACCGTGGTTATTCACTCCGTTAAGGCGCAGGCCGGGACGTCGTTTCATTGGTAATTCAGCTTCAAAAGTTTTCCCAGGTTCCATATCGGTTCAATGCGCTGCATCCTTCATTGCGAACGGTTTGAATGGGCGGAATGTCTTTTTTTGACTAATTAGTTTCCACCAATTTTTTCTTCGCAAATTGATCTGTTTTTTCGACATTTTTTTCAAAATTTGGTTTGTGTCTTTCTTGTACCTGTTCCTGCACGCGCTAGCACGCACGCTCGGCACGTTCGGGCGTTCAAGTTTGCGGTGTCGAGGTTTTCAGCCGGCAACAAATTGGACACAATAAGTAATTACACCCGGATAACATTTAAGAAATAACTTTTGAACTTGACATAATTTCCGTTCCGGAAACACATCAACTACAGTAATAACTCGGGTGTCTTCCCCAGAGCCAGCCACCAACTTATGATGGCGACGTGGAGAAAGGTCACCACCGAGGTATTCATATTACCGTGACCTCTTCATATTACCAGTACTTTAAAATGAAGACGGAATTTCAGTGTTTCAGAAATCACCAATTCAAATAGGGTGGGGGTCTTGTTACTGTGATAGATTGGGGGGGGCTTTGAGACAGTAAAACACCTTATTCATCTCTTTTTTTTCCCCCGTCGTCCTGACCTGCCTGACATCTTCCATGACCATGTCACTCGCTCACTGGCAAAGTTTGGCTTATTCAAGTTTGTTGACACGGTCTCGAAAAGACACGGAAGTCTCATGCTCGAATGACTTGTATGGACACTCAGGCTGGTCACGGTGACGGTATCAACCAGAAGATATGCCAGTGCTGCCAGGATGTGCCAGCTTGAGTGGAAACATCACCGTGATACCAACTCAACTTTCATTTCCAAGGTCATCCCGGGCCGGGGCATACAGTTTGAAGTCGATACCTGTTCACTCGTGGCGTGTGCAAGTCGTTTTTGTACCAGATTTTGCATTCAAGTTGCTGGTCTCGCCGGCGCTGGTCTCTGAGTTTGAAAGAGACCACGAACGCCGTCTGGGATAGATATGTGGGTCAAGATTGATCCACCTACAACATCAGTTCAAGTTCAAGTTTTTGCACCGTGACCTGCTAGTAATTTTTGAAATATCCAACAATCATTAACTGGCAGATGCAAATCTGCCGTTACATTCTTGGAACGTCACGGTGTCCAAGTCTGTTGATTGACGCTAAAGTCGTTACATGACCACTTTACGTGGACTCGATGGCGGCAGCACCCGACACGACCTGACCTAGAGCGACCCCTTGAGACTGACAATTCTGATGTATTTAACTGAGACCCCATTTGTTTGACTTGTTTCTCCGAGGTACTTAAAAAAACCTGCCAGCGACTTATTACGGATCAAATCATTTTCATGATGCCCCCGTACCGCCTCTATCAAACCTGAAACGTGTCCAAATCTCCAGCCCGGGGACCAGCAGCATGTGTGACTGTGACGCACAACAATAATGATCATCTGGAGTCATAATAAGACGCACTTGCAGTACGGATGAGCTGTTATGGGGTGTCTTCGATTAGCAGGCTCCTTAAAATTATAGGTCTTTTTTGCAGAACACTGTCTCTTTTATGGGACTCTGCTACAAATGAGACCTGTAATTTTAAGGAGCCTACTAATCGTAGCCACCCTACAGCACTATACCGCACAAGCAATGGTCAAAATAATGGAGAGTTTATCAAAACGAATCAAGTGAAATTCAGTTGCAACTCCCCCAACCCCCCTCATGCGCTTTTCATTCACATTTCCCTTTTCTCTCGTTAACGAAACCTCTCTATCTAATTCTCTCTAATGCCTGGTTGCGATCGCACTGAGTGTCGGGGAAAAACCGACAGTTACAAGAATGACACATACACTACAAGCGTCGATTGACGCAGCAGTCGTAACACGACCACTTTACTTGGACTCGACGGCAGCTGCACCCGACACGATCTCACCTAGCTCCTGGGTGATGACAGCCTGACGGGCCCTGTTCATGACGAGCGTGAGCTTGTCAACCATCTCGCCACAGTTCTTTGTCGCATTCTCCATTGCACCCATGCGTGCAGAGGTCTCTGAAGTGGCACTCTCCAGCAGTCGGGAGTACACCTGTGTATGTGTGTGCGTGTATGTTTGTGTGCGTGCATGTGTGTGCGCGGTGCGTGCGGGTCAGCTATTTTGAACTTGCTACCGTGCCCCCTCTCCCTCTGCTACCGTCCTTCCCCACCCCTAGATCCAGTGCTGGGCGCGAGGAAGCATATCAAGCTCCAAGCTAGAAGGTGGCCACATATCAAGGAATGGCTTTTAATCACGTCATGTCCCGCAGACTAGCCCGGCAATTCTTGGCTGATTTGCAGGAAAAAGACCTGTAACAATGACGGGGGGAGGGGAGAGGGGGGAAGACCTTGGAGGCAAGGATGAACTGCATCATGTCGCTCATGTGGAGCGACTCAGTGAACTCATCCTCGAATTCGTACTTCTCAGTGAACTGCGCCATCCTGTCGGCCATGGCATCTGTATATATCCACATCCACACGCACAGGAACATACAATCATAAGACGTTGAAGTGGCTCAAACCTGCACGCACAAGCTCTAGTATGAGGGATTGCGTGTCGGGAGAAAAAGTTACCGGTGGACTCGACCTCGTCGCAGAGAGTGTCATAGGCGATAGCAGATTTGAAGCGGTTGTAGACGATGTGGGCCTTATCGTACTGCTGGATGGAAGAGAGCTCTTCTGCGATCTCAGATGCCAGTGCAAAGCTCGTGGGGTTCAAGTAGATCTCAGTGATGACGCGCTTGATCATCTGGCCGTGAGTTCTCTTAAGGAGAGCCTCACCCTTGTTGCCAAGGATTGCGATGTATTTCTCGCCCTTAAGCTCGTTGTCGAGCACCTTGACGGCCTTCGACACAGCACTGTTAACGCCTCCACACAAGCCACGGTCCGAAGTGATGGGCACGATCAGGTGAGTCATATCGGCGCCCGCCACCTCCTCGTCGCCGGGGGCGGGGATCTCTGCCAGAATCTTGTCCATGGAAACGCCCAGAGGACGCGCCTATTTTGAACATTCGCCAACAATGCGTCAGCCAAGGATGAATTCGAGCAAGGGAGACAGAATCAAAGAGGGGGGTTATCACTTCATCGAGCCACACCATGCCCGTCAGCTCCTGTTCGAAAATAACACAGGCAGTGCTAATCGAAAAGTGACAGTTATGTCACGTTTCGAACATTTGAAATAAGTCTGATTTCAGAGTTTGAAATCTGAAGTCTGAATGTCAATTTGACACGTGTGGTGCGCAGCGGCGAACACTTAATTCCTGGAAGTGACAAGAATGACGAAACTTGTCATAGCCCATCTAGTGGTTTCGTTTAGAATTTTTCTAGACCATCAAGAGATTCTCCCGAGTTTTTGTTTGCATCTCCCGGGGCTTTTAATGCGAGTTTGTTCACACATTCAGTGGGAAACGGCCCCAGATGAGGGGGATGTGTATTTACATGCCAGCAGACACGACAGGCAATAATCGTTCTTTTTCTTGAGTCCCCTCCAATTTGTTGGTGTTTTCGACCTGCGGCAGCCGCAGTTCGATTCTGCAGAATTATTTTGGTCAATTTTTCCTCGCATGGCACCTTTTTTCCTACCTTGTTTTCCACATTTTTTGTAAAAACGGCTGCTGCCGAAGGTCGGCTCAATCTTGACCTGCGACGGTGTTGATTTTTCACCAATTTTTTTCCATTATTTCGACATGCGACCGCCGCAAGTCGAATAAACGCCAACTTGCGAAATTTCCAGTTCCAGGTACATTGCAAGTCGGCTTTCTGACGACTTGCGGCGGCCGCAAGTCGAAATAATGGGGGAAAAAAGGTAAAATTGGTGTTGTCGCAGGTCGAAAAAAGTCGAAATGCGGCATTGAAAAAAACGGAAAATTGACATTTCTCCATGGTTTCGTCGTGAACTTGTGGCATGCAGCAGCTCGGGGCTAAAGACCCTATGCCGCCGCGCGCTCGGAGAGGCGCGGGGTATTTTGGCGACGGTCTATAGAAGATGCTGAACTCTATTTTGTTGTCACAAGAAAACTAAAGATGCTTCACAGGAAAACAGGAAAAGAAGGAGCATAGATACCGCCATCATGCGAGTTTGGAAGCCCTTGAGCTTCGCTGCGGCAACCATTTTCATGGTCTTGGTGATTCGCTGAATGGACTTGACTGAAGCAAGGCGCATACGCAACGCCTTGACGTTGGCCATGTTGCGATCGCCAGCGACAGCAGCAGCCGAAACCTGTGCGGGCATGCGCGCCATGGCTGGCGCCGCCTGCAGAGCAGATCGCACGCCGACACACAAAGACAAGAACCAAACACACACACACACACATCGACCGTTAGGGAACTATGGCATTACTCAAACCACGTTTGCAAATACCAACAAAATGACTTGTGCGACATGCTGGATCAATTTTCTGGTGCACACGATTTCAAAGCTGGCTCCAACATCACAGCCGTGAACGACTCGCTTGATGAGCAAGCGTCCGCCCGAGCGATTCAATACGTCTGTCGGACAAATGGCATTCAAAAAATGCCAAAAATCTGGATGCTTGGTGCTGCATGAATTTTTCTGTATTAACACAATCAAGTATGATCTAAGCTTCCTGTGCTCTCGTTCTCGCAGCCGTCTCACAACCGGGCCCGCATGCTCTGCAGCTCAGCGCGGTCATTAAAAACTGATGTCATCTCTTTGCATGTCCAGCATCGGGAAGAGCGTCATGCCTCTATGACCCACAATTTGCATCTCAGCTCAGCGCTTCCTTGCTCCTGTAACATCCCTTGATGGGTGCTTTCATGTACGCCGCGGGATCGGGCTGTCGGTATAGTGGATGATTCCCAGAGTGCGCGTGCCAACGCGCTGCAGGGAACACGCGGTAGCTGCACCAGCCTTTCGATCCTCACACCCGCCATTCGATCTGGGGTCTGTACCGTGCGCATGGCGGCCGCCGCTTTCATGGTGGATCTCCCGAGCATGTTGCGATAAACTGATCGTGAACAGAAAACTAAACCCCCGTGCAGCCAAACCATGAGGGTGGTCAGATTTGAAGATGGTCCAGAATGGAAAATCCCATCGTACTAATTCAATGTATCTAGTACTATGAATTTGGGTACTGGATTTGTGTAAGTGTACCATACAAATTTTAGTCTGTGTAGCTTTGTTTTTGCACCAAACAAAAACCCCACAAAGTCTGTCAAAGATTCTTGAAAGACATTCTCAGTTCACATTACATTGTGTTGCAGTCGACTCTCAAGAATGACGGCGCAAAAAGGCTCCTCTGTGAGACGTGAGAGAAAAGCAAGAAAAGGAGCACTATTCAGAATATCATTCCCCACCCCTCCTCTTTTGCTGCACCGGCGGGAGAGCGAATGTTTTGTTCTGCAGAGCCAGCGCAGGTGGCTTTTGGCTTCGATCGTGCAGCGCTGAATCTGTCGTGGGTTGTTGGGTCTGCGAGTGCGCATCGCCCTGTAGCGCCTCGAAGTGTGCATTGCCGTCCCTGTGGCTGCGCGCTGGGCGCGACGTACTTTTTGCATGCCCCCGTCGATAGCAAGGCTCTGGTTTGTGTTGCGCCCATTTTATTTTCGACTAAAACGAGCCCGCGACAGGAGGCGAGGACACGCTCTACGGTTGTGGCAACATTTGCAATTGCTTTTGCGTGTGTGCCAGTGACGTGTTGCAACAACGTGCCTGCCTCTTTCACACCTCCCGTGATGGACGTGTTTCCGCCTGAGACTCGTGGGATGGACGTGGGAAAGGGATGGGAAGGTTTCAGTAATAGCGAAGACTTTGAGCCCACTCCCTGTGAGTCCGATGCATGCCGGCCAATCATGATGATGGACTACACGTGGAAGACGCCAACGGTAACCATCTTGTTGAGAAACGTCGTCTGAAAACTGCCAACCAGCCTAACCCCCTCGCGACGTCTAAAAACTGCTCTTTCTCGACGAGCCAGATTGACCCCCTCACGCGTTTAATCTGCACAGGAATTGGATACTCGCGCATCGCTGGCGCGTTTCTTTACTGGCGGGCTCAGACTACCGATTTGCCTGGCCGGCGACGATATGTCTTTCAGAACCGAGGTACTGAAGGCGGGTCGGGCAGCATATGGCGATGCTCCGTTCAAACATACAGGCGCCTCATTGGAAAGACGGGTTTACAAACTGTTTGACCGCATCTCTCCAACCGTGCGCAAGGTGGCGGGCGCAACCGCAGGCATCTGTACTGCAGTAGCCTATACACATCTCGTGCGTGCAGCGCACGCACGAAAGCTGCTCGTTGAGAGCTCCGAATGGCTGCCGAGTGCGCCCCACCCTTGAGACCTTCCATCCAGAAGATATAATGCAAATGATGCGCACTTGCAGACCCAACACGACAGATTCAGCGCTGCACGATCGAAGCCATAACGCCACCCGCGCTGGCTCTGCAGAACAAAACCTGCGCTCTCCCGCCAGTGCAGAAAAAGAGGAGGGTTGGGGAATGATATACCGAATGGTGCTCCGTGTGTTGCTTGTCTCTCACGTCTCACAGAGGAGCCTTTTTGCGCCGTCATTCTTGAGAGTCGACTGCAACACAATGTGAACGAGAATGTCTTTCAAGAATCTTTGACAGACTTTGTGGGGGTTTTGTTTGGTGCAAACAAAGCTACATAGACTCAAAATTGCGTGGTACAAGCACACAAATTCGGTACCTAAATTCATAGTACTAGATACATTGAATTAGTACGATGGGATTTTCCATGATTCTGAACTATCTTTCAAATCTGCCCCCCCCCCATGGTTTTGGCTGCACGGGGGTTTAGTTTTCTGTTCACGATCAGTTTATCGCAACATGCTCGGGAGATCCACCATGAAAGCGGCGGCCGCCATGGGCACGGTACAGACCCCAGATCGAATGGCGGGTGTGAGGATCGAGAGGCTGGGGCAGCTACCGAGATATGCAATTTAAATTATTTTACTCAAGGGGCATGCTTTATGATAAAGTGCGGTACTCTAAGTTACCGCGTCGGATCGTGCAACTTGTGGGTAATGCCCAAAAAAAATCCCCAGCTGGTGGCAGGGCATCAAGCACTGTGCTACAGGGCAGTGGGTGAAAAGTTTAGTTTTGGGTCCCGGATGGACAAAGGATCAACTATCGCACCCGGGCCTTTCACTCCCGCGCCACTCTGACTGACGATTTCCACCATCAAGTGCATTTAACTTGCAAACACAGCTAACAAACGAAAATTGCCCTCTAGGATAGGTGGTGCCAGTGTGAGTGCTAGTCTCAGGGAAAAAAATCTGAGCGGCCCAGCGCGAGATACCCAGTATGGCCTAGCTCCCATCAAAGGTCTCGCAACAGCCTGCATCGAAACAGTACGAGTTGCAGCGGCACTGATATTCAAGAAAGAGTTTCTTTCAGATTTGTCACGTCGTAGGTCTTTGGCGGTAGACTTGCTGGACTTGACAATGTAAAGGGTCGTTCCGGCTCATAGAAACCACGTTTTTGACCCAGCCAGCGTGTTTCTAAGCACACACTGATGAAGCCAGCACCCAGCCTGCCAGCGTTGTTTCTATAAACCATTAAGAAACTGCTACCCCAGCCAGCGAGTTCCTACACCCCCCGGAGAAACTCAAACTTTGTAGTACGAGATTTTATGAATCATTAAAGAAATCACTGAGAAAATCCTTACGATTTTTCATAGAGCAAATTAAGATTTTCATAGACAAAATCATTAAGAAAATCATTCAGGAAATCGTGAAGAAACTGCCCAAATCGCTGCCGGCGGGTTTCTAATGCACAGTGCAAGAAACCGGCCAAATTCCAGACTGCGATTTCTATCTGCCAGTTTGTATGTGCCGGAATGCTACTGTACACAAGTCGTATCCTCAGACACCGAATTGAAACTCTAACTCTGGGGTAAGAGATTTTATGAATCATTAAAAAAATCATAAAGAAAATCATGAAGATTTTTCATGGAGAAAATATGAGATTTTTAGAGAGCAAATTAAGATTTTCATAGAGAAAATCATGAAGAAAATCATTATGAAAATCATTGAGAAACTTCCCAAATCGCTGCCAGCAGGTTTTTTAAGCACAGTGAAAGAAACCGGCCCAATTCCAAACTGCGGCTTCTATCTGCCAGTTTATATGAGCCGGAACGACCCTGTATGTAATCGGCATGAGATTAATATTTTGTCATGTTTTTGGTGGTACATACACACACGCAAAGGCACACACATTCACACACACACATACATACATACACATACATCCAGGCGAACCAACCCGCCTGAATATTTCCAGAGGAAAATTTCCGGATCAAGACATTGCTGTTACATGAGAGTGGATGGATTCGAAGCTCGTTCTGAAGCACCCTCGTACAGAAATCTTTCGTACACACAAGCCGCACGAAAAGCTTCTTGGAACAAGGCGGGTGTCGAACCCGTTCACTAGTATCGATCCCAGCTCACTCAAAGTTGATTTTCTGTGACTGATCCGAAATGCAGATTTTGTTCGAGATAATGGTACAAATTAAACAAAAGGGGGGCACAGGGGTCGAAAGCCCGCCTCCAAGAAGCTTCTCGGGCGGATACAAGATTGTTTATAATCTTCAAGGAAATTTGCAGGCTTTCTGCTTTCGCCACAAGACACGGACGACTAGAATTAATCATTTGACATGCACACCATCGCAGTTGCCATGAGGACCCTGTTGAAGATTTAAAACCAGATTCAAAGTCAGCCACACGGATTCGAATCTTTGGCATGATCAAATATCACATTTAAGAGGTTCATGTATGTGATCTCAACATTCCTGCTATGAGAGAGATGGACAAGTAATGTGCTTTCAAACAAAACCCTCATTCTGGTAGCACTGCATGCGCTTGCTTTCAAGATAGAATAAAATGGAAGCACACACCAGAATCGGGGGTTCTCGTCTGTGGGGATGTTCACGTCCAGGATGTAATTTGTACTTTGACCTGATCAAAACAACGAAACAATCAATTGTCAGAGGCAATTCAAAGCCAAAAAAATTGTCTGCAAACCAGAGGAAAAAGCACGCTCAGCGCCTTGCACGATTATGCTCCAGAACAAAGAGCGAACGTAGAGATCAAACCTGTGGTATTCAGGACACCCGCACGAAGGTTGGTCTTGTACAAGGGAGCCATGTAGTCGGCTGGGTTGGGCACATAGTCCAATATAGGTAACATGTGCACAATGGGCATGAGGCTCATCATTTCGCCCGGATTCGATGGCTTCAACTTCTTCTGGCGGCGATCCCAACGACCAGCCTCCAAATAGAGGCCAGTGATATAGACGCCGTCCTCAGGTGCCTCGCCCACGTCTTCGGCACCCTCCATATTCTTGATAACAATGGAGAAGTCGAGCTTATCGATAGGAAGCGCGTAGCGACGTGAGTGCGTCTGCAGGGCACCAGTCATGAAACCTTGTGGGTAGTAAAAGCCGGGCAACCAGAAAGAAGAAGGCTGGCCTTTTTCACACCACGACTTGAAAAATTCCACTCTGCGCAAATAATCTTTGAACCACGATGCCAGTGGCTTCAAGCACGGATAGGCGACTCGCGTCCATAACCCGGGTGTCGCATTGTTCTGGAAACTCGTAAACATCTCCTCGAGGTCCGCAGACATAACAACCAGGCCTTTAATTGCCTTGCGGAGCTCCTTCAAAGTCGAAGTCATGGTGTTGATGAGACGGTTGAAGCGATCCATCTCTTGGATCAGCACCGTGTCAAGCGACCTAAACAAAGTACCCAGCAAGCATCAGCAAAATTTACAGCAAAGCAGTACGTGAAGATTAGAGGGAAATGCCTTACCGCAGTGCGCCATTTGGCATGACTTGAAACATGTCCCCGCACGCATTCTCACGATCAAGCACCTCCGGCATCTGAAACATTCTTGCACGTGAGTACTATTCAGCAACGGCATGCACTTGTAGGATGCACGCGACTTTACAGAAATCAGACCTGCTCTTCGAACGTGGCCGCATAGTCATCGACTAATTCCTCGGGACTCTTTTCTCCTTCGCTCACACCACCGCCTACTTTAGGTTGTAGACCCAGTACGGTATCGTAGATAGAAATAGTTTCTTGAAGCTGGAAGGCAATATTGGCATTGTCATGCATGCCAAACACCTGAATTTTGCAAGAGGGTTTTGTTGTCAGTACATGTTAGAATTCGTCAGTAGGAGTCACGTTTTAGCCTAGCGAAGTCAGTATTCGGTACATATTGCACCACAATTCTGCACGGTCGCAACACAAGTCAAGACGGCACAGGAAAATTACCTCCGGGTTATCAACCATAGGTAGATTTTCAAAATAGGACATGAGAGCCTTGAAGTCGCCAAGCGGAGGAGAGAAGTATGTGCCAGAATCAGAGAATTTATACCCTTCGTCCTGGACCACGTCCTCGCCAGGGTAGTAAGTTTCAAGGATCGACATCAGACAGCGTCTATCCTGGTCGTCAGTGACACGTCCTCCGTAGTTGACATGCCCTGTGATGTATGTAATCGCGGCCCATGGCATATCCGGGAAGTTGCGCACGAACATTTTGAGCACATCTTTGGCACAAAGCACGTCTGATGTATTGAATTCATAGCGGATGTTCCAGCCAAGGGGGCCGTACTTGCGGCGCTCCTGAGTGATGCCATGAAAGAAAGCAAGCCCCACAACCAGTTTTTTCCAGTATTGCTCGTTCCTTTTGTCTTCTGTACAACTTTCCCATTCCTCTTCGCCCAAGGTTGTGAAGGTGCCAATGAGGTTGGCGCGCATGCCTTTGGGCGGCTCGTTTGTGAGCTTAATGCCGTTTTGCAAGACAGATACAGGGAATGCTGTGGAGGGCTGCGACGTGAGCCACAGGCGAAATTCGGAGTCCTCGGGTGGTTTAACAGAAAAATTGTCTACCATCTTTTCCATCGCGCTCATCCAAGATGTTGCGAGATGGCAATTCATGAGACACACCCAGTTGCCAACCTTGGTCGACGCAGCCACAAGCTTTTCTGCGACTGGGCCTTGACCTTGTCCTAGAGAGATACTCTGGAACTTGTTGAGAACGCCTCTGTCCTCTGCGAACTTGATGAGTGCTCCTGTTGGATCGGAACCAGTGGAGAGCACAAAAATGATGGGGGTAGTCGGACTTGTGTCGGGGTAGATTTCCGCCAGCACAATGGGCGGCGATTCTGTGAAGGACTTGCCAAGTTTTTCGGCAACAATGTTCTCAGTCGCAAACACAAGCTTTTCGCGCCGGAAAATCTTGAGAACACACATCTTTTGAAATGAGTTCAGGCTGTCGTTCCATACTCCTGGGAGCGGTGTTGTCTGGGGGGCTTCCGCGGCTGCCCAATTCTTCCACTCCTTGATTTTGCCCGACATGCTCTGACATAGGTCTGGAAATAGATCTGGCATGGCCTCTTGCAGGCCCGCAACAGTCTCCCACGTCAGTTGCGGCATGAAAGCAGGGTCGGGATTTTTCGGCGCAGTTCCAAATCCTCCACGCAAAAGGAAGTTCCATTCAGGTCCTGAAATCTCTTTGTTGTTGCGGAAAATGGAAGTAAATATGAGGAAGCTGTAAATCAGTTTGTGACGTGAGAACAGTCCTCTGCAAACGTTAGCATACATGAATTTGGTGACGTACTCCATGATAATCTGCAGACGCTCATTAAGATCCGTGTTTTTGTCACTCACATCAATGCAGTAATTGAAGAGTTTCTTGAAATACTCGAGCGAATATTGGTACATTGGGTCCATATTGGGAAGGTCGGCAATAACAAAATACAGCAGCGCCCCTCGAGTTGCCGCAGTACGGTATCCCTCTCGGGCTTCAGCAATGCTGATGTTGGCTTCCTCAGCTTCTGTAACACGCTTGTTGATCATACCCGACGTCACTTTAGACTGCTGCAACGTGTTGATTAGAGGCTCGTTATCCAGCACCATGCCCTCTGCATCCTGAAGTAGCTTAAGCACCTTCTCCTGCAAATCGCCGAGCTGCTTCTTATCATTCGACATCGACACCACCAATTTGTCTTTTTTCTCCTCGAGATCAGGACGCTCCTGGCGAACTACGTCCCCGAGTAGCTGGTCTTCAAGACCATCCATGGTAATCATGAAGTTGATAATAGTAGACTTAATGCAGACGTCTGGAAGGTAATGAGGGTTCGGGAGCTTGGTGGTCATATAGAACCGGAAGTTTTCATCATAATCGACATCCTGCTCACCTAGGCGAATCAAAACACGACCACCCTGCTTGAAGAGCTGCTTCATCAGGATGGGCTCTAACGCAGGATCAACGTCCTCACCAATATCTTCCAAAAGCAGCGGATTGCCGTTTCGGACGCAAGACTCAATCACCTGCAAGTACTTTCCGTCCGTAAGCTTGATGAGCCGAAGTCCATTCTGTTCCTCCATTGTTTTAATCCATTTGTTGGCCTGCATTTCGGGATCAATCAGGAGCGGCCATCTCGACGTGTTCTTTACCAGGACGCCATTTGCAACAGAAACTTCATCGCTTGGAAGACCTTGGATGTTCCAGTTACGCACATCCACTGGTTTTGCGAGAGTACCCGGAAGATCGAAGATATCTGAGGCGGGCAGGCCGATTTCTTGCGCTGACTCAACCCATTCAACTAGAATCTGCTTTCGATAAACACCGGTAAACGGCCCTACGTAGGCCACGCATGCAGCACCCAAAAAGACGTCACCGACCAGCTTTTCGAGCTGTATACTGAGATTTGCTGACTCTTTGGTCCAATTGACCTGCTCATCACCGAGCGCCGCCGTCAGTTTGCCAGCCCGAGAAAGACGCGCTTGGCAAAGATCTGCTTGGTCTGCTAGACTCTTTTGTTCGGCGAGAGCTCCATTAAGCTGTGCTTCGAGGCCTGCCACCTTGTCCTGCACTGATTTCAAGTTGGCCTTCTTTGCGTTGAGAGTCGTCATCGCAGTCTCTAGCTGCGAGTTGGCCTCAGCCAGTTTGGCTTTCTTGGGCTCGACGTCTTTGGCAACTCTTGCATAGACATTCATGGCGCAACACCACATGCACAGACCCTTTGCAGCCCCAGATACTTTCCCCACGAGCTCCGGCGTAAAATCCTCCCGCGTGACGTATTTCTGCAGCAGTTTGATGCGCTTAGGGTCCATATTGTCCTTATCATAGCCCTTGAGCTGTTCCATAAAGTCCGACTCTCCGAGCAGCTTTTTGGAAGTATCCCAATCCGGTTTCAGCCCCAGCAGAATGCACACAGCTTCCATCGTCGTCTGCACCATGGGCGGCGGCTTTGCAAAACTTTTCACTTCTGTGATGTCGCCCTTTGTCAGGGAGTTGAGCGCTGACACAGCTGCTTGCAGCGCAGGCAGCGCCTCGTCAAGATCGGCCTGCGCATCCACCTGAATAATGCGCACGCCTTTGGCAAATTCTTCGACTTCAGCGGCTTCTTTACCCACAACAACCTCAACCTTTGCTGCTTCTTCCTTGTCAATGGCCACCTGTTTCAGGAGAATTTCTGTAGCCGCACTCTTTTCCTTCAGCACAGGCTCGAGAACAGCAAGATCTTCCTTGGCAGACCCAATCACGGTTCCAACTTCCTCCATCTTGTTGAGGCCGTTGACAAAACGATCCTTGGCATCGCTTAGCTCCTGCCGTTTTTCCTTGAGCAGTTTGGTGTACAAAGAGATCATGTCGAGGTAACTCTTGGGAGAGATGTAAAACTTGCGACGGAGCTCGTCATAGAATGTGTCAGACCACTTCTCGACGGATCCATGGAGAATGGGGCACAATTTGGCCAAAATCACTTTGTGCTCATCAGACACATTCTCGACTTCGGCCATGAAGCGGTCGGCCACGTCGGCAAGCGCCTCTTGTGGCCAGGGTAAATACCAGTCGATTGTGCAGCAATTAATAAGTGACGGGAACATGCGGCAGCGACGTCGGAATGCCTCGCCGACCGGACTCATGCACAATACACAGTGCAAGTTGGCTTGCACGCAAGAAATGAAGGTATTGTAAACTGAGTCCTTGGTGAGAGGCTTGCCAATGCTAGCAGTGTACTCCCTGCAATCTCCAATAACTCTGTCCTTTTCATCTTGTGCAAACAAGTTGGGCACGTCACCAGCATTCAAAATGCTATTGATATCCTCGATAAAGCCCTCGTTAACGATTTGACCGTCTGTAAAGAGGAACACCACGGTTTGGCGCTCAACACCAGCAACGATGAAGAGCTTCTTGAGATCCTCGCGGAATTCAACGTTGGCATACCCCTTGGACAGCTCGATCTGAAAGCATTTGAACTCAGCCATGAACGCTGACAAGCGAGTCAGACTTTGCTTGCCCGACCCACCAAGCCCAACAAGCATGGCATTTCCTCTCGGGGACCTAATAATGCGTGCAAGACGCGAAATATGCTCGATAGCATCCATGAAAAACACAAGTTGCATGCCCTTGGAGGATGTTGCATTGTAATCTTCAAGATAGGCGTCCATGAGCTTGGGCAGTTTGGTGTTATCCATGATGGGCTCATACATACGGTCGTCGCCAGTCACACCCATCTTGAGGTAATCGCCAAACAAAATAGGCTTAATGACAAAAACCTCCTGGAAATCCCAGTCCATGCCAAACTTGCGCTTCAAAAATTCATGCAGCCACTCGTTAAAAGTAGTCTTGTCCGCGAGATCAATGAGCCTGTCAGCAAATACACGCTGGCATTCATGTGCCCACAAGCGGCTATACGTGGTTGCATTAGGGCAGTGCTGAACCTTGAGAGACAAGAGCCCCTGGAACACTTTGGACAGGTCGCGAAGGTTGAAAGTATAGTGAGATTTGGCAGGAGTCGGAAGCATTTCAGCAGCGATTCGTTCATAGATATCAATAGAAGCATCAACAGTTTGTTTGCTCAGAATCTTGACATCATTTGGAAATTGGTCGAGATGTCCTTCTAGAATCGAACCAAAAATGACCTTGAGCACGTCGTTGGAAGGCGCAGAAATATTGAAAGTGTTAAAAAAGCGGAAATAGCGGTTTGTGACAATATTGCGACCTCCTCCAGGAGGTCCACAGGCGGTGCACAGGGTGGTATCTACCAAATCACTCCAAAAGAGTTTTTTACGATCCCACACGCCACCCACGGGGCGATAATATTCAACCCTGTCCTGCATAAGTCGAAGTACCTCGATGGGCGGCTGCGCACCGTAAGTCTCACGGGCAGGCATGTTCACGTCATCCACAAAGCACACCAAAATTTTGCCGATGGGCGACCCCACCACTCCTTTGCGGCGTTTCTCAAATTTGACTTCCATCATCTCCTGAAGCTGCTTTGCGGCTGTCTGCGCAGAAAAGTTGACAGTGAATGGTACAAGATTCAAAGGGTCTTGATACTGGCCTAGAGCATCTACGACGATGACAGACTTGCCTGTGCCAGTGTCGCCAATCAGCGCAAAGTTGCGCTGCACTTCCACGCAGGTGCCCAGCAAATACGAGTAGCGGCATGTATCCTTTGTGGGAACAAGGATGTCGGAAAATTTTGCATTCTTGTCAAAAATAAAAGGACGCGTAACCTCTTCCCAGGGCTGCCATTCCTTGGTCTCAGGATCAAGCACGTAGTCGTAGACAGTGCCACTGTTAGGAAATCGCACAGTCTGGAAATTTTCACGAATGAACTCGCTGAATTTTTCCTTACCCTGCACACCGTCAACATTTCCTCCCACAGACCACACAAGTGACCACATGAACATCTTTGACAGCGTTTGACTGATGTCTGCTGCATCAAGCTTAGCTCCTTTGGACGCGACAAACATTGACTGGAACAGGCGGCAGCACGACATGACGAGGTTGTTGTCCATTGTCGGAATCAGCTCTCGGCAATTCCTGCGCACAAACTTGATGCTCTTCTCGATAGTTTCCTCATAAAGTGCCATGAATTGCTCCTTCAATTCATCAGACATGCCTTCAGGTGTGTACTTGGCCATCCATGTTTCAACGGGGTATCTCAACCCCAAAGCTTCTGGCGGAAGCCATACAACACCAAGCCGACTAACAGTTGCCGGCGAGGCCTGTGCGCACTCTTCCACCTCAAAGAGCATTCGCATAGTCTTTCCATTGAGTTTGATGCGCTCGCCATTGGGCAGGCATAAAGTACGATTATCGTCGAGCACCGTATTCATGTTCTCAATCCAAATGGCGTCGATAGGCCCGTCAAACGTGACAAACTTTTTGTCATCTGTCGTGTCACCATTGGCAGTGCGTATGATTGTTGACCCAAGACCGTCCGTCCACTCATTTGTCATCAGGTTATAGTTTCCATAAAGCTCGCCTGTGTGTGCCATGTCATATTAATATGCCTGTAACTTTTCTCGTTCATATACGTGTGACACGTCTCATTTGGACGAAGAAAATAAATTTTTTCTGAAATTTGCTGTTTATGACATGAGTTTGCGACATACTTTTGTGACATAACTCATCCATATATGTGTGATAAGTTTCGTTCTCTTTCGATGATAAGCGTCGGCAAATAAATTAATTCCCTTAAGCATTTTATTTTTGTATTTCCTGACATACCAGGAGCATGCAATGACTTCATTCCGTCTGAATCGATTGATGCTATTTTGAAATTGCATTGTGACAGACATGACACGTACCTACTTCGTAACATGAGCAACACACACGAATTAGTCCCAAGAGACATACAAAGGGGTCATGCCACACATACGAATGATCTCACCCATTGAGATACTCTTGGGATTCAAGCAGTACGTGTGGGTGACTTGGTGTTCAACATCTGTGCTGCCTTGCTCGCGCAGCTTGCCCATGGCCTCTGCAATGCAGCGGGCCATACACGACTTCCCCCCTCCAGACGGCCCAACTTGCATTACACCAAAGCGGATGCCAAGCACTTCGTATAACTGGACAGCCTTGAGGCACCACGCATCCGACAAGCGCAAGTCTGCATTTGCAAGACACTCCCGGATTGCAACAACAAGAGCACCAGTGTCTTGTTTTGGCACCTCAACTCCGGGAAACAAGTCGAGAACAATTGCATTGAAGAGAACTACGTCCTCGTCTAAAAACTTTGGGATGTTACTGTCGCACATGGCTCGAATCATGACGATGGTTTCTGACATATCGGGGTTCATGCGTTTGCCAGTGCCCGCCATCACAAGCACTGATTTGATAGCTCGCATGCCGAAGTCGTAATGAGGCTGCGCCGATACCTGCTCACTTGCAAGCTTGTACAGCTTGGCCATTTTTTTTGAAAGGACCTTGGCTTCCTCGAAACCCTCGGCGAAGAGACTAATCTCCGCAATCAAAGAGTAGTCGGGAACCATCATAGACATAGGGCGGAAGAGTGCCTTCAGATTGTCTGGCAGCTCCGTGCGTCCAGCATATCCAGGATTCATCGTGATGAATACACCAAAGGTGAGGATCAGCTTGATCAGCTGTCCTTCGAATTCAAACTCCGAAGCCTTGGCACGAAGCGCGATCTGAATGGTAATAATCTGCTGTGCTACAACTGAGAGCACCTCGACGTTGATACGGTTAAACTCATCGAAGCACGCCCAGGCTCCACATTGCGCGAGACCCTTTAAAAATTTGCCCATGAACTTGTAGTCAAGATTGTCACCACAATTGAAAACGACGCACGCATTTCCGAGCGCTTTTGCAAGATCCTTGGTCGTCTCCGTCTTTCCTGTGCCCGCAGGCCCTGCCGGGGCTCCACCCAACTGCAGCTGCAGAGCTCCGGTCAGCGTCATGTAGCATCGGTCAGACAGGGGCGTGATCACAAGTCGGAAGCTTGCGCCCAAATACTCGTGTGCAAAAATGAATTCAGCTGTAACCTGCCCGATTCTGCAATCGCCAATTGCACCCACGGAGTCGTCCCAATAATAGCGGATGCGCATTTGCCAGTTGAACTCCCTCTTGCTCGTTGTCTTGTCGTTGATGAGATACTCGATGATATCGCGATTATGCACGTCAATCGTGATGAGGGCTACCAATGCCCCGCGCTGAAGCTTGGTCAACTCGCCACGCACTAACGAGATCAGTCCACCGAGGTAGGCCACAGTCTGATCATACCACTTTTTGATGCCCTCGATGGGATCATCCGGCACCAAAAGTCCATCCAGTGCCTCTTCCGCTCCCTTGGCCCAGTAAATCTGCGAAGTGAGAATTTGAATCTGGCCAGCATGGTCCAGCACCCATTCATGTCGAGGCCTGGTGAGGTAGTCCATCACCGAATCCTTTGAAAGTTGGCGCAAACTTTCAACCATTCTACGCTCGGTGGCCATGAGCCAGTTTTCAACTTCGCCACGAGCTTTCAGATTCTTGCCCATCGTGACGTACTCTCCTTCAGGCGAGATAATGCCGTAAATATCAACACTAGTCTCGTCTATTTGCTTCAAGGGGGACATTTTGTGTTGTCCTCCAAAATCGAGACCTTTGATGCCGTCGAAGCACTTGTTCATGTGTGGCTGTACCGCCTGCACATTTCGGGTCTGGGCAAGAATTTCGAGCAGCTCGTCATTGGAGAGAAAATAAAATCTAGGAAACGCCATGCACTTGAACTCAAGATATGCTTCCAGCTGCTTTTGCGTATTCTCCAGAGTCATATTCCACGAGCTGAAAATGTCAGCTTGTCCTGGCAGACCACCCACACGCATGCAGTTTGGATTCTCTGAAACCTTCTTGAGAACATTTTTGAGGCCCTTATCGACATCGGCAAACATCTTTGCCTCGGCAGGAAGCTGCCGCTGAATATCTGGTGCCGAGAAGATGGGCTCCAGGTACATCCAGTTCTTTTGTACGGCCAGCCATTCGTCCAGGACACTTTGCAGAGTCTTGAGCGCCGTTTCCATCTTCTCAACCTCGCCACGAATGCCGCCAACATAGCGCGAAGCAAGAATAGTGCCAATAGTCATCATACTCTCATCCAGCATTGCCTGCACATCGTCCACGCCGGTGAGGATGTACACATCCTTCTGTTCCTTGAAGTTGGCCAATTGAAACTCTGCCTCTGCCCACGAGGCCTTGACCTTGCTCAGCATCTCTTCCAGCACCGATTCTTGTGTGGCCTCGGTCGAGATGCGCTGGATATCGTCTTTAAACTGCATGATGTTCTTTTGCATGAGGGCACCCAATGTGAAAGGCTGAGTCCAAGTCTCTGGGTCGCGCTCAAATTTGAAGCCCACCAGCCCTTCCAACTTCTCCCAGTGCCGTTCGAGCAGATTCTGATTCTTGAGATCACCGCACGCTGGTACCAGATTTTTCCAAACAGTCGCATGCTCCTTGAGTTTGGAGACCAATGAGTTTGGTTTCAGCTCACGTTCCGCGCGTCCTGCAATCTTGTACCACTTTGTGCACTGCGCATCCCACTCTTTCAACGGCATTTCCATGACGAGGCACTCCTTCCACGTATCAGTGATAGAAAACATATCACGGCGAGCCTCCCACATGCTCAATTTCAGATTGACATCTGAAGAAATTTCCTCCAATTCGGGGTACCTTTCAAGCTGCTGCCCAAAAACAGCCTGCAAAAGAGAGGTGCAAAGCAAGTCAGAGGTACTGTAATAGACAAAAGGAGGTATTATAGACAAAATATGGCCCTATACTTTGTTTTTTTTGGATGTGTTGGGCGCGCGGCAGCTGCACGCTCCGCCACCGCGTGCCCCGGGGCAGGTCCAAACCCTAATATGGGTATTGTGTCCACTTATAATGAGTATTGCATCCGTTTGATATGTAGTGTATTGACAATAATAGGTAGTGTATCTCCGATACACCTTCTCTGCTGCAAGTCAAGTGCAGAGTCTCCAAAATAGTGAAACCCCATATAAAATCAAAAGACAAGACTAAACACAGAGCGAAAGAGTGTCCAACCCATTTTACCCCCGTTTGTCCTGTTTGCCCCGTTTGCTCAGTTTTGATCCCTGTCAGCAGCCAGCAAGTTTAAACCTGCTGACAGGGTGGAAAACCCCACCCACCCTGGAACCACTTGTAGCAACTCTTTTTTTTCACAACAGCAGGTTCACTTGTGTGGGGGTTCCGCTCTGTGAAAGATTCGCGTACCTGAAACTTGGCATTGGCTTTTGCTTTGTTCTCAAGCTCTGTCACGTCGGCCTTGAGCCCTTCGACAATGGACAAAATGGGATCGATGAATTCCACATCCTCCAGCAATCGCTCGTCCTGACTGGCAGTTTTCATACCTGTCACAGACTCATGGAAGATTTTAATGTCCTCTTCCAGCCTTGTGCCCCATTTGCCCATCTCCTCCTCTTTGGTCGAATCCAGCAGTTCGAGGATATTCTTCATCTGCTGATACTCTGGTACCAGCATCTGGTATGCTGCACGGTCCATGCTGTTGACTTTGACATTGTGCGAGTCCATCAGTGCATAGTGTGCCTGCGCAAAATTTCAGGCATGTCAGTAGGAATCACTCACACTCAACAACAACGGCAATGACATGGTGACGATGCAGTGTGTGACTGGATTTTCTCGAGCAGTACCTGCAGCTCATTAAAATCTGTTTCAAACTGATCCTTGCCCTCATTAATTTCGGTAATGTAGTCAAGAATGGCCACGAACTCAGACACCTCTGTAGGCTTGTGGTTGAGTTTAGAATTGGCATAGCCGACTTCGTCCAGCAACTTCTTCTGCTTGATGATCGCGAGCTGCGGGAGCAGGACTTCGAGCTTCTCCAGGCATGCTGCCGGTGACGGCGCGATCATCTCCTTGAGACGTTGTGCATTGACTTCGATAATACCACAATCTTTGACGTCATAAATGTCCTTGATGTTGGCAGCCTGCCTGCTATAAGTATCCAGCTGTTTCGCAAAATCATCCAGCACCAGTTCGCCCTTTTCAGCATTCTCCCACATGTCCGCCGCATCGAGCTGTTCGTTTTCGATAACCATATCCCTGTAAGGCTCAAAAGTCTGGAGGTATTCGTTGCACGTTGAGAAGGCATCGTTGATAGCATCCTTTAGCCCCAACACCAGCGACATGTAATGTTCGTCATTGGTGATAATGTCGGAAACAGTTGCAGCTTCGTTCGCGTCAGACTCCGAGTCATAAAGCTCTGTGTACTGCTCAAGGTCCTCATGGTTAAGGAGGCGGATGTTTTCGTTGCCAGTGACTGTGTCCACAAAACCGCCGACAATGCTCTCGAGTTCGTTCTCAAAATCTGCTGCAGCAGGAACAAACGTGAGATCGCCAAGCACCAGCATCACCTCTGTGACAAAAATGGTTTTACGCTTAGGTTTTTCCTCTTTCACTGGCTTCTTCTTTTTTGTCTTGTCGTCTTTGTCGGACTGTTCGGGCTCGGGAGCAGTGCCGTTCTTCAGGGCTAGCTCTATTTCGTCTTGCCTCTTCTTCTCCGCATCAGCCTCTCGCGATGCAGTGTACAGACTGTCGAGAAGTTCAGTCACTGACTCCACCACCATTTCATGTAACGTGCTAAAAATGATGTAGTCAGCCAAGCGCAGAAAGTAGAAAAGACGCTGTTGCACAACACGCTTGCTTGCCATGACAGTGTAGCGGAAACTGTCCGCCTGAGTCGACTGCTGTCCACCGTCTTTGCCATCTGCCGATTCCATAACATCGCTCTTTCCAAACAGGCCTTCTTCCAAAGATTCGAGCGTTTCCACACAGGCACCCCTTGCCACATCGATAACAGCCACCCAGAAATCCGAAAGCTGGCCGATAATGTTTGAGCGCTGTGCCTGCTGGCTATGGAAAAAGTTTTCCAAAGTGTACAAGATGCCGGGCTCGAAATTGAGGAGCTTGATCTTCTTCAAGTCCATGCACATCCCACGGATCTGCAGGAGCGCGTCCTGGAAAGATGGATTGAGACAGAACAGGTCTTTTTGAAGTACCTTTGAGCACTTTCGCATTTTGCCATATCGCACAGAATCCCTCCACACCTTATACGTTTTCCAGGTGCGGTACTGTCTGAACACTGGAATCTTGACAATCGCATTGAACAGATAATGCTCGCGTTTCCATTGCTCAAGCTCCGAGAATTCCGGCTTGCCGTTGATAAAGTGAGTCACGCCAAACGACGAGAGCGTAAAAAAGTTGGCCTCGTCGATGTCGGCATGCGACACTATCTCCAAGTGGTATGGATTTATGGGCATAGTTTCGTCTACACGATAAGGACGCAGGTACACAAATTCTGTGCTGTCGGGGTCCTGGCGCAATCGCTGCAGCGCTTTTAGCGGATTCCGCGCATCTGACAACCCAACGGAATTGTTTGCTACAAGACTGTTCTCTTGGTCACCATTCTTCTCGATTTCCATTGACTTCACTTGCTTTTTAGCCTGTACAGGCATGGAATTCATGCCGTAATCGTTTCCAGGATTGTGATGCTTTGGCGTGGGCGTAGATTTTTGCATCGCAGCAGGAAGGAGCGTCCGCTGTCCCCCTGGTTCCTGGCCATTATTCCCTTGCAGAGAATTCCCTGCCGTGCCGAAATGCCTCGCCCTCTTGAAACCCCCTTGAAGGGTCGACCCCCCATTCGAGAGAGACCGTGGGTTTCCTGCTGACAGGATGAGATTGCCTGCGAGTGATGACTTCATTGCACTATCATCGTGCTCCAGGGCAGCCAGGTCGACGCGTTTGGGCTGGTGGCCTTTGCCGTTTGTCCTCATGGACGACTGAGGAAACCCGTTTGACATCCTGCCCACCACACCAGCACGTAAGGTGTGTTAGATCAGTTGGTCCACTCGGAAAATCTGCTGGTTCACGTTCGGCCAGCTCCCGGCTGGCATTGCTCACATGGGAGGGATGAGCACAAAACTGGAGGATGTGAAGACGAAAATGAAAACGCAAAAAAACACCTGGGGCGGCCGCACCGCCTGGCCCGCGGCGGGCGCCTGCTGCGAGCCGACTGTCCCTGCTGCTGATGTTCTTCTTGGTTCTCTCGTTGAACCTCTCGCCCTTGAACCGTTAATAAACAGATTTTGATTTAAGGGCAAGAATCCCTTAAAGGCATGCATCCATATAATTTTTTGGCAAATCTGAAAATGCTTCACCCAAAGATTGAAAGATGTTGGTCTTATCAAATCTTTTGGTGGTCGTGATCTCCGCTGCCACCGCTGCTGCCTTCACCACGCCAGCGCAGGTGGCATATATGACATACCATGCACTGTGGGGTATCGTCTTGTCGTGTTGCCCCGCGTTCAAACGTGTCTGCAAGGTGCTCCTCCTTGCTACGAAGCCTCTTCCTGCTCTCGATTGACACTTTTTGTCTGTCTTCCCTGTGGCATACAGCCCAAGTTGCGGTGCGGTCATCGTCATGCGCTCTGCAGCTCACCAGGCCCGATGCCGTGAGAGAAATGTGCCTCTGCTGTCCTTGCTTCTGCATACTTGCTGCAACACACACTTCAAGTGATCTGCATACAGAAGAGAGCACAAGGGATACGATCTTCCAGAAAACATGTGAATTGTTTGCAAATTTGTGCGTATCAGTGTCCTCTGTGTGCATCTGTTTGCTTGTCGGGCGTGTTGTGCTCGTGTGGGTATTGACGAATCCCCGGACCAAAAACAGTTCGGACGGAGTCATCGGGCCCTCGCCACGGTAAATATTTATTCCAACCTCTCGATCGTTCGCATGTGTGTTCCACGTCTGCATACTTTTCGTGTACTATTCTCTTTCTTAATTGTATTTGTATCGTTGTTGCATCATTATGTATTCATGTTTGTATACGTGCACTGCATGTACGTGCATGGGGCACATGGCCTGTGTATCTCATGCATATATTTTCCACTATGCAGCCGTGCGGCAGAGAAGGCTTTTGCATCCAAAATCCGAGCAACAGAACAAGACTACAACGGGAAAATTGCTGATCTGACCGGGCGAGTACGACCAGAGGTTGCAATCACGCATGCACGCTCATGTACAAAATCACGTACACACACATGTGTTCAACAAACCGCGTGTATGTTAGCACACGCACGCACCGACCCACTTTTTTTCGCCTCCACCCGCTTTGTACTTCGAGCAGATACATGAGGGATGCAAGCGGATAATATTTGCAAATATACTTCCGCTTGCACACACGCACATGCCCACGCACGCACTCGGCAGGTTTTGGAGGCAGCCTCAGATTGGGCTACCATGTGCGCTGCAGTGTGTGTCAGTGGCGGCGCTGCCTCTGACTTCTCAAGAAACGGTGGTTATCCAGCAAGGTAAGTGGTTTTTCTTTTTCGTTCATATGTGTAAGTTTCCTTTTTTTCCCTTTCGCATGTGGGTTTCTTGTTTCTTCACGTTCCTTGATTTGTGTGCTGTTTGCAGACGTGTTCTTAGGCATGTCCGTCTTGCGATCATGTTAACTCTCAGAGAATGATTTCCTGATTCAACTTGACGTGGCAAGATGACTGTTATTTCGGAACATATGTTTAT
>Ga0209390_10003538_pt1 | contig 25120 bp, 12 predicted proteins | sample BON01_FD_187212 | JGI IMG/M metagenome (GOLD analysis project Ga0209390, IMG submission 187212) | Freshwater microbial communities from Lake Bonney liftoff mats and glacier meltwater in Antarctica - BON-01 (SPAdes) (version 2) | ecosystem: Environmental > Aquatic > Freshwater > Ice > Glacier... | reverse complement strand
CGTCACAACCAGCCCCCGCCACCACACACGCGCGCATTAAGCAACCAAAGGTTGTAACAGCACACGCCTCACGACGCATCGCTCTCCAGCGCCGCCCGATAAGCCTGCTGCAGCGCCCCCAGCTCGTCCAGCGGCAGGTCGCCAAAGGCCGTGCGCGCCAAGCGGCGCATGCCGCCGCCGCCGCCGCCGCCGCCGCCGCCGCCCGTGCTCGCGCCCGTTGTCTTCGCGCCCGCCCCCAAAGCTCCACCACCCGCCTCCAAGGCCGATCCCCCGAGCGCCGCGCCCAGCGCGCGCGCCGCCCGCTGCGCCTCGAGGCGCTGGTAGTCGGCCAGCATCAGCCGCGCGTCCGCCAGCCGCAGCGCCTGCGCGGGCTCGCGCGCGAGCCAGCGCCGCGCGGCCGCCTGCAGCGCCGGCCGCGAGAGGTCGGCAAGGGCGAGCTCCTCGCCGCGCTCCTGTCGCGCGGCGGCCAGGCGCCTGCCGCGGGCGGCCATCAGCGCGGCGACCTCGCCCACCGGCAGCGAGGCAGGAGGGTTTTGGGGCGGGGCGGGGACCGGCGGGTCGACGCGCGCCGGCGGCGGCAGGCCCATCTCTCGCCGCAGGGCGGCGAGCGGGTCGGCGGCGGCGGCGGCGGCGGAAGCGCCGGCGCTGGCCGCAGCGGCGGCGGCGGCGGCTTGTCGCGCGGCGGCGTAGGAAGAAGCCAAGCCGGCTCCGAAGCCGCCGCCGCCGCCAAAAGAAGCGCCGGGCCCCCCGCCTCCCGCGAAGTTGCGGCCGACGGCCGAGTTGCTAAAGGCGCCCGCCATGGCGGCGCCCAGGCTGCTGCCCCCGGCCATGGCCGCATACGCCGCAGCCGCGGCAAAGCCGGCGACGGCCTCCGACGCGCCGCCGATCGCTCCTCCTCCTCCTCCGCCCGCCGTCGCCTGCGCCGGAGCCCCCGCCGGCGGAGGCGCCCCAGCCAAGGCTGCCGCGGGCGCCGCCGCTCCCCCCTGCGACGAAGCCCCCGCCCTCGCGGCAGACAGCTGCGCGACCAGGAGCGACGGCGCCAGCCGCGACGACAGCGCCGACAGGTTCTGCTGCAGCTGCTGCTGCCCGCCCGCCGCCGCCAGCTGCGCCGACGCGCCGGCGCTCGACAGCAGCGACGAGAGGTGCGCGGCCGCCTGCCCGGGCGTCGCGGGCCGGAAGAAGCGCCCGACGCCGGCGGGAGGAGGGGCGGGCGTCGCCGTCGCCGCCGCCGCCGTCGTCGTCGCCGCCGTCGCTGTTGCCGGACGTGGCGCGGCGTCTGCCGCCCGCGCCGAGGACGAGGGCGGGGGAAGGAGAAGATCCGCGCGCGGCAGCAGCAGCCACCACGCGTCCCCGCAGATGCCGTCGCGCCGCCTGCCGCCGAGCGCCACGAGTGCCCCTCCGGCGGCAGCGGCGGCCGCGGCAGCGCCCCCGCCAGGCGCGGCGACGGCCGTCAAGGAGTGGCACATGCGCTCGGCGGGGGACGGCCCGCCCCCGGCTGCCGCCGCCACCCCCGCCGCCGCCCCGTCGCGGGGGCCCTCGCCGCCCCCCGCGCCCCCGCCGCCGCCGCCGAGGCCCAGCACGGCCGCCGCCGCCGCCGCGGCCGCCGTCGGCGCGTGGTGGGGGTGGTGGTGCCCGGCCGACAGGCGCGTCCAGACGGCTGTCGGGCGCCCGCCGGCGGCGGCGGCGGCGGCGGCGGCGGCGCCGCCGCCGGCGCCGGCGCCGCCGCCGCCGCCATCCAGCGGGCCGCGCACGTCGACGACCCAGGCCTCGGCGACCTGCGCGTACGCGCGGCCGAGCGACAGGAACCTGCCGCCGCCCGTGTCGACGCAGCCGCCAAAGACGACGCACGACGCGAGGGGGGGCGGCGCTGCGGCCGCCGGCGACGAAGGGGGGGGCGGCGGCGCGCAGGCGGCCATGGCGTGGCCGAAGCGGCCGGCCGGGAGCAGGCGAGGCGGCGGCAGCAGCAGCGGGAGGTGGGGCAGAGAGGGCGCCGCGGTTGCGGGCGCTGCCGCTGCCGCCGCCCCCGTCCCCGAGGGCGCATCCGCCGCCGCCGCCGCCTCAAAGTGGAGCTGCGTCCAGCGGCACGAGGCGGCCGCGATGGCCAGCACGCGCGGCGGCGGCCGCCTCGGCCTGATCCTCCTCTGCGCCGCGCCGCCGCCGCCGCCGCCGCCGCCGCCGCCGCCGCCGCCCTGCTGCTCCTCCCCCTCCTCCTCCTCGTCGTCGTCCGCGTCCGCCGCCACCCTGGCCGCGACCACGCCCGACAGGTCCATCGCCCACGCGTCGTCGCACGGCCCAGCCGCGTCCCGCTCGCCGCCGTACAGCACCGCCACGGGTCCCGCGCCGCCGCCGCCGCCGACGGCCAGCGCGTGCAGCTTGCGCGGGCCGGGCCCCCCCGCCTGGGCGCCGCCAGCGCCGCCGCCGCCGCCGCCGCCAGCGCCGCCGCCGTCGGGCGGGCCCACGCGCAGCCACGCGCGCCGCCGCAGGTCAAGCAGCCACGCGTCCCCCAGGGCGCGGCCGTGCTCGCCGCGGCCTCCGAAGAGCAGCAGCAGGCCGGGCGTCACCTCGGCCATCGCCGCCATGTCGCGGGGGGAGGGGGCGCCGCCGTTGCCGCCGCCGCTGCCGCCGCCATTGATGCCGCCGCCCCCCGCTGCCGCCGCCTGATCCGCCTGCCCGAGATCCAGCGGCTCCCACGCCCACTTGCGCGTGTCGAGCAGCCACGCGCTGTTGTAAAAGGTGCGCACGCGCTTGGGAGGCGGCGCCTGCCGGGCGGACGGGGCGGCGCCTGCGCCGGCGGCGGGCGCTGGCGGGGCCGCCGCCGCCGCCTCGCGGAGCACGTGCCCCCCAAACACCAGCACGCCGGCGCGCTCGCCGCCGCCGCCGCCGCCCTCGAGGGACGCCGGCGCCGCGCAGTGGAAGGCGCGCGCCCCGGGCCCGGCGGGCTCGGTCGGGGGCAGGGCCACGTCCGGCTCCGACCAGGACGCGGTGGACAGGTCGAGCACGGCGACGCCCGCGACGGCCGTCTGCTGCTGCTGCTGGCGCTGCTGGTGCTGCTGGTGCGGCGCCGAGGGCGGGCGGGCCCCGGCGTCGGCGGGGAGCGGCGCGACGCCGCCAAACACGACGATCTTGCTGCCGCCGTCGATTGCGACGGCCGAGTGGCCGAAGCGGGCAGAGGCAGAGGGGCCGTCGCCTCCGCCGCTCAGCACGGGCGACCAGCGCATGTTTTGCTGCGCGCGTGGAGAACAGGAAGTGAACTCTCTCGGAGGTGGGGAGTTCAAGAAGGCGCCATCATCGTTGTTGGTTGGGCGTGGACGCGCCCGTCTTCCGGCATGGTTTGAAACTGGGCCGGGGTGGACGGTCACGGATGGGACTCGCCGTGGTCGTGGCTCGTTGTCGCCCCTTGCAGCGAGGACGTTTTTGGCGTCGCGCGTTCGGCGCGTTCGGCTAGCGCGTTCAGAGGGGAAACGATGCGTCGGGGCGTTCTAGTTCGTTGCAATGCAAGTGCGTTATGCGCAAGGCGGTGGTTGGTGTATGACTCATGAGGGGGGGGAGAGTAAAAGCATGGAGCCCCGGCCGCGCAAAAAAAAGAACGAAGAAGAGCCCGAGCCCCCTGCGGCGCCTACCGCTGAACCGCCCGCCCCGCCCCAGGACACGACGCGACGCCAGGACCCCCTCAGTGCGGCGGCGGCGGCGTCGGCGCGCGGCTGGCGAGCGCCGCCGGCCCCGTGCGCGCGGCCGCCATGATGAGGGCCGTCGCCGCCGCCAGCACGTGGTGCCGCTGCCGCTGCTGGTGCTGCCGCTGCTGCTCCTCCTCGGAGCGCTTCTTGCCGCCGCCGCCGCCCCGGAGGACCGGGCGCGGCGGCGCCAGTTGCCCCGCCGACGCCGCCGACGCCACGGCGGCGGGCGGCGCGCCGGGGGGCCACGGCCGCACGCCAAACGCCAGCGCCGCCGCCGCCCCCCGCATCTCCGCCGCCGCCCCCGCGCACGGCGCGGCCGCCGCCCCCATGCCCGCGGCCTCGCGCGACAGCTCGGCGCGCGCGGCCACCAGGCGGCGGAACCACGCGCGCCGAGGCGTCCGGCCGTCGGCCGCCATGCGCGCCAGCTCGCGCCGCCCGGCCGCCACGCCGAAGTTGGTCACGGCGCCGTCGCCGAGCAGGAAGACGGCCGCTGCGTCGTGCGCCAGGGCCGCGAGCGCGGCTGAGGGGAAGCGGCCGAGCGTCGTGTGCTGGCCGCGGTAGTAGAGGCGCGAGCGCCAGCGGTCGGCGCGGTCGGGGGTGACGCCGCGGTACCGGGGGAAGGGCGGCCGCAGCAGGGGGGGGGGAACGCGGGGGCGGGCGCGGCGACGGGCGGAGGGCCGTGCTGTTGCGGGTGCTGGTGGTGCTGAAGATGCTGGTGCTGCTGCTGGAGCGGGTCCTGCTGCTCCTGCTGCTGGAACGGGTCTTGCTGCTGGTGCTGGTGGTGGTGCTGCTGGTGCTGGTAGTGGTGCTGGTGCTGCTGGAAGGGGGGCGGAGGAGGCGGGGGGTCCATCTCGCGAAGCGGCGTCTTGTTCTCGTCCGCCGCGGGCGGCGGCGGCCAGGCGGCCCAGCCGCCGCCGCCGACAGGCAACGGGGCGCCGATCGTCGCGGCTTAATTGAGAGCGGTCGACCAGCAGCGCGCGTGGTCGACCTCCCTGTCGCTTTCCGATCAAGGTGCTGTCTTTCTCCCCCTCGCTTGCGCAATCGCCGCGCGTGCGCGCGCGCGTCGTCCGACGCCGGGGGGTTTATGTTTCTTTGGCGGCGGAGCCGCTGGCGCGCAGGCAAACGCGCGTTGGCGCCGGATCGGCGCTCTGTGCTGCGGTAAAGCGGGGACGGGTTCAAGTTAATGCGTTCTGCTCGGTCGTGGTGTCGGTGCGCGCGGCGATTGGCGCGCGCGCAAATGAAGGGCGGAAAAGTCGGTTTTTTTGGTGTGTGGAAGCTGGGAGAAGCGGAAGTCCCGCCACTGGTTTCAAGGTCTGGGGCTGATGTGACAAGGGAAGGGGAATGTCATGAGGGGTCGTGGTCTGTCTCCGAGACTGTGCGGCGATCGGGGCCGTGGTGAAGGTGATTTTGATGACCCCGGAATTGCCTTTGAAATCGCGTCCAAAAACGACGGCGGCGCGCGACGACGCGCCGCGTCGCACTTTCTCGAGCGCCTGCCACTATAGTCATTTTCCTTAGGTCTTGCGTCGTCGCGCTGCTAGCCCCGTCCACCATTGGCAGTACACACACACACACACGAGCGCGCGCCGCAATCCCCCTTCCCTGACCCCCCCAAGCACTTGACTCGGACAATCGCCGCGACTCATGCTGGGAGGAGCGCGCCACCCGCGCTGCCCCGCCGCCGAACCCGCCAGGAGAGCGGGCCCCAAGGCCGATCGCGCTCGGCCGCGCGCGCTCTTTGGCGCGATGGTGCGTCCCTTGTGATCAGGGTGGATCCTTCCTCTTTCGTCCGTCGTCGCTCTGCTCGCAATCCCCGCCGCCCCCCCCAGCTCACCAATCCTCACTCCTCCGCATCATCATATCCCTGTGCGACCACTACACCATCAACACCAAACAGCCGCCCGCGAGCGGCCGCGCCTCGCCTCCTCCCCCGGCGGCGGCGGCGGCGGCGGCGGCGAGGAGCGACGGCGGCGGCTGCGGCCGTCGCGCCGGCGGCCGGCGAGCGTCCTCCCCCTCCTCGCCCGCCGCCGCCACCTCCTCGGCGACGGCCTCCTCCTCGGCCGCGACCGACACCTCCGGCGCCCTCCTCCTGGGCAACGTGCGGTCCGCCCTCATCCGCCAGGAGGACACCATCATCTTCAACCTGATCGAGCGCGCCCAGTTTGCGCGCAACGACGCCGTCTACGAGCCCGGCGCCGTGCCCGTGCCGCCGCTCTCGGCGCCCGCGGCGGCGCCCGTGGCGGCGGCGGCGGCGGCGGCGCTGGCGGCGGCGGCCGCGCACCAGCCCCCGCCCGCGGCCCCGCTCCCGCCCCCACCGTGCTCGCTGCTCGAGTACGTCCTGCGCGAGACCGAGCGCCTGCACGGCAGCGTGCGCCGCTACACCTCGCCCGACGAGCACGCCTTCTTTCCGGACGACCTGCCGCCGCTGGTGCTGCCTCCGCTCGACTACCCCTCTTCGGCGCTGCACGCGCCCGCCGCGCGCGCGGCGGGGCGCGCCAACGGCCGCGTGCTGCGCGCCTACCTGGCGTGCGTGCTGCCGGCCCTCACGTCCCCGGGGGACGACGCCAACTACGGCTCGGCCGCCACCCTCGACGTGCTGTGCCTGCAGGCGCTATCCAAGAGAATCCACTACGGCATGTTTGTGGCCGAGGCCAAGTTCCGCGCGGCGCCCGCGCAGTACGGCGCGCTGATCCGCCCGGGGGACGCGGAGGGCTTGATGCGGCTGCTGACGGACGAGGGCGTGGAGCGCAAGGTGGTTGAGCGCGTGCGCCGCAAGGCGGCGACGTTTGGGCAGGACATCCTGGACGGCGGCGGCTGCGACGGCGCGGGCGCGGGCGCGGGCGCAGGGGGCAACGGCGGCGAGGCGGCCCGGCGGTACAAGGTGCCGCCGGACGCGCTGGCCGAGATGTACGACACCGTGGTGATGCCGATGACCAAGGACGTGCAGGTGGAGTACCTGCTTCGGCGACTGGACGGCGTCGATGCGTGAGAGGATGATTGGGAAGCGAATAAAAAATAAATAAATAAAAATAAAAAAGCGCAACGCGCGCCCCGTCCGCGGGCCCCCGAGGCCCCCGCGCTCGGCGGCGGCGGCGAAGAAATGATGACTGACCGACACTGTTGACGCGCGCGCGCGAGGAACCAGACGCGTCGCCAGCTGTTCTGCGCTTCGTCATGTGTCTTGCACATTTTGACAGTGTTGTAAGCAAGGACGGCAGATGACAAATCCACAGACACAAGAGGGGAAAGGACAAAACTAGAGGGGAAAGGACAACAAGAGGGGAAAGGACAAAACAAGAGGACGCCCGATTGCGCGCGCGAGGGGGCGTCGGCGTTTGAGCATTGGCAGACCAAAAGGGCAAAGGGGGAAACGGCAACCTAGCAGGAGAACAAGGGGAGAAAGTGGCGTGAGACCGCAGAAAAACAGCAGGGCCACTGACCCCCGAAAAGGCAGGAATCCAGCAAGAAGAAACACGGCCGTCGCCGCCCGCCTCGGGAGGAGAGCGTTTCTTTTTCCCCTTCTCCCGCTGCCTTGACCGTCGAGAGCAAGGCAACCAAGGCGCCTCGTCCGTTTCCTTCTCACTCGTCCGCCTCGTCCCACAGCAGCACGCGCCCGACCGGGTTGAGGATGCGCAGGCGCTCGGGGTCGTCGTCCCCGCCGCCGTCGGGCTCGACGACGACGCGCGCCGACGCCGAGGGCACGGGCAGCGGGGGGGCAGGGCCGCCGGCCGCGGCCGCGGCGGCGGCGGCGGCTGCCGCCGCCGCCTTCTTGCCGCCCGCGCCTCCTCCTCCTCCTCCGCCGCCTCCGGCCGCGCCGCCCCCGGCTTTCAGCCACGCCTTGATGCCGGGAGGCACCACGCTGGACGCCGCGAGCGCGTCCACGCCGGCGTCCAGGCTGCGCTTGGCCAGCGACGACAGCGGCCGGCGGCGCTGCGCCGCGGCGGCGGCCGACGCGGCCGAAGACGCGGCCGCGCCGCCGCCGCCGCCGCCGCCGCTGCCGCCGCCCTCGCGCCTCGGCGGCGGTGCCGAGGGCAGGCTGCGCACAAACACGTTGCGCACGGCGTCGGCCGACAGTCCCAGCTCGGCCAGCACTCCGCGCGCCACCACGTCCGCCACCATCGAGCGCAGCTGGTCGGGCGTGCACCCGTCGCGCGAGCACCACGACGAGAACTCGGGCACCTCGCACAGCACGGGCGGCGCGTTGAGCGCCCACACGGGGCCGAGCGCCGCGCGCCGCAGCCCCCTGTGCGCGAGCATCAGCGCGACGACGGTGGCCAGCGCGCCGCCCGCGCCCGCGCCCGTGAGCGTGACCGTCGCTCCCGGGCCCGCCTCCTGCAGGTGGTCGAGCACGAGCGGGATGAAGCGGTTGTACAGGGCGGAGGCCTCGCTGTAGATGCGGCGGTTGATCTTGCAGCCGAGGGCGTACGTCTCGAAGGTCACGAGGTCGGTGGCGGCGAGCGGCGGGCCGCGCTGCCGCTGCTGCTGCGAGGGCGCGGCGCCCGAGCGGCCGTCGTCGTCGTCGTCGCCCCCGTCGTCGCCGGCGACGCCTGCGGCCAGCGCGAGGTCGGGCGGCGCCTCAATCGCAAACACGCGCACGCGTGACTCGGGGTCGTCGGCGACGAGCCACTGGGAGCGCGGCTCGTCCAGCGCGGGGTAAGAGGCGGCGGCGGCCGCCTCGGCGGCGGCGGCGGCCGCGTTGGCGGCGGCGAGCGCGGCAGCGGCGGGCGACGTTGGCGAGGCGGGCCGCGCGCCGGCGCCAGTGCCGCCGCCGCCGCCGCCGACCGAGGGGGCGGCCGGGGAGGCCGCGGCCTGGCGCGCGGCGGCGGCCTTGGCGGCGGCGGCCTCGCGCGCCAGCAGGGCCGCGTACGGGTGCGCGGGCACGGTCGGCGTGGCCGGGCGAGCGGGCCGCCCGTCGTCGGCGAGGCCGGCGGCGGCGGCGGCCGCGGCGGCCGCGCCGGCGCCGACCCCGCCGCCCAGCCCGCCCGGCCCCGACGCCGACGCGGCCGCGCCGAAGCGCGACGTGGACGCCCGGTCGGCGGCGCGCTCGGCGCGGTCGGCGGCGGCGGCGGCCGCGGCCGAACCGCCCCCTTGGACCTGGCTCGCCAGCTGCGCCGCCAGCGGCCGCCCCGCTTTGGCGGCCGCCGCCGCCGCCCGCTGCAGGCCCGACTGGATATTTGACCGGGCGCGCGCGGCCGCTCCGCCCGCGGCCGACAGCGACTGCTTGGCCGCCGGGGGGAGGGAGGCGGCGGCGCCGGGTCGCGCCGAGACGGTCGGGTCGCCGCTGCGGGCGGCGGCGGCCTCAGCGGCGGCGGCGGCGGCGGCGGCGGCGGCCGACGGCGAGGGCGCCGAGGGCGGCACGGCGCCGAGCACGGGCCGCGCGGCCATGCCTCCGTCCTCCAGGCCGCCGCCCACGCCGCCGCCCTCTTCTCTTGCTCCTCGTGCGCCCCCATACTGCTGCTGCTGCTCCTGCTGCCCCTGCCGCTGCTGCTGCTCCGGCGGTTCAGCCAGCAGCTGCTGCTGCCTGCGCTTCGCGCCGCTCTGCTGGATCTGCTGCTGGATGCCCTTTGGCAGCCGCAGCGTCGCCGCCGCCACCGTCTTGGCCATGGCCGCCGCCGCCGCCGCCGACGGGGACGAGGGGCGCGCCGGCGGCGGCGGCGGCCGCCCGGCCCCTCCTCCCGTCGCCGCGGCCCTGCCGTCTCCTGCGGCGAAGGAAGTCGGGGACGGCGGCGCCGGGGCGGGGAACGGCAGCGACAGCCGCGCGTGGTCGCTCCGCGCGCCGAGGGCGTCCAGCGCGCCGCCGCCGCCGCCGCCGCCGGCCGGCCGCGACGCGGGCCCGCCCGACGGCGCGCCGCCCGCGGCGCGGCGCCGCATGGTCGATCCGGGCGGCGGCGGGTCCCATCCGGCGGCCAGGGGCGGCGCGCCGTAGGCCGCGGCGGGCGGGCCGACGCCGCTGCCGTCCTCCGCCATGGTGCCTTCGGGGCCGAGCAGGTCGGGGGACAGGGGGGACGACGACCCCGCTGCCGCCGCTGCCGGAGAGGAGGAGGAAAAGGACGACGAAGAAGCCTGCCCTGTCCTGGCGCCGCCGGCCGCGCGCACGCGGTTGGCCAGGATGGTGGAGGCGGCGGCAAAGCCCTGGCGCACGGACGAGGCAACGGCGGCGCGCGCGGACGCTGGCGCGGCGCGGACGCCGGCCGCTCCGCCGGCGCCGCTGCCGCTGCCGCCGCCGCCGCCGCCGCTGCCGCTGCCGCTGCCGCTGCTGCTGGTCACAACGCCTCCTGCCGCGCCCGCCGGAACGGGCGACGCGGCCTTGGCGCGCTGCACCTCGGCCAGCGGCATGGCCATGCCGTCGCCGCCCAGCTCCCAGTCCTCGGCCGAGCTGGTGGGCGAGGGCTCGTCGCCCCCGTTGGGCGAGGACGCCGACGACGGCAGCGGGCGCACGCCGCCGCCGCCCCAGCTGCCGCCGCCGGCCGCGCGCTGCCGCCCGCACAGCGCCGACGACGTCACCAGGGACAGTCCGTGCTCAGACAGCTGCTCCGGCGACAGGGCGCCCACGTCCGGCAGCAGCTGCGTCGTCAGGTAGATCAGCAGGCGCACGGCCTCCCGGTCGCGCTCGGCGACGGCCGCCGCCGGCTTGGGCGGCGGCGCGAGCGGCGCGGCGGCGGCGAGCGCCGTCAGCGCGGCGGCCGGCGAGGGCGAGGACGACGGCGGGCCCTGGCGGCCGGGAAAGTTGGGGGCCGGGGAGGACGAGGACCCAGCCGCGCGGCCAACGGCGAGGCGGGGGCGGGGACTTGTCTGTGTGTTTGTTGTGTGTTTGTTTGCGTATTCGAGGGCGCGGTGTCAGCGTCGTCTTTGGCGAGCCCTCGTCTCGTCGGCGACGGCGCCGGGTGTGTGTCTGTCTCTCTCCTCTCACTCCTCCCTCTCTCGCCGGTCTCGGTCGTGTCGTCCGCAACGAAGCGCCGACTCACCCCTGCGATCGCCACCCGTCGCGCGCGCAGTCCGCGGACGAGGCAAAACGACGACGCATCGTTCTGCAATGAACCGGTTCCGGCGCCACGACGCATGCAGGCGCGCGCGGGGACGCCTCCCCACCCGGCGACAATCATCGTGCGCGCGAGTGAGCGGCGCGACGACTAGGCGTCGCAGCTGGACGGCGAGGGAGGGAGGGAGGGGGGCCGATCAGCAACCGGCGATTGTCGAGTCTGTTTTTATTTCTCCTTGGCGCGCGCCCGAGGTACCGCGGCGTCTGCGGTCGACACAGGCTCGTGATGGGTTTCGGTTCAAGTGACGTGAACCGCAGAAAGAACGCTGGTTTGCTGTTTGCCTCTTTTCGAAGGGAGGGGGAGAGGAGAAGATAGGGAGGAAGGAAGAGGAGGGAGGCCAGAGGAGATCGCGAATCGATAAGCGCCCCCATTGGAGGCGTCGTCACTTGCACTTGGGCCCCCGCACCTCGGATTGTCTTCCACACAACGTTTGGCCCGCGATCGTCGAAACGCACATACCACCGATTTGCCAACGTGCCGACCAAAGTTTCCCTTCCTCTCCTTTCCTCTCCTCTTTGTCGTCCGTCGTCCTCCCTTCGCGACCCAGGCACAAAAACATCAGCGGCTACGGGATGGCCCTCGTGAACGCGCGCTGCGGGCGCGCGCTGGGCGCGCCGCGCAGCGCCGGCCGGCCCGCCGCCGTCGCCGTCGCCGCCCCTCGCCACCCGCGATCGCCGACGTTCGCCGTCGCGGCCGGCGCTGGCGGCGACGACGGAATGGGCGCGCTCGCGGACGCTGCCGCCATCTTTAGGCAGGCGCTGCAGGACACGGGCAGCAGCGGCAGCAGCGGCGGCAGCAGCAGCAGCAGCAGCGGCGCCGGCGAGGCGGCGGCCAAGGTGGCCGCGGCGGTGCCCCAGCGCCTGCCGCGCGCCCCCGCCTTCCAGAGGCTGCCGCCGGCTCCGGCGCCGGTCGCCGCCCCGTCGGCGCCGGCACCAGTGCCCGCGGCAGCAGCAGCCCCGGCCCCGTCCCTGCCTGAGGTGGTGGTCGCAGCGCCGCCGCCGCCCGCCCCGCCGCCAATGCCAGTCGCGACCCCCTTAACCCCCACCCTGCCTCCTAGCACCCCCGCCGCCGCAGCAACAGACGCCGCCGCTGACGCCGCCGCCGACGCCGCCAAGGCTGCCAAGGCCGCGGCCGCTGGCTTGAGCGACGCGGCCGCGGGCGCCAGCGACGCCGCGGCCAAGTACGCGGCGGCCGTGAAGGGCCAGGCGGACGCGCTGGCCGGCGGCGTGACGGGCGCGGCCGCCGGCGCGGGCGACGCGGCCGCGGCCGCCGCCGCCCTCGCCAAGGCCCAGGCCGACGCCGTCGCCTCGGCCGCCGGCGGCGCCCTGTCCGGCGCCGCCGGCGCCCTGGGTGGCGCGACCGAGGGCGCGCGCTCGGCGCTCTCCGGCGCCGCCGCCGGCGCGGGCGGCGCGGCCGCGGCCGCCGCGCAGACCGTGGGCGCCGGCGCGGCCGCCGCCTTGCAGACGGCGACCTCGGCCTCGGCCTCGGCCGCGTCTGCGGCGCAGTCTGCTCTTGACGCTGCCGCGGGCGCCGCCGCCGCGGCCGCCGCGTCCGTGCAGGGCGCGGCGGCGCAGACGGCCGCGCAGCTGTCGTCCTCCTTGGACGCGGCCGCCGCGCAGGCGCTCGCGAGCCTGCCGCCTCAGGCACGCGACGTCCTGCTGGCCGCGGGCGACGCGGCGGGCGACGCCGCCGCCGCCGCCGCCTCGCACCCGGCCGCCGCCGCCGCCGCCGCCGCCGCCACGGTCGGCCCCGCCGCCCTGGCCGTCTACAACGCGCGCTTCGGCGGGTACGCAGGGGTGCTGTCCGCCGAGCGGGCGTCCGAGCTGCTCCACGGCGAGGCCCCCGCCGCCCTGCTCGACATCCGCCCGGAGGCCGAGCGCGCGCGCCAAGGCCTGCCCGCGCTCCGGCTGGCCGCCCGCTCGCGCGCTGCCGCCTTTCCGGCCGACACCGTGCCCGTGCCCCCGGCCGTCGCCCGCCTGGCCGCCGACCCGTCGCGCCTGCGGATGCAGATCAACGCCGTCTACATGGCCGGGCTCGCGCCTCTGTCCGCGCCCAACACGCGCGTCGTCGTCATGGCTGGCGGCGACGGCGACGCGGGCGCCGCGCGCGCCGTCGCGCGCGCGCTCGTGCTCGCAGGGCGCCCCGGCGCCTATGTGCTCACCGGCGGCTTTAGCGCCTGGGAGTCGGCGGGCCTGCCCGTCGAGGCGGACGGCGCCACCGACTACGTCGCCGGCCCGGCCGCGCTCCTGGGCGACAACGTCGAGGCGATCGTGGCGTCGCTGTCGGCGTCGGCCGAGGGCCTGAGGCGGCCGGCGGTGGCTGTGCCCGCCGCCGGCGCGGCGGCGCTGCTGCTGGCGGCGCTGGCGCACCCGCACGAGGCGCTCCGGTTTATCGGGGTGGTCGGGGTGCTTGCCACGGCCGCGCGCAAGGCCGCCGACGGGTCGCTGGGCGAGGCGGTGGGGGACGCCCAGGCGCTGGCGGCCAAGGTGGGGGGCGCGGCGAGCGCCGTCGCCAGCGGGCTCGCCGGGGCGGCGGCGGCGGCGGCGTCTCGCCAGCGGGGCGGCGGCGGCGGCAGGGCTGGGGGTGGTGGCTCTGCGATCGCCGAGGAGGCTGCCGGCGAGCCGTCGCCCGCGAGCGCCACGGACGACTAGAACAGACGACTAGGCTCGCTTTTTGGACACATTTCACAGAGAGCGTTCGATTCCAATCCCCAATTGATGCGGGATCAGGTTGTTGTCGCCTGTCCTTGACGAGTTGGGGGCGGCTTGCAGCTGCTGCTCGGCCGGAGGGCGCTGACGTCGACGCTCGCGCTCATGTCGCGCGACGCCCATTCATGCTCATCCTCTTACGCCCCGCCCCCCCCACACGCTACGCCGCAACCTTCAACTCCACCCCACCGTCCGATTCGCTGCGCGCGCCCCCCCGTAAGACGAACCGACGCGAGCGATTTGCGCGTTCAAAACATCTGTGTCTGAATCCTGTGCCTCCTCCTGCCCTTTTTCCGCCCATGAGACTTTTGGCGAGCGCGCGCGGCCCGGCCGCCGCCACAACTCCGCGAGGCCACCGGCGGATGCCAGCCCCGCCGCTCAGGGCCCGGAGGTGAGTTGTGTAATGAGAGAGAGAGAGAATAAAAGGTTTGCTCCGGAACAAACGCCAGACTCACGTGCCCCCTTGCCCGCACGCACGCAAGCTCAGGCGCGACAGCGAAGAGGGACCCCTTGCGCCGGACCCGGGCGCCGACGCCTTTTCTCTGGTGAGTCGTCTTTCAAAAACGGCTTTTTGCCTCCGAGTTTGTGGCGAGGCCCGCGACGAGGCAGGAGAGAGAGAGAGAGAGGGGACGGCAAGGGCGCTTGTGCGGCCGCCTCACGAGCAGCCCCTTCAACGAGAAACCAAACCAAAAATATCGCCGACAGGAGACGACCCACGTGGTCCTGCGCTCCGTCACCGCGCGCGCCGTCCAGCGCGTGCTCGCACGCCTCGGCACCGTCGACCGCGCCTCCTACTTTTGGCTCGCCGACTTTGCGCGCCGCCACCCGCCGATCGAGGGCGGCGCCTTTGTCGCGCGCCTGCTGGCCGAGCCGCCGGTCGCCGTCGCCGACGACGAGGAAGGCGGCGGCGGCAAGGCGCTCCAGCAGCAGCAGCAGCGGCAGGGGCAGCAGCCGCAGCGGCCGCAGCAGCAGCAGCAGCGCGTCGTCTACCCAGCGCAGCTGGCGTCGGCCGTGCTCGCCACCCGCGCCGAGCTGGCGCGAGACGTGGCGCGCGCCCTGGAGGACTGCGCGGCTCGCGAGGGCGTCGCCGTGCTGCGCGAGCACCTGCGCGCGCACACGTACACCACGTCCAACGCCGAGGCGCCGCGCGCGCGCTACTCGGTCGCCCGGGGCGCGGCGGGCGCGGCGGCGGCGGCCAGCGGGAGCGCGGCGCTGTGGCGCGAGCTGCGGCGGCGCGGGGAGGGCGGCGGCGGCGGCAGCGGCAGCGGCGCGGGCGAGGGCCTCGGCGGCCGCTGAGGAAGGAGGGGTGGAGGCGTGCCGAGCGGGCCGTTCTCGGCCGCGCTCTCGGGCGGCCTCGGCCTTGGCCCGCCGGCCGCCCGTCGCCCGTCGTCGCCGTTTTGTCGTCGTCGGCCCACCATCTCTTTGTCCCTCTTTTTGGTTTTTGCTTCGTCTGGCCCTTCAGACGAACGCGCGCCTTGCCCGTGTCGAGGCGCGTGACGAGATGACTGACTCTTGTATTGCCTGCCGCGGCGGGGAAGGCGCCGACGGTCGGCGAGCAACCCCCCACCCGGCATCTCCATCTGCTTTCGGGGTGCGCCGGGCGAGCGCGACCCTGGTTTCGCCGCTCGCGCGTTGTGCGTCTTGCGTTCTAGATCACGTTTAGTCTGCTCGTTCCCGCCTCTATTCTCCCTTGCCGCGCATGCTCACTCGAACAAGAGAGACAAGGGCGGCGGCGGTGCTTGTAAAACAAATTACCTCGCCGAGCGCCCTTCAAACGTCGCCGCCCCCCCCTCCTGCTCCCCTCGGTCCCGATGCCGCCGACGCGCGCGGCGCCGCGGCCGACGCAGCGACGGCACCCCGGTTCCCTGCAGCGCCCTTTCCGCCCTTGCGGGGCCGCAGCCACCCCCACCGCAACTTGCGAGCCGCCGCCGCTGCGGCGGCCTCGGCGGCGGCACAGGCAGCGGCCGCCGCCTCGGCGTCGGCAGGCGCCGCGTGCCGCCGGATCCAGGCGTGCTCGAGCAGCTTGGCCGCGGACGGCCGGCGCGCCGGGTCCTTTGTCAGCGCCGCCTTGAGGAAGTCGACGGCGTCGGGCGGCAGAAAGGGGGGCGGGGCCGCCGAGGCGTGGACGACATGGGCGGCGGCGCCGCTGGCTGGCGCCGCCGGCGCGGCGGCGGCGGCGGCGGCGGCGGCGGCGGCAGACGCAGACGGCGGCGCGAGCAGCGGCGGGTTGGCGTCGTAGTCGAGCTCGCCCCACATGATCATCGCCGCCGTGGCGCGCAGGTCGGCCGCCAGCGCGGCGGCGCAGGCGGCGGCGGACGGCAGCGTCGGCGCAGGCGACGGCGACGGGACGGCCGCCGCCGCCGCCGCCGCCGGGCCGCCGCCGCTTGCGCTGCTTTCATGGCCGCCGCTATCACGGTCGCCGCCGCCCACGCCCGTCGCCGCCGCCGCCGCCGCCAGGTCGACCTCGAACGGCGCGGAGCCGCACAGGAGCTCGTGCATCAGGCACCCGAGCTGCCACACGTCGGATTTCTCGTCGTAGGGAGGGGGGGGGGCATACGGCAGCGGCAGCGGCAGCGGCGGCGGCGGCGGCGGCGGCAGCGGCGGCGGCTGCGGCGGCGCGGGGCCGCCGTCGTCGTCGTCCTCGCCGCCCGTTGCAGAGAGGCGCGCGGCCGCACGGCTGCTGCTGCCGCCGCCGTTGCCGGTGGTGGTCGCGCCCGCGCCGCGCTGCTGCCGCCCAATCGTCCCGTCGCCGCCTCGTCCCAGCTCGGCGCCGCGTCGCGCCCCCGCCGGCTGCTGCTGCTGCGCGCCCTCCTCGTCCTCTTGCTCCCCGCCCCGACCGCTGCCGCCGCTGCCGCCGCCGCCGCCGCCGCCCGTCCCTCCGCCGCCGCCGCCGCCCATCCACCCCTGCGCCGCCAGCCAGCGCACCGCCTCTGGCGCCGAGTAGTCCAGGCACCCGAGCGGCGTGAGCGGCCTGCCCGTTCCCTGGCGGCTCTCTCTGACCGACTGGAGGTGCCCCAGGGCCACGGATCCCTCGCGCGACACCAGCACGTGCTCCGGCAGCAGCGAGCGGTGCGCCAATCCCTGGGCGTGCAGCGCGGCGAGCGCGGCGAGCAGCGGGCGCGCCACGCCGGCGGCCAGGTGGCGCTCGGTGTAGACGTGGGGGCGGGCGGACACGTCGGCGAGGAGGTCGCCGCGGGAGGCGTACTCCTCGACGAGGCAGAGGTAGTGGGCGGGCTGCAGCGGGGGGGAAGGGCTGGTAGGGGCGGCGGCAGCGGCGGCGGCGGCTGCGGCTGCGGCAGACGGGGCGGAGGGGGCCGACGCGGCCTCTGCTCGCTCCCGCAGCTGCGGCTGCGGCGACGGCGACGGCGACGGCGACGGCGCGCCCCGCCGCTGCTCCTCCTCCCACGCGCCCACCACGCGCGCCAGGCCCGGGTGCTGGCGCAGCGCCGGCGCGACCGCCCCCCCGCCGGCGCCGCCGCCGCCGCCGCCAAATAGCCGCGCCGCCCGCCGCAGCCCGCGCAGCTCGGCCGGCGAGAGCTTGGCGGCGTCGTAGCGCTTCAGGAAGTAGTGGCGGCCCGAGGTCACGGCGCAGGCGAAAAAGGCGGACATGGCGCGGCCGCGGTGGGCCTGGTGCACCAGGAGGCGGAAGTCCGAGGGGCCGGTGAACCAGGGAACCGGCAGCGGCGGCTGTTGTTGGGACGCCCCCCCGGCCGCTGGTGCTGCTGTTGCTGTCGCTGCTGTTGCTGCCGCCGCCGCTGCTGCGGGCGCCGCCGCAGGCGGGGCGTGGCCGCCGCCGCCCCCGCCGCGCTCCCTGTCGGACGATCCCGGACGCGCCGAGTCGGGCGCGCCAAGCGCGAGCAGCTGGCGCGCCTGCATTATGTCTCTGGTACTTTTAAGGGCGGTGTTCACCTGCAAGAGGTTGCCGCCCGCCAATGGTGCGCGGGCCCAGCGCTCTCGTCTAGTTTTGTCCGCCGTCGCCGACGAAGACGGACACGGACGGGACGGCGCGGCGCTTTGCGCTCTCTCTACTCGTTTGTCATCTTGCCCCCCGTCCCCCCCCCCCGGTCAGGCCCAAAGGCCACCGCGGCCGCCCGCGATCCAGCCGCGGCGTGCCTGCTGTTTGACTGGTGGTGGTTTCGCGTGTGTTTGGTGGGGGGCAAGAGAGGAGTTTGGTTTTCGTTTGGCCTCTATTTTCCCACACAAGAGGAGCAGCAAGCAAAGGGCGCGGATCACGGTGTGGAACTGCTGTGTACGGAGAGTATTTGCGCGTCGAGAGGAGGGGCTCAAGGGTTTGACGACGTGTGTTTCACTGCAGGCGTGAGAGAAAGGAGGGGGCTCGAGTCGACGTCGTCGTCGATCGATCGACGCGACGCCGACCGGCCCGAACCGAGAGGCGCCCGCCGAACGCCGGCGCTCGGCTTGTCAGAAAGCCGTCGCGAGCCCACAACTTCCGCCACCACCACTTGATCAACGACACAGCAAGAGAGATATCGCCGGCTCCCTCCTTCGTCTACCTCTTCTCATTGCAAACGCGGCCCCACGGAGACAAAAGAGCCTTCCCTCTCCAACATCCTCGTCCTTTTTCCGCGAGAGTCGAGAGAGGGACAACCACCCCCTCCCCCTGTGGCGTGCGAGAGAGAGAGCCGGCCACCCCGCGGCGCATTGGCTGTGGCTGACCTCGGCGCGCTGGCAGAGAGAGAGAGAGCTCGCGCAAACGATCCCACGTCGTGTTCCCAAACCTCGTCGCATCATCGACGCACACGCGCCCTCTGCGAGGCCTCGATCGATCGACGTCCGCAGCTCGTCGGAAGTGTTACCAAGCGCGCACCCGAGAGCAGGCGCGCGCGCGTGGTCTGAGAGAGAGAGACGGAAAGAGGGCAGAGCGCTCCGTGTGAGCGCGTCGCCCCGCCCCGTCGCATAAGCGGCGCCGGTTGCGACCAAAACTCCGCAAGAACAACACGCCAGAGGAGGCCATGGCCGCCGCGACGCCCTCGGCCGCGCAGCGGCTCGCGGCATTCTGGAACCACCCGGCCGGGCCCAAGACCAGTGAGTGATTGTCTTTTGTGAGACTCCGTGAGGTGCCGACGCCAAAAACGACCGCCCGACGGCGCCCTGCCCCCGCCCCTCCTCCTCCTCACCCCGCCCCCAAAACAACCGCGCGACGACCAATCAACCCTTCGTCAAAACGCGCAGTCCACTTCTGGGCCCCCACGTTCAAGTGGGGCATCAGCCTGGCCAACCTGGCCGACCTGCGGCGCCCCGCCGAGCTCGTGTCGCTGCCGCAGCAGTGCGCGCTCACGGCCACGGGCGTCATCTGGTCGCGGTACTCGATGGTGATCACGCCGCGCAACTACAACCTGCTGGCGGTCAACGTGTTCATGGCGGCGACGGGGATCTGGCAGCTGGGGCGCAAGCTGACGGCGCCGGGCGCGGCGGCGCCAGTCGCGGCGGCGCCCGTCGTTGCCGTGCCGGCGGGCAAGCGCGATTGACTGATTCTTTTGGTCTGGTTTCGGCCCGCGACAGAGCCGCCGATCCCCCCCCCGCCTTGGTGACAGCCCCGCCCCCCCCTTCGTATGTGTGGGGGCCTCGATTTCGGGCGCACGAGGTCCAAGTAGTACGCCCGCGCGCCCCTGTAAGAAACTGATTGTTTTCCTCGAATCTCATCGCTCGGGCGCCGCCACCTCGGGGCAAGCGGCGCGCGCCACGTCGGCCGCGCCCGCCGTCGGCGTCCCGCTCGCCGCCGCCGCCGCCCAAAGCCCCCCCTCGCTCCCTCGGGCCCTCGGTGGTTCACACACACGCAACGCTCGCCGCTTACTAGTACTCGCTGACCCTTTTTTTCGACTGCATAAACCAACAACCGAAGAACGAAGAGAAACCCGCAAAGGCCAACCTTTTTTTTCACCATCCACCCATCCGTGAACGCGGAACGTCGGTTCGTCCTGATGGAAACGCACGCACAGTGACAGGCCGATAGGCTCGCGAACCGCTCGGTCGAAATCGGCGCCCGAGGTATGGTGGGGAGAGGGCCCGAGAGAGAAGGAGGAGGGTCAGGAGGAGGGGAGCCGCAGGGGGGCTCCTCCAGCTGATTCGCGCGCGCGAGAGGACGCCTGCCCCATGAAGCGGGAAGCGACGCCCTCTGCTCCCGACGTGCCGTTCGGCGCGCGTGTGTGCCCGTGGATTGCATCAAGCGCCGTGTAGGCGCGGCGTTTCTCCCGCCGCCCCCGCCTATCGGCGAAGGCGCACCGAATCGGGAGTCCCCCTCGCCTTTTTCGCCACAGTCGAGCAACAAACCGCGACCCCTCCCCTCCCTGCGTTTGTGAGCGCGCCGCCGCGCCGCATCGGAGCAGCGAGGGACGGCCCCGTCCATACGCGACCGCCGGCCCGCCGCTCCCGAGCCTGCAGGCGCCGCCCAAGCGACGCGTGTGTCAAGGCGCGCCGGGTGACACGGTCGCCGGGCGCCGCGCGACGCCGGCCGGCGAACCGACGGCGCCGCCGACGACGATAAGAGGGGCCGCCCGGCGGCTGTGCAACGACAACGCCCAACACTTTCCCTGAAAGCAACACCTCCAACCAACACACACGAAAACCAAAACAGGCGCCAATCTCTCTCGCAGCCATTGGACCTGAGATCACAGCCACAACAGCAACAACAGCATACCGCAACCCAACCCACCGCCAAAAAGAATGAAGTGGTTGCTCGCGCTGCCGCTGCCGCCGGGCGCGGCGCCGGCGCGGGCGGCCGCGATCGACGAGGAGGACGAGGAGGACGGGGGCGAGGGCGCCGCCGTCCCCGCCGCCCCGCCCGCCGCCGCCGCGTCGGCCAAGGCCGCTCTGCTGGGCGGCGGAGTCGCCGCGGCCCTGGCGTCGGCGGCCGGCAGCAGCGGCAGCGGCAGCGGGGACGGCCTTCTGATCGGCGCGGGCAGCGGCGCGGGCAGCGGGAGGGAGCAGGCGGCGTCGTCGGCGGCGGCGGCGCTGCCGCCGCCGTCGTCGGCCGCCGTCGCCGCGACCGCCGCCGCGACCGCCGCCGCAGAAGCCGCCGCCGCCACCGGGCCCCCCTCCCGCCCGGCGAGCGCCGCCACGCCCTCGCCCCCGACGCCGGCGCCTGTGCCCGGGTCGGCCTGCGAGACGGACGGTGACCAGTCCCCCTCGGCAGGCAGCGGCGGCAGCGGCAACGGCAGCGGCGGCGACGCGGGCGCCGCCGCCGCCGCCACCACGACGGCAGACAGCGACGGCGACGGAGGCCGCGGCGACAGCGACGGGGAGGCGGCGGGACACCTCGAGGTGGCGTCGCCGTCCTCCTCCACGTCATCGTCCCAGGACGCAGGACCGGCGGCAGCAGCAGCATCAGTGACGGCAGCAGCGGCGGCAGCAGCGGCGGCAGCAGCGGCAGCAGCAGCAGCAGCAGCAGCAGCGGCGAGCGCAACAGCAATAACTACAACAACAGCAGCAGCGACAACAACGGGCTCCTTGCCCAAGGCCAGCAGCCGCCCGCCCATCGGTCCTACCGGAGAGGGGGACGCGCTCGACGCCGAGCGCCTCGCGCGCGTCGACACGCTGCCGCCGGCCGACTTTGCCGCCGCCGCCGCCGCCGCCGCCGTCGCCGCCGCTGCCGCCACCGCCGTCGCCGCCGCCGCTGCTTCCGCGGGCGGCCCCGACCCGCAGCAGCAGCAGCAGCAGCCCCCGCGCCTCGCCGTCAGCCGCTGCAGCAGCACCGACGTGCGCGCCTGCCCGCCCGAGGAGGACGCCCTGCCGTCGCTGGTGCCCGCGGGCGCCGGCCTCGTGCTGCTGGCCGGCGCGCACCTCGTCCCGCACGTCAACAAGGCGCGCACGGGCGGCGAGGACGCGTGGTTCTTCTCGGCGGCGGGGCACGGCTCCGTCGGCGTGGCCGACGGCGTGAGCGCGTGGGCGGCCGACGGCGTCGACCCGGGCGCCTACTCGCGCGAGCTGGCGGCGCGGTGCGCCGAGGCGTGCGAGGCGCAGGCTGCGCGCGGCGCGGCCATCGCGGCGTCGCGCGCGGCGCGGCAGGCGTCGGCGGCGTCGGCGGCGTCGCTGCTGCGCGCCAGCAGCGGCGGCCTGGGCTGCCTCGGCGGCTGCAGCGAGGACGGCGAGGGCTTCTTCGGCGGCCTCCTGCCCTTGCCGCCCACAGGGGGCCTCGCCGATGGGGGGGGCAACGGCAGCCCCGCGGTCGTCTTTGGCTCGCCCGCGCGCTCGCCCGTGCCCGGGCGGTCGCCGCCGCGGTGGGCGCAGCAGCGGCAGCCTAGCCCGATGGCTGACGCGCCGGGCGTCGGCGACGGCAGGCCGCGCGTGCTTGCGCTGGCCGCCGCCGCCGCCGCCGCCGCCGCCGCCGCCGCGCCCGACGCAGGCGACGACGACGGCGACTGGGCCCAGGCCCTGCCCGCCGTGCCCGGCGGCGTCGCTGCCCCCACTTCCGCCGCCGCCGCTTCGCGGCCGCCGCCGCCGCCGCCCGCGCTGGTCTCTGTCTCCTCCGCGCCGGCGCCCCTGCAGCCGTCGGCCGTCGCGGCCGCGTCCGCCGGCCAGCTGGCGGTGCCCCGCGCCGCCGTGCCCCCCCCGCCCGCCTCGGTCGGCGGCTCGGCCCCCCCCTTTGCCGCCTCGGGCGTCGTGCACGCGGCCCGGGGGGTCACCTGGGACGGCGAGCTCGACGACGACGACGAGGAGGGCAACGGCGAGGAGGGCGGCGGCGGCGGCGGCGCCTTGTTGGCCGGAAGGGTGGCCGGCGGCGGCGGCCGCGCGGGCGGTGGCGGCGGGTCCCTGTCGCAGCTGCAGCAGCACCAGCGCGCGCTCCTGCGCAGCAACAGCGCGGGCCCGCGCAGCCTGGGCGGCCTGGGCGGCGGCGGCTCGCTCGGCGGCGGCAGCGCCGCCTCGCTCGGCGGGCTGGCGCCCGCCGCCAGCACCACGCTCGGCGGCGGCGGCGGCGGAATCGCGCCCGGCGGCGCCCCCCCCCACCCCGCGCCGCCGCCCGGCCCCGACCCCCGCGCCGCCCTCCGCCACGCCCAGCTGTCCACCGAGATGCCGGGCAGCGCCACCGTCGTCCTCGCGGCCATGGCGCCCGGCGGCGAGCTGCGCGTCGCCAACCTGGGAGACGCCGGCGTGCGCGTCGTCCGCGCCGGCTGCCTGGTGCTGCGCACCGAGCCTCAGACGCACGACTTCAACCTTCCGTTCCAGATCTCGCACCCGCGCCTGTTCCCCCAGACGGACACGGCCGACTCAGCCGACCGCTACGCCCTGCGCGCCGAGCCCGGGGACGTGGTGGTCGCGGCGTCGGACGGCCTGTGGGACAACATGTGGGAGGCGGAGTTGCTCGAGGTGCTGGGCAGGCTTGGTTTAGGGGGGTGCGGGGCGGTGGCCGCGCTGGCGATGGCGGCCGAGGCAGAGGCGACGGCGGCGCGGGCGGCCAAGGGCGGCGGCGGCGGCGGGAGGGGGGCCCGGCACGCGCGGTCGGCGTCGTCGGCGTCGGCGGGCGGCGTCGACCCCCTGGCGCACGCGCACGCGCACACGCACGCGGAGCCGCGGCCGGCGACAACGGCGAGCCAGGCCGGGAGCAGCGGCGGCGCTGCGCTCGAGGCCGGGAGCAGCGGCGGCGGTGGCGGCCTCTCGCGCGCGCCGTCGGCGGACGAGGCCGACCCGGTCGCCGACCTGCCGACGCGCCCGGAGCACGCCCGCCGGCCCTCGATGACGTCGTGCTTCTTCGGCGGCGCCAGCGGGCGCGTGCGCCGGCAGCGCTCGGCGCCCGACAAGCTCGCGGCGATGCAAGGGGCGGGGGCGGCGACGGCCGCGCCTTGGTCGTCGGCGGGCGGCAACAACGGCAACAACGGCAGCAGCAGCGCCGCCGACGGCAGCGGCAACGGCAACGGCAACGGCAACGGCAACGGCAGCAGCAGCGGCGGAGGCCCCTCGCCCGCGCCGTCGCTCGGCGGCGGCGGCGCCACGCTCCCCGCGCCCGGCCCCCCGGCGCCCCCCGGCCCGCCCACCTCGCCCGCCGCCGCGCGCGCCGCCTGCCGCGAGGCCGCGCGCATGCTCGCCGAGCGCGCGCACGCGCACGCGGCAGACAAGGACTTTCGGTCGCCGTGGGCGGCCAGCGCCGGCCGCTCGCTCGGCCTGATGGGCCGGCTTTTCTCGCGCGGCGGCAAGATGGACGACGTGGCCGTGGTGGTTGCGGTCGTGTGGTGAACGGGACGGACGCCTGGAGAGAAAATAAGGTCGACCCTCAATTTTGTGCCGCTTTTTCCGTAACGTCGCCGAAATGATTCTGTATCTCCGCAATGGCTAGCAGTTGCAGGTCTCCGCCCTCGCATCTCCGGCGATCTCCCCCTGTACAGGCGCAGCCGGGCCGGGGGCCGGGCGGGGCGAGCAACGAGCGGCGAGCGGCGAGTAGCGAGCAACGAGCAACGAGCGGCGAGCGACGAGCGGCGAGCGGAGAGCGCCGACCGACCGAGCGAGACGGCGACGGTTCTGACGACCGCCCGACAGATGGCAGCGCGCTCTTTCCTTTCTGTAAGTACGTTGTACCCGTCCCAGTCCTGATGCGATGCTGCTGTCTTGCCGACCCCACACAGATACACGGCAGATTACACGGACAAAGCCAAGGTGGTTTTGGTCTGGCGGTGTTTTTGCGGCGGCGGCTCGACAGCTTGAGAGAGGCCGCGGCGGGTGGGTCGACCGATACATGGGGAAAAGGAAGGGGAGAGAGGGGGGACAAGAGACGGGGGGAGCGCAAGAAACGCGACCGTTCGGAGGGCAGGAGAGCGAGACAGAGGGGAGGAGAGCGCACAGACGCAGACAGGCGCGTTGCGTGTCGATCCCTCGTCGGGCGTCCCCTCGTTGGCACAAAAACTGAGCGCCCTCGCGCGTGGGCTCTGTTTTTTGTCGGAGGGAGGGCGGGGGAGAGAGAGAGGGTTGTCCGGACGCGGTAGGAAATGTGCGTCCCGCGTGACAGAACCCCCGGCTTCTTGCAGAAACCTCGCGACCCGGAACACATATAGAACAATACGAAAAGGGAGGGGAAAAAGGGAGGGGAAAGAGGGAAGGGGGCGAGGGCGCAAAATGTGAAAAGTGACGACAAAAAGCTTTCCGGAAAAAAAAGGGCCGCGGATCCGGGCAGAGGCGGAGCGTGTTTTTTCGGGGGAGGGGGAACATGGCGGTAAAGACGGGCGGCGCGAGCGCCGTGGGAACGACAACGACAGAGGGGAGAGCGGCGGCGGCGGCAACGGAACAAACAATGCGCAGCTCGGGGGGGGCAGAGGGACGGAAGGTTTTTGCCATGTCAGCGAGGGAAGGCGGGCAGCGGCGGCGGCTCACGCGCGCGCGCGTGAGCGTGCCAAAAACAAAAAACAGAGAGGGCGGAGGCGTCCGTCACGGCGTCGTGGTTGGGGAAAGGGGGAGGGGGGGGAGGGGCTGGCCCAAGTCGGAAAATCGAGGGAAACAAAAAAAGAGAGCCAAAAGGAGATATCACGGGCAGCGGGCGCAGCAGGGCGCCTGGAGGTGGAGAAGAGGCCCCCCGGCAGCCGGGCCCCGGCCTCGGCGATCGAACAAACGAGGACAGGGGGGCTGGGCAAGGGGCCATCCAAGAGGGCGCGCTGGGGCGCGCGCGCGCTCGCGTGATTTGCTCGGCTCGGAGCGGGAAGGAGACAACACAACGGCGCGAGGCGAGGGGTTTTTGGGTGTTCCGAGGGTTCGGGGG